>Ga0114966_10004045_pt1 | contig 12659 bp, 5 predicted proteins | sample M_130207_XF_Meta_FD_87029 | JGI IMG/M metagenome (GOLD analysis project Ga0114966, IMG submission 87029) | Freshwater microbial communities from Lake Montjoie, Canada to study carbon cycling - M_130207_XF_MetaG | ecosystem: Environmental > Aquatic > Freshwater > Lake | place: Lake Montjoie...
AAAAAATAAAAAAAAATAAAATTAAAATTATAAAAAAAAATAAAAAAATAATAAAAAAAATGGCATTATTATTATTTTTATTAATTATTAATTATTAATTATTAATTATTAATTATTTATTTGTTTAAAAAATAAATAAAAAATAAAAACAAATAATTAGTTATATTTAATAATCTTTATAATTCTTTATAATTAATTAAATATATTTATCTAAAACTATGTCTAGCACATATAATGTTGATGTTGTTCTTGGATCACAATTAGGTGATGAAGGTAAAGGTCGTCTAATAGATATTCTTGCATCTAAGTATGATATTGTTGCTAGATGTAATTCAGGTGGTAATGCAGGTCATAAAGTTGTTGTTGGAGATAAATCATATGCTTTTCATCTCATTCCTAGTGGTATTTTAAATCTAAATTGTATTGGTATTATTGGTAATGGTTGTGTCATTAATCTTCAAGATTTACATAAAGAAATTGATACTATTAATAATACTATTAATACTAATTCTGAGGATTCAGAAAATAATAATTATATGAACTGTATCAAGAAAAGACTACTCATATCTGACCGAGCTCATATCGTTATCGACGCTCATAAAGAGGCTGATGCTGCTCGTGAATTACAAAAGAGTAATTCTTCTAATCCAAAGTCAGTTATTGGAACAACTAAACAAGGTATGGGACCTGTGTATAGCACTAAGGCATTGCGGGTAGGTCTTCGAATGTGTGATATCTTCCTAGAAAAAGATATTTTAAGAGAAAAGGTAAAAGGGTTATGTGAAGAGTTAGAAAGCGGTCTTGGATATGAAATTTATGTAGAACAAGTCATGGCTGCAATTGAAGATGAAATTGAGTTTTATCGACCAATGGTTATTGATACAATTACTTATTTAAATATGGCTATTAAAAACGGTAGTCGAGTATTAGTAGAAATAGCTCAGGCATGCCTTTTAGATATTGATTTTGGAGTATATCCCTACTGTACCGCAACAAATTGTAGCGTTGGAGCAGTTTGTTCTGGTTTAGGAATACCGGCAAATTCTATTGGACAAATTAATTATGTATTAAAAACATATTGCACCAGAGTAGGTAATGGTCCTTTTCCTACTGAATTACTTGATACAACTGGGGAACAATTACAAGTGATTGGTAAGGAATATGGCACTACTACAAGTCGAAAGCGTCGATGTGGTTGGCTAGATATCCCTATGGTCAAGTGGGCTACCATGATCAATGGTTCTGATAATGCAACCCTATGTTTAATCAAATTAGATGTATTAGATACGCTTACAGAAATTAAACTTGCAGTTGAATATAAAATGGATGGGGTCGTGGTTAGTGGTTTTCCATCATCCTTAGAAAACCTGGCCAAAGTTGAAGTAATTTATGAAACATTTGAAGGATGGATGACCCCCACCATAGGCATTCGCGAGTTTAATGATTTACCTGAAAATGCTAAAAAATATTTAAAACGAATTGAAGAATTATTAGGTATTCCTATAAAATATATTGGTGTTGGTGCTGAAAGAAGTGCTATGATACAAATTTAAGTTTTACCAAAACTTAACTAAAAGCTAGGTAGCCTAAAGGCTACCAGAAACAGCTTTTAAAAAAAGCCGTGTCAAAAGCGGAATTTAGAAAATCCCGCACGCAAATTATGTAAAAATATATTTACACTTAGTTTTAGTTAAGTTTTTTTTAAAAACTTAGTTTTAGTTAAGTTTTTTTTAAAAACTTAAAAACTTACTCAAAATAACTATTCATACAATGAATTATCTGAAACCCTTTTTTTATAACATTTAATTTACTTAAATAATAAGGTCTAATTATTTTTTGACATTCAGTCAAGTTAAAACATTTTACATTACTAACTTCACTGTTTAAATAACCGCCTTTTTCTATATAGGTAATATTTTCATGACTTTCAATAGTATCTTTAATATCGGCAATAAAATAGGTATGTTTATATATAACTCCATTCACACCTTTATATATTTCTTCTAATGGTTTAATATTTCTATATACATTAATATTTCTATATTTAATACCAGTTTCTTCTACAAATTCTCTAATAGCACATTCAATGTCATATTCTTTATTATTACGTCTCCCTTTTGGAGCTCCCCATTCTGGGCTATTCCATTTTGTATAACTTTTATCTAATAATATATGTATTTGATTACCACGCGGGTCATCTCTTAAAGTATTAAATTTTGTTTTAGCATCAGTATATTCACCACGATAATTAAACTCTCTTTTTAATCCAATGAGTGTTCTTAACATATCAAAACTATCATATTCGCGAAACATCCTTTTCTCATCAAATGTCATCATATTAAATAATTTAATAATATAATTTGGATTATCTAGTTCATATTTGCCTCTTATAAATTCAATTAATCCTATTGTATTTCGTCTTTGAACTAATACTAATTTTTGTATTGTAATTTCTTTCATATTTTCTGATGTAGTAGTTAGTGGTTGTGTTGATGTGGTAGTTGATGTTGATGTTGGTGTAGTACTTAGACTATTTGTAAAGGTATCACTATTATGTTCATGATTATCTATGTCAATTATTTCATCCATATCAATAATACTACCAAAAGAATCAAAAGAATCAATAGCATCAATTTCATCATGTATAGTATTAGTTTCATCTATTATATCATTTACTATATTATTTGTTTCACACGGATTGGTACTTCCTACAATACCAATCATATTTTTTAAAGTTTGAGATATTGTTTCATGTCGTTTTAGAATTTTTATTTTATTAAGATTAGTGTTATTATAAATATTACTGTTTTTATGATATTTATTATTACTACTATTGCTATAATTGTTATTATTATTATTATTATTATTATTATTATCGTTATTATTATTATTTTTTTTATTATTTTTTAAACTAAAATCATTTTTTTTAGTTTTTGCTCTTTTATTATTTAATTCTGGTATAATATCTTTTACCATTGATTTTTTTTTATAAAAACATAAAAGACCATATGAATTCACAGGATCACCACAATTTTTAAACAAATGATCATCATTGCCACAGTTTGAACAATACATGTCATTTTTATCATTTTTATCATTTTTATCGGTATATTTTATACTAGTGTAATTTTGATTTTGCGTGTTTTTTTCTATATTAACTATATTAACTATATTAGCTATATTAGCTATATTAGCTATATTAGCTATAGTAGCTATAGTATCCATTTTATACAATTTATATTAATATTTATATTAATATTTATATTCATATATTAATAATTAAAAATTTGTTTATATTGAAAAATAAATATAATAAAAAATAAAATAATATTATAAGAATACTATAATAATACTAATTAAAAAGTATTAAATTATAATATTTAGTAATAGTATAATAGTATATTATTATTAAACTTTATTGATAATAGATATGAAACCAGAAATATGGGGTCCTCATTTATGGTATATGTTACATATAATATCATTTGAATATCCTTTAAATCCAACAGAATATGATAAAAGAATATATCACGATTTTTATACTAGTTTAAAAGATGTTATACCGTGTGAAATGTGTAAGAAACATTATAGAACACATATACATAAATATCCTCTTACACCTCATTTAGATACCCGCGATACACTTGTTAAATGGGTAATACAAGTTCATAATTTTGTAAATGCTAGCTTAGGAAAACCTATACTTACAATCGAACAAGTAATGGATATTTATTCAAATTTAAAACCCTTATCACCTTTTGCTAGTGTAGATACTATTGCTATTGTAAAAAAACATGAAGAAAAACAATATATTAAACTGTATTATTGGTTAGTTATTTTATTCATTATTATAGTAGTATCTAGATACTATTTTAATAGATACTATTTTAGTTTTTAGAAGAGAAAATTATGTATGATTACTATTTATAATTTTTATTTGTAATTTTTATTTTTATTTTAATGAAAAATTAATATATTTTTAATATATAATATAATACAAAATATAATAAATAGAATAAAGAGAATAAATAGAATCATTTTTAATTTTTAATGGATGCAACAGACATAAAATGTTTAAAACCTATACCAGATAGTAAAATACTGACAGATATTACACAAGATAATATAGCTTATTATAGAAACAATATTAAACATTTTATTAATAAATGCCAAACAGCACCAGAAATAAAATTTAAAAACCAAGAAACACAGTCATTCAATAAATTTAGATTAGTAAATAAAGAGTTAGAATTTATCCCAAAATATTATATCTTTAAAACTGATATTACAAAATATTTTGCTACTTTAGATAAAACATTTAATGATTATATGACTTCAATACATAATGATTTATATAGAACTGATAACTCATTTATAGTATTTGATGATCATAGTTCAGAACCTATATTATTAGAACTAGCTAATAAAGATAGATTCTATATTGCAGGTACAAAAGTTGATTATTTAACTCTATTAAAATATAGTATTTCTTTATTTAATACTTTATTTATGAGTAATATATCATCTAAAATTGAATCCTATAATGATGAATTACTTTCAGGTGATTGTTGTAATAATAATCAGTTACGTAAAATTAAAATTGTAGATGATAAAGACATTAAAAGGTATGGTAATGATGATACATATTTAGTAAAATCTTTTAGTAAAATTAACATTACAAGTGATATAGAAAATAGAACAAATGTAGCTCCTATTACAATACCTGGATCCAGTTCTAGACCTAGAAGTACAAGATTAGGTGGTGTGAATGTACATATGCCACCTACATTATTAAATTCTAACCCCAATGCTACTATAATTAAATGTGTATTATCAAACTTAGTTTTTATACATCAACTATATAAAATGATTATAAAAAGAATTATAAGCTCTTATTATAAAAAATTTTTTGATTCTAATAATGAGGATGATGCTGATGTATTTATAAAAGGTGATGATTATGATTATTGTATAAATAGACAAGATAAATCAATTACTATTATTTTTAACATTAATTATAAAGATTTTGATAATATTAAATTTTTAATAGGGAAATTAACATTTATTATATATTTTAATACTTTAGAACAAATCACAGCTGATCAACTTAATGATTCTTATATTATTATAGAAACGTATGAACATGTAAATACTAAAGACAAATTTGAGCTAATATTAAATAATCTAAAAACAATTAAAAAAGATATTGTAGAATACAAACCTAGTATTAGTAATAAAGTCGGTCATTCTATAAATAGACTACTTACAAAAACACACAAAAATAATAAACATACTAAACATACTAAATATAATAACAGTCAATCATTAAAGGAATATTACAATACCATACCATATACTAATATACCAAATGTAGAAAAATTAACACAAGCTCAATTATATACTAGAATAAGTGGTAAGCTTACAGATTATATAACTACTATATTTAATTTTATTATACATACATCGCCATATAAAAATACTATAACTAAACACTTATTTAATTTAGAAGAAAAAATAAATTATGAGACTGATACTATTGTTAGAAAACAAATTACAGATTTTGATTTTGATCAATTTGAATTTGAAGATACTAATAATAAACCTAGTAATATTCCTAAATATAAAGACAATGAACATGGTTATAAAATGTATTTTTGTGCAGATGACCCTAATAATAAAGAGTTCTATGAATTTAATACTAGTAATACATATTTAGGTGAAAAATTATATCATTTTTTTAAGGTAGATAATGATAAAAATTTATTTATTGGTTTTATAATGAATCTACCAAATAACTCTATTCCATCAAAAGGATATAGGTTAATTTCTAGTGTAAAGGGACATTTGAATACATTTATAATTGATAAGAAAAATAAACTACTTATACGTTTTGAACCAAAAGGCAAAGAAAGTATTGTTTATTGTAATGTAACTAAAACTATGATTATAGATTATATAATTAAATCAATTGGACAATTTTGGGGTAAGAATCATCCCCGCAATAGTAAATATATCTCTGATGAACTTAAAAACCTTTTAATTTATAAATATATAGATACTTCTAGCAGAGATATAAATATTGTTCAAGATACTAATACTAGTACTAATACTAGTACTAATACTAATACAAGAAAACTTTCATTAAAGGCTAATCCTGTTCATTTTCCACAAAGTGTATGGAGAGATGATAATTGTCAAACATATTCATTATATGGAGCATTATTATATGCTATGAATTATGATTATATAGATGTAGGGAAAACACAAGAATCTATTCATAATACTATTTTTAAACTATTTTCACAAATAACCAAAGAGAAAAGCATTAACTTACAATATTTTTTAAAAGATAAGCTTGGTAAATTAATGCCTGTTTTTACAGAAAGTAGAGAAGAACAACATTCTGCAAGTTTAAACAATATGGAAGCTCCTGAGAATGGTACTGATGAGACTGAGTCTATTAAAAGTTATAAAATAAATAATAGGAAAAGGAAAAATAATATGGAAAGTATGTTAAGCAGTACAAGTGAAAGTAATAGTAATAGTAATAATGAAGCAATTATACCAATTACTAGAAAAAAAAATGAAGATGTTACTACAAAAACTGAAACTACACCATTACTACAAAATAATCAAAGAAGAAGAAAATATAATACTATGTCTAATACTATCGTCAATAAAACAAAAAAACACAATACTATTAGAAATAATAAGAATAATAATAATATACATAATTCTAGAGATAGAGGTGAAATAAATAAACTAGATATTGTGAAATTAGATACACCAGAACATAAAAAAAATATAGAAGCAATATTTTATGAATTTGAAAATAGAATATGTAGGAATCAATTAGCAGAAATAGAAGAGAAAGACTTTATTTGCAAAACAATATCAAGACATATAAAAAAATTAGAAGAAACATATATAGCATATTTAAATTCACAAAAATTCTTTTCTAGAACTAAAAAAAATAAAAAATCATTAGAACAAGAGTATTATAGATTATTATTAGAATGTGATTTAATGTCTCACATACTTAAGTTAAAAAAAAATAAATCAATTGAAAAAGTTAATATGATAAGATATTTATTAGATTCTATTAAACATAATAGTAAATATAGCATTTCTAAATTTAATACTATAAAAGATGATATATTTACTTTAATTAAAAGTATAAAGAATAGTACTAGTAATAATGTAAATAAGGTACTCAAAATGCATAGATTAATTTAGACAGTTATGTATTTACATGGTGTGGTTGTGGTTTTGGTTGTGGTTGTGGTTGTGCTATTTTTCATTTTTCATTTTACAAATTACATAATTTTTATAAATATAAAAAATTGAAAAAATATACATTTAAATATAATTTATTAAATAAAAGGATATAGTAAAAACATATAAAAACATATAAATAATCCTTGTAGTGAAAGTTACTAATAGTATGACTTCACTACCTCCTTACAAAGCTCGGAGGAGTGATCCTGTATCAGTTCCTTTAAATGAACCTATTGAATTTAGTGCTATTGATTGGTATGAATGTGATTTAACCGTGGATACACCTATTGAAAAAAAGGATTCCTATTTAAACCAAGACCACAACAAAACCTATACTATATTCATTTTTGGATGTAATTCTAAAGGTCAAAGCATATGCTTACGTGTTCGTAATTACTTACCTTATTTCTACGTTCAGATACCTGATGATTTTAATGAGAAGCAAATACAGGATTTTGTTGATAATTTTAGTTCTTCTAAATGTGAAGATTATGATGAAGATGAACTTGCCGAATATGAAGAGGCTCAGGAATTTAAAAATTATAAATTTACAGAAGAATTTAAAAGAGGCTCAAAATATTATAAAGATTCTATTGTTGAAGCGATACCTGAAAGAGGTGTTGGGGAGAGAGGTGTTGGGACTGGTGTTCTACATAGAATTGGTATTGAAAATAAGAAAGTATTGAAAACACAATTAGTAGAAAAGAAGATTTTTTGGTCTTTTATGAATGAACAGAAATTTACATTTTTGAAATTGGCTCATAAAAGTAAGATGGGACACCGATTTATGGAGCGCGCCTTTAAAAATACTATGAAACTTAAAATAAAAGACAAGGTCAGTAAAGAGATTAAATATAATTTATTTGAAAGCGATCTTGAACCTATTTTGCGTTTCTTACATGATACTAAAATTAAGCCTTCTAGTTGGATTAGAATTGAAGCCGGTAAATTTAAAGTGGAGACGCGGCAGTCAAAAACACAAATTAATATTTCGTGTGATTGGGCTGACATACATCATTTAGATAAGACTGAAATTCCACCGATATTGATTGCTTCTTTTGATATTGAAGCGGATTCGAGTCACGGTGATTTTCCCATTCCTAAGAAGGATTGTAAAAAATTATCGAGTCAATTGGTAGTTGCCTGGATTCGTGATATGCGCAATGTTGAAAAGAAGGGTTATGAGAAAGTTCCCGGATTTGTAGTTGGTAAATCGGGGTTGCCTATTGAATTACATTATACTGATAAGAAAAACGAGGACTATGATAGTGAGATGATGGCCAAATGTAAAGCGGTTTTGGAAGGGGCGGTTGGTGGGGCTGGTGGGGCTGGTGGGGCTGGTGTGATTAGTAGTAAGGAAATTACTTATTTACGTGAAGTCATTAAATATATTAAGTCTAAACAGAATTTGAGTAAGAAGAAGGATTTCTTTATTCATCGTATTAAACAGGCTTTAGGCTCAGAACAATTTGCAGGTTTGGATGATGATATTGATTTAATATATTTGAAAAAACCGATTAAGGCTAAAGTATATACGAATAGTAGCGAATTTGCTGTATTTATCGATAAGATATATCATATTTGTAATCGACCTATTCGCAAAGTGAAGGCTAATAATGAAATGAAAAAGGCAGTTAAAGAAGTAACGGCTATTGAAAGTGCGAAGACGAAAACGAATCCGCGTTTTACCATTGATGACCTAGTTAAAATTATTAACGAAGTGGCCAAGAAAAATAAGATACCGGAAAAGGACTTACAAGATAAAATTATTACGAAAGAGACCATGGTTCGCTTTATTAATATATTATTGAATCGCTCTTTCGGCCATGCTGAAGGCGATAAGGTCATTCAAATTGGTACAGTCTTTTGGCGTTATGGAGAACCTGAAATATGTCACAATAATATTATTACTTTGAAAGGCTGTTCGGCCTTTAAAGTGGGTGATAAGAACTGTGAAGTGATTTCTAAGACCATGGAGCGCGATGTGCTTTTGGAATGGTCGAAACTTATTGAGCTACATGATCCTGATATTATTATAGGATATAATACATTTGGTTTTGATGAATCCTTTATGTATGACCGCATTGCTGATTTATGTATTGATGTGGAAAGGGCAACTTTAACGAAAGAAGATATTAAAACTTTGGAGCAAAATACACAGTATAATAAATTTATTAACATGGGACGTTTAGATGATAACATCATTAAAAAAGTTCCTGATGCCAAGGGTGCAATGATTAATAAGAAACTCAGCAGCAGTGCTCTGGGTGATAACTTTCTCTATTATTTTAATATGCCAGGAAGAGTTCAAATTGACTTGTTGAAAGTGTGCCAAGCCTCTTTAACTAAACTACCCTCTTATAAATTAGATAGTGTCGCAGAATTTTATATTTCGGGCAAGATTAAAGAAATTGGAAAGGTTGGGGAGGTCGGGGAGATGTCCGGTATGGGTGGTCTCGGGGGTGCGAGTCCTGATGCGTCTTGCTATCTGAAAGTAGATAATATTGTTGAACTAGAAGTAGGAAACTACATAGTCATCAGTATGTCTGCCACCACCGCTAAATTATTTGACGGTGAAAAACTGAAAATACTTGAGATAGATCGTGATTCTAAGAAAATTAAAGTGGATCGCGCTGTGCCTAAATCTTGTCTCGGCTCAGGCCCTGTTTGGGGTATGGGTAAAGACGATATTACTCCGCAAGACATCTTTAGAATGCAGAAGGGGACGGATGCTGAGCGTGCGGAAGTGGCTAAGTATTGTATTCAAGATTGCGTTTTACTCATTCGTCTGCTACGGAAATTGGAGGTGGTCCCTAATAACTTTGGGATGAGTAATGTGTGCTTAGTGCCTTTTGCCTATATATTCTTGAGAGGCCAAGGTATTAAAGCGTTCAGCTTAGTTACCAATGAATGTGCAAAAGAAGATTTCTTATTGCCTGTTTTGGAGAAGATTGAACCTGAAGAGGAGGTCGTTGATGATAACGTTCGGCGAGTTCATACTGTGCTTGCGGGAGCGAGTGGAGGCGATGTTGAGGATATTGATTCGGGGGAACTTGGATTAGAGGAGGGAGAATTGGGTTTGGACGCTGGAGTTCTTGGATTGGAGGCGGATGGGTCTGATGGCTGCGGAGATTCAGGGGGCGAGGAAGGAGGTGAAGGAGGTGATTCGGGTGGAGAAGAAATAGAAGAGAAAGGTAAAAGTAAAGTCAAATTTAGTTTAAAATCTAATTTTAATCAAATTATTATGAATGAGGAATCTTATGAAGGGGCTATTGTTTTAAATCCTAAAACCGATATTTACACTGAAGACCCTATTACTGTATTAGATTTTTCAAGTTTATATCCTAGTGAAATGATTAGTAGCGATTTAAGCCATGACCGTATTTGCGAAGATAATTACTGGCTAGGAGAATCTGGTGCGAAGCATTTAGCAGATTTAGGTCTATCTTATTTAGATCGCTCGTATGATAATTATGAGTGGATTAATCCTAAAATTAAAAGTAAGGGGAAACGTAAATGTGGTACTTCTACTGTTCGCTTCGTTCAATATCCTGATGGTAGAAAAGGTTTGATACCTCGTGTATTACAAGGCTTATTAAAATCTCGTAAAGATACTAAGAAAAAAATGGAAGCTGAAACAGACCCTTTTAAAAAGAGTTTATATGATGGACTGCAACTTGCTTATAAAGTGACGGCAAACTCAATTTATGGCCAAATAGGAGCTAAGACTAGTAAAATTTTCAAATCTCAAATTGCGGCCTCGACAACCGCAGGCGGGAGAGCTCGAATAATTCATGCCCGAGATTTTGTGTTAAGGGAGTATCCTTGTGAGGTTGTGGCGGGGGACACAGATTCAATAATGGTTAGGTTTGATATTACAGAAGGAAAAAAAGAAAAACTTTCAGATCGAGAAAAAATTTCACGAGCAATTGCAATTGGCCAAGATGTTGAACAAAGAATTAAGGTTGAGCTCCCTCAATATCATTCACTTGCCTATGAAAAAGTTTTATTTCCAGCAATATTTATTGCCAAGAAAAGATATTTAGCTTTAAAATATGAAGATAATCCTGATTCCTTTAAGTTTATATCGATGGGGGTCAGTCTGAAGAGACGTGACTCTTGTTGTGCGTTAAAACATACACTTATTGGTGTAATTGATTGTATTATTAAAGATAAAAATTTAGAAAAAGCTATTAAATTTGTTCAAGATGAAATTACAAAAATGATAGATGGTAAATTTGATATGAATATGTTTGTCATTAGTAAGACACTGGCTAGCTACTATAAAGATGAAGATAGTATAGCCCATAAAGTGCTAGCAAATCGCATACAAGAGAGAGATGGGTTTGCCCCAGCATCAAATGAAAGGATACCATATTTATTTATAAAGATTAAAGAAGAAAAAAATGTTTCATATTTACAAGGTGATAGAATTGAAACACCTGAATATATTAAAAAACATAAATTACAAATTGATTATGAGAAGTATATTGTAAATCAAATAAGTAAACCAGTATCTCAAATATTTGAACTAGTAGTAGAAAAATTACCTATGTTTCCATATGGTTTAGGGTATTATAATGAAATGAGTAATATTTGGTATAATAAATACAATGGGGATATTGAAAAAACAGAAAAAAAGATAAGGCAATTAAAAGCTTTAATGGTTCAAAAGCTAATTTTTCAACCTTTAATAGATTATGCAAATTCTAAAGTAAATAAAGTAGCTACAATTGATAATTGGTTTAAAGCTGAAGAACTTAATGAAGCAGAAGTTAAAGAAGAAGATAAAAAAGGTGAAAAACCAAAACATGAAATTAAAGTTAAAAAAACTAAACAAATGAGTTTAGATTCATTTTTCTAATAAGTTTTTAAGTTTTACCAAAACTTAACCAAAAGATAGGTGGGCTAAAGTCCACCAGAATTTAAAATTTTTAATATTAGATTTAAATATTTAATGATTATTTATTGTAAGTATGACCATCATAATATAAATAAATTATTTCTAAAAGTTCTTTATTTTTTTCTTTTTCAATTCTTTTTATTTGTTTATTAATTTCTTTTTCTAAAGAATTAAATCTATCAGTAATTTTAGGATTTTTACTAACACCCTCACTATTTTTAAAACTATCTGGATTAAATCTTATATAAATCCATTTACCTGAAAATGCCATATATAAATCATCATATCGTATTTCTTCATCACTAGTATCATAAGATTTATGTTGCCTTTCATCAGTTTCAATTACCAATAATGTATTACCTATTAATTTACGATGGTCAAGACGTCTTCTAATTGAACAATCACACGCTCCAGACCACATAGGTTCGTCATGTTGAAACCCTTCAAATTTAGTATTTATAAAATCACGCACAGCAAT
>Ga0114966_10004046_pt1 | contig 12657 bp, 11 predicted proteins | sample M_130207_XF_Meta_FD_87029 | JGI IMG/M metagenome (GOLD analysis project Ga0114966, IMG submission 87029) | Freshwater microbial communities from Lake Montjoie, Canada to study carbon cycling - M_130207_XF_MetaG | ecosystem: Environmental > Aquatic > Freshwater > Lake | place: Lake Montjoie...
ATTGAGTTGGGTGCCACGGTCACGGCTTTGCGTGGCCGTGTCTTCGCTACGACCGAAGCACGGCCACGCAAAGCCGTGACCGTGGCACCCTGAAAACAAGCCTTTTCTTTCCGGATAGCCTCTCAGAACTTGTCCAAGAATTACGCCGTCGCTTGAACCACGCCAACCTGCAGCGTGAGCGAGGGCGCATGTCGCTGGTCCTTGCTCACACTGCGGGTTGGTGTGGTCATCCAGATCGTGGTGGGCGCGTCGGGCGAGACGGCCCGAGAACGCGGACGACGAACGCGAAACCGAGGATCGACGGGACAAGGATGTTCAGTGGGATTCTCGTTCGTCCGATCAACAGCGCGACCGCGATGAATCCCACCACGACGGCCACTGATGTCCGGCCCAATTCTTCGTTGCGTGTGAAGGACGGAAGTGCCAGCCACAACGCCCCCATCACCAGCCCGACTTTCAGTGCAGCTCCGCGCCACATGTCTTGGCTCCCTTCGAGTCCCAAGAACGAGAGCACGATCGCGATGGCAAACAGTCCCAGCGCGATGAGTCCGACCAACGAACGATTCACCGCGACGGTTTGTGGGTTCTGGGAGTTCATGCCGCCAATTATGGGACGATCTTTGGGCAAGGGGAAGCGCGACGCGATCCACTAGACCGAACAGCAGTCGTGATGGGAAGCGGCTTGTGCCGTCGGTGCCGGGTTGTACGAGTTGTGTCAGTCGCGACCGCGATCGCGTGGAATCGTGCGGCAATCTCAACGCAATCCGTTCAAGCTTCATCAACGGTCGAGTCGATGGCTCTTGGCGAACACCGATTCACCAACCGGCCAATTTCACGCCTGAGACGCGTCCCCACGGAGCTAATTCCATGTCGTTCGATTCGAGTGATTCCACTCTTGTTGCGCCCGAAGTGCTGCGGGCCGAGCAGGCTCTGCAGACTCTTCGGCTGCGAGTGACAAGACACACCGATCAACAGTCGCGATTGAAGCAGTTCTACCGTGACTGGCAGCAGAACTGGTTGGACCGCGCCGAGCATCTGCACCAACAGATGAACGAACTCGAAGCGAGAATCTCGCCGTGGCTACCACGCGAAGCATCACCTCGCCTGAGCGTCATGTCTGTCTTGGACGAGGCCGCGTGATGTCTGTCGGCATGAGGCGCAAGGACCTCGTTTCGTCATCTTCAATGGGCTTTCAACTTCTTCAAGCTCATCCAGCGACGGGGCTGATACCGTCGAAGTTCGACAAACGATCGCTGCTTCCGGTGGCCCAATGGTGAAGTTTGCTGCCTGCTAAAAAGCGTCGTGAACGCCTCTGACTTATTCGTTGTTTTCGCTGGAAAGATGGGTCAGCGAGATGCTGACCCTACGTTTTTCAACAGGCATTTAGGCAACTGGCGTTCGTTTCTGACCCGACCTATACTCAGACCGCGCGTGATGAGGGTGTCGGAGTTTTGGTCACTCCGAGGTTCCCTGTTCGCCGACGATTCGATGAAGTCGTTTAGAGTGACGCCTGCTGAATATGGAATGGGCCCGCCATGTTGTTGGTTGTGATTCGAGTTCTTTACGCCGTGGTTTGTGCCGGAGCGGCGTTTGCCATCGTCCAACCGACGAGTCCCGCGCCGGAATTCATCCTGTCGAATCCAGCCGTCGCGTTCGTCGCGATGATGCTCGCGTCTCAGGTCGCGACACTGGCTGACATTCTATTCCCACGGAAGCGGATCGATGTGATCTCGGCCGTCTACTTTGGGATGTTGATTGGCTGGCTACTTTCCTACCAACTCTATTATGCACTTCAGGCATTTCTGGCATCGGTCGGTTTCGATCCGCGAATGGCTCCCGTGGTCGGTGTGATGCTTGGTGTGATGCTGCCCTACATTTGCATCTCATTCCTCCTGCAAACGAAGGACGACTTCCGGTTCGTAATTCCGTACGTGGAGTTCTCGAAGGAAATCAAAGGTGGCCGACCGCTGATCGTCGATACCAGTTCGCTGATTGACGGACGGATCGCTGACATCATGGACACGAACATCCTCGACACCGAGTTGGTCATTCCCAGCTTTGTTTTGGAGGAATTGCAGGCGATTGCCGACAGCAGCGACAAGCTAAGGCGGATTCGCGGTCGTCGCGGACTGGATGTCCTGACGAAGTTGCAGCAGAACCCGAAGGTCGAAGTGCGGATGTACGAGGTCAAGGACAAGGACCTCGCCGAGCTGACCGTCGATCAGCGGCTGGTCGCCCTCGCCAAGCGGATGGGTGGCCGGGTCGTTACGAACGACTTCAATCTCAACAAAGTGGCGAACGTTCAGGGGGTGGATTCGATCAACCTCAACGATGTCGCGAATGCTCTCAAACCGCGTTACCTCCCCGGCGAGCTGCTGCGGATCCGAGTCATCCGCGAAGGCGAGTCGTTCGGTCAGGGCGTCGGTTATCTGGACGATGGCACGATGGTGGTGTGCGAACAGGCCAATACGCTGGTCGGCAAGGACATTGATGTTGTCGTGACGAGTATGTTGCAGAACAGCGCTGGCCGAATGATCTTCGGCCGGATGCCCAGCCCTCCCGGTCCCGCCGCACGGTAGACCGACGTGACCTTTGGTCGCAAAAAGGTAGCCTGCATCGCTCCGCGTCAAGCTTTCGCTGGCGCGTCGTTGGAATCGCTAGCGGGCTTCGCGTCCGCAGCCATTTTGAGCAGCGACTCTGGTAGCTCGATCCCGGCGACATCCTTCATGACCTGCATCATCGGCGGCATCGAGCGACTGAGATTTTGGAGAAAGTTCGCGGTGCTGCTGCCACCGTTCGCTCCGCCGCCTCCCTCCCAGACGACGATCTTGTCGAACTTGATGTTCGAGATCGCACGGGCCGAGGCTTCTGTCAGTTGGTCGATGTGTTCGAGCATCAGCATTTGAAACGCGGGCTGAGCACCGCCGCAGGCTTCGATGATTCGCTGATAGCCTTCGCCTTTCTTGGCGAGGATTTCGTACTGACCGCGCGCTTCCGCTTCGAGCTTCACGAAGATCGCGTTCGCTTCACCTTCGGCTTCGATTTTCCGTCGTTCGGCCGATGCTTGAGCTTCGACGATGATGGTCGCCTTTTGCGCCTTCGCCACCGCTTCAAACTCGGCGCGCTTCTCGGCCTCGACACGTTCGGCATCCGCCAGCGCGGCCTTGGTCATGGCCCGGTTCTGCGCTTCGAGGACCGCTCCTTCCGCTTCACGTTTACGTGTCTCTGAGGTCTGGTACGCCTCGGCATTCTTCACGGCGAGTTCCGCCTTCGAGGCCGCGATCTTGGCTTGAGCCAGGTTCTCACCTTCGATGGCCGAAGCGTTGGCATCGGCCGTCCGGATCCGCATCTCGCGCTCGGCCAGCTTGACCTGAGCTTCTTGCTCAAACACGGCCGTTTGTTCAGCGACCTGTCGTTCCTTCGTGAGTTCCGCCAACCGAACGGCTTGATCGCGCGCGGCCATCTGCATCCCGATGGACTTCTCTTTTTCCAGTTCCGACAACCGGATCGCCTGTTCGCGTTCTGCTTCGCGGACGCCGATGTCTCGGTCTTTGGTCGCGTTGCTGACCTGAATGAGTTGGTCACGGTTCGCAGCCACGACCCGGGTCTCGCCCAATCGCAGTTGTTCGGCCACGTCCCCACGTGCCTGTTGAATCGCCTGCGACGCGGCTTTCTGACCGATGGCGTCGATGTAACCCGACTCGTCCGTCAGGTCGGTGATGTTCACGTTGATGAGAATCAGGCCGATCTTCTTCAACTCGGGTTCAAGCGAGTTCAAGATGTGAGTCAGGAACGTGTCGCGGTCCTTGTTGATGTCCTCGATGCGCATCGACGCGATCACCTGACGGAGCTGTCCGAAGATGATTTCCTGCGCCTGCTTCTCGACATCGACCCGCTTCAGCCCGAGCAATCGGATCGCCGCGTTGTTCATCACTTCCGGCGTCGTCCCGACCGCGACGGTGAAGACGCTCGGCACATTGACGCGGATGTTCTCGGACGACAGCGCGCCGCGCAGCGGAATCTCAATCTGAATCGGTTCGAGACTGAGGTAATCGAAGTCCTGAATCAACGGCCAGACGAACGTGCCGCCGCCGTGATAGCACTTCACGGCGTTCCCTTTTCCCGCCATGCCGTAGATCACGAGGATGCGATTGCTCGGGCACCGTTTGAAGCGGTTGGCCAACAGCATGACGAAGCTGAAGACCATGAAGCCGATGAAGACCCAGATCACGGTGAACCAGAAGCCCGGACCTTTGAACAGGTCGTCGACTGCGGCGAGGAAAAGCGAAGGCATGGTTGAGGCCCTTTGTGGAGCGAGGAGTTCGATCATTGGTTTGTGTCGCGCGACACGGCCGGACTCACGGTCAATTCGCAGTTGCCCGCTCAACAGCAGGCACGGCGCTGGTCAGCACTTCCACCGAGTCTGTGCCGACGATGCGTGTCACCACGACGGTCGCTCCGGTTGGAATCTCTACCTTCTCGGTCCAAGCCGACAACTCTACGGTTCGGTTTTGCAGGTTGAGTTGAATCTTGCCGGGGCCACCCAAGTGACCGGGAATCTTCAGATAGACGGTGCCGGTCATGCCGACCGCACGATCGATGCGAACGCTACCATCGGTTCGCAACCGCGCAAGTTGCAGCATCATCCAGTGGACGCTGTACATGGCGGCGAGTCCGGCGGCGACCGCGATTGCCAGCGACGGGAGGGTTGAAAGTTGACTCGACTCCGCCGCCAGCCCCGCCAATCCGAAGAAGGTCAGTGCCGCCACGATCGTGCGAAACGTGATGATCCCGAAGAACGAAGTCGAACCTTGATGAGCGGCTGCCGCGTCGTGGGCCGCGCCCGTCGAACCGACACTGCCCACCGCTTCAGGCCCACCGAAATCGTCACCGAGGACGTCGTCGCCAAACGCATGTTCGCCACCGAGGCCGATCAGCGAGAGCAACGTCTGGCAAAAGAGCAGCGTTCCACCAAGCAACGCACACGCAAAGAAGGTCGTGGTCATGATGAAAACCTCACGGAAGAAGTGCGTGCAGGAAATGGGACAGCCGCCGGAACGACCGAACGGGAGTTTGGATCAAACTTCTCACGAGCGGCTGGGCGCTAGCCGCCGGTGAATTGGAACTACCGGCGGCTAGCGCCTTGCCGCTCACAGAAGCACAGTGTCAAACTAGGAAGTTATTGCGAGCCAGTTCCTCACAGAGCGAAGCCGGAGTTCCGAGCGTCTCACGGTTGCACCTCACTCGGCCCGCAGTGGCCGCAACATCAGCGAGTTGGTGGCGTCGGCGGGGGACTTGGATTCATAGAGGACTCGGTAGACCTCGGTCATGATTGGCATGTCGATTCCCTCCTGTTCGGCGATGTCGAACACGCTCTTCGCCGTCGTGACACCTTCGGCGACCGAGGTCATCGTGGCGAGGATGTGCGAGAGGGTCTCGCCCTGTCCCAGGCGTTGCCCGACATGTCGGTTGCGACCGTAGGGGCTGATGCAGGTGGTGATGAGATCGCCCATACCGGCCAGACCCGCGAACGTCGCCGCCTCCGCACCGAACCGTTGGCCGAACCGAGTCATCTCGACCAGCCCGCGCGTCAGCAGTGCGGACTTGGCGTTGTCGCCGTAGCCGAGTCCGTCGGAGATTCCCGCCGCAATAGCAATCACGTTCTTTAAGGCTCCGGCCAACTCGACACCGACCAAGTCGAGATTCGTGTAGACCCGAAAGCGTTGCGTGTTGAACATCTTTTGCGTTTGTCGCGCGAGGCCCAGATCGCTGCTCGCGGCGACCAAGGTCGCGGGGAGGCGTCGGCCAATTTCTTCGGCGTGACTCGGGCCGCTGAGTGAGACCACCGCGCGACTCCCCAGCACTTCGCCGATGATTTCGCTCGGCCTCAAAAAAGTTCCGTTTTCGATCCCCTTGATAACGCTAATGACCGGCAGCGGGTGAGGCAGTTGCGGACGAACTTCGTTCAGGCTGGCTCGCAAGAATTGGGTCGGCACGGCCGCGATCAGGTACTCGGCGGAAGCGACTGCGGCGGCGAGATCCGCCGTGATCCGCACGTTGTCGGGGAGTCGCACTCCGGGTAGGAGTCGCTGGTTTTCACGGTCGCGCTGCATCTGCTCGGCATATTCAGGCGAACGCGCCCAGATGGTGACGAGTTGGTCGGGTTGCTCGGCCAACAGGACCGCACACGCCGTCCCCATCGCACCGCCGCCAAGAATCGTGAGCTGTGTTGTCATGTCGATCCAATCGGAACCCCGCCCGAGATACTCCTCGCGCGGTCAGTGCTAAGACATCCGAGCGGGGCGGCGTAAGCCCCCCGGTTCTTGGGCATCAGCCCGCGTTGAAGAACCGGGGGCTTACGCCCAATGGCACTTACTTTACTGAGCGACATGGCGCTAGCCGTCGGTTTTTCACTTGAAAACACACCGGCGGGTAGCGCCATGCCGCTCACAGAAATCTAAAGTAAGTGCCATTGGGCTTACGCCGCCCCGCTCGGAAACCTCACACTTTGTGCCGCGTGAGGTCCAGAAAGACGTGACCGCCAAAAGGAGCCTTCATCGCTCCGCGTGAAGTCAGCCGAGTCGCCAGCGACCCGGAGACACGGGAAACACCGTCATTCCACGTTCGGCTCTCTTCACGCGGAGCGATGAAGGCTCCTTTTGGCGGTCACATCAAGAAAACGATTTGCCTAGTCGAAGCTTGTGACCTAGGTTTGACTTGGTCCGAACTCAAACTGGGAGTAAGCGTAATGCAAACGATGCTGGAACAACAGAATTCGCGAACGTTCGTGGATCGCCGTGCGGTCGCCGATGGTGGCCGTGATGGCGGGCCGGAACGCCGTCAATTTACCGCGTCCGCCAGCCTGACTCGCCCCGAAGTGGCCGAGTTGTCCGAGGCGGTCGATCAATACAAGCTGCGGCACCGCCGCCGATTCATCACGTTTGAAGAACTCTTCGACGTGATGGCCGAGCTGGGCTATCACAAGTCGTAGGCGGGCAGTCGTTGCTTACTGGTAGCCCTGTCGCTCCGCGACAGGAAGCGTGAACGTACGAGCGACGTTGGCTGTGGATTCGAACTGGATCGAGAGATGGATGTCCCTCGTTGATCACGCGGCAAGAAAAAACGTACCCATCGAAGCCTGACGCGCAAGCGAAGGATGCTCGACATCCCAGGCTTCGCTTGCGCGTCAGGCTTCAATTGCCGGTATGACAACTTCTGCCGCTCGCCTAATCGCGCCTCCTGTCGCTGAGCGACAGGGCTACCTACTTCAGAAGCTCAGGTCCCGCAGTGTTTCGCTAAGGAGCCACCAAGGAACGACGGCACCCAAGTCGTTGGCGGGCGGCATGAACGAGGAACTCATCGTTCCACGACGACCTTACTCTCGGCGACTTCGCCCACGGCTCCCGAGTTGACTTGGAACCGGAGTAGATCCCGTTCGGCGATCTCGACCAGCCGGTGGCCGCTCTTGGCATAGGCCCGCAGCCGCAGTTCCAAGAACGGCTTCGTCCACGGCACATGCGGCTCAAAGGCTTCGATGGCTCGTGCCAGTTGAGTGGCGTCCACGAGATTGGCCACGTTGCAAGCCAGGCCCATCCGCCGCTCCTGCAACTTCAGCCCGGCCAATGGCTGTGTGAGGTGTTTCAGCATCGCTGCCGCTTTCGTCCGGTCGCGCTGCGCCAGTTGCTGTGGCAGCACCAGCACGGCATCGACCAGCAGGTCCATCCCCCACGGATCGTCGCGCAACCCGAGTATGGTCTGTTCGAGAATCCGCTCGCATTGCTCGAAGTCTGCGGCGTGAAATTGGAGTACGGCGTCGATGCCCAGCGCTTCGTTGGGGGCGACGGTGCGAAGTCGTTCGATCAGGGGGCGGACAACGTCGGTGTGGCCCAAGCTGGCGTGAGCGAACGCCAGAATCGCGGTTTCGGTGAGCTGCGACGGCTCGCGCGACTGCTGGCCCCACATTTCAATGGCCTCCGCAAACTTGCCGTCACGGCACAGCGTCTGGGCCTCGGCTCGCTGCTGGTGGCCATCGGTCCAATCGGGGCTTGGGGGGACTAGCTCCCTCTGGAAGACGTGCATCGCGATCCGTTCGTCTTCCACCAACGTCCAATTCGGTTCGCCGTTCGTGACACGCGGACGATGCGCCGAAACTTGGGCCGCCGCCTGACGCAGCTCGACAATCGAAAAGCCGGTCTGCTTCTTGCCAACCGTGCGCGCGAACCCGTACTCCAAGCAGTTGCGATCGTCGGTATTGAGCGGCACCGAATTGTTCTTCAGCAACTCACGAATCAGATCGGGACCGGCGACGTGTCGAGCCAGAAAACCTTCCAGATCGGTAGCACGCCACGCAGTCTGCATCGCTTGGCGATAGATCGGCCGTGCGAGTCGTTCGCGCAGAGCAACGACATCATGTTCGATCGGTTCCATCGCGCACGCCAGCAGCAAATCCGTCGAGTTCGTCTGCCAGACTTCCACGTGCGGAAAGACCGACGACAGCGTGGCGAAGACGGTGTGAACGGTCTGCGCGTCGATCTCATAAGCCTGCAACCACTGCACAAAAACACCACGGTCGGCGAGTCGTTTTTGCGAAGCTTGATAGAACTCCTGAGTGAACAGTCCCGCGATCCCGGCTCGGTACGGATTGGACGGTTCCGAGACGATCAAGTCGTAGCGGTTGTTCGTGGTGAGCAAGACTTCGCGCGCATCGTTGAAGACGACGTGGACGTTGGGGTTGTCGAGGACGTTGCAGTTCATCGTCGCACAGCGGCGAGCCACTTCGATGATCGCCGGTTCGAGTTCCACGACATCGACCTGCTTCATCGACTCGATCGCACCGAGCCAGCCCGCTGTCTCACCCGTTCCCAATCCGACGACCAGCGCACTCGTGGGGTTGCCGTGCAGGATGGCTCCCACCTGACCGAGCATCACCTGCGTTCCTACGTCGAGCAATGCGTGGCCATCGATTTTGCCGTTTACAAAGAAGGCCAGACCGTTGGACATTTCGAGAGCGACGCTCGATTCGACTCCTTCCGCCTCCCACCCGATGCGGCGGCGCTTCTCATGAACCCAGCGCCGAATGGCGTTCGGCGATTTGTCCGTCAGCCGGGCGCGACCAGCGCCGATGCTACTGTGACGCCAGACGGCCGTCGGGCCATCGGCCTTCAAACATAAAAACGCCAGCGTGATCGTCGCCATGGGCAGAATCAGCGCTCCGACGGGTCGCCGTTTTGAAGCGGACAACACCACGCCTGCGATCCCCAATGTTCCCAACACGCCCGTGACGAGTTGCCATGTCACCGGTGCTGTGAGGAGTGGCAGCGCACCGAAGCCGCCTGCGAGCGAACCGAAGATCGCACCAAACGTGTTGCACGACGTAGCCAGCCCCGCCTGTCGTCCCAGGTTCTTGTCGGCTCGGCCAAGCAGCGCGATCAGCAACGGAAATTGCAGTCCACTGACGATCGCGGCGGGGAGTACGACCACCGAAGTGAGGATCGCCCACAAAACAACTTGGCCGAAGAAGCTCGTCGCCGTTCCCGAGTTGACCGCCGTCCAAATCGCTAACTGGTCTCCCAATGCGAACGGGATCGCCAGTGCCAGTGCTTCCAATCCGCAGGTGAACGCAAACAGTTCCAACGTCGGAGTACGGTTCCGAAACAGCACCGTATAGGCGAGGCTTCCCACGCCAATTCCCAGCAGCGCGATCGCTAGGATCAACCCGAACGTGAAGCTCGAACCGCCGAGTAACGGCGTCAACATGCGGTTCCAAACCAACTCCATGAGCAGGAACGAGAAGCCAACGCACGCCGCCGACAAGTAGACGAAGACATGAGGCGTGCCCGAGGCGTCTTCTGTCGCGAGTGCTTCATCGCTCGATGAGGTCGCGACCATCACATTAGGCAGGGCACCGGGATGACTGTCGTGGCCGACACTGCCAGCGTCGGCTGGGATGCTGGCAGCATCCGCCACTTCAGCGGATCGCTGCCGTGTCGAAACCACCAGCGCGATGACTGCTGCGATCACATTCACGGCCGCTGCAGACCACAGTGCGGCGCGAACTCCCAGTAACTCGACCAGCCAAAACGTGCTGAGCAACGTCCCCGCGACAGCACCCAACGTGTTGAGTCCATACAGCACGGCAAGCTTGCGTCGGGCGGGATCGTTCGGATCGGTCGCGGCCATCGCAGCGGCGGGCAGCGTTCCGCCCATCAAGAACGTCGGCAAGCCCAAGACAAGGACCGACAGCCCGAGTCGCAGTCCCGTTGCTCCCCAAACGCCGAGCATCGTCTGGCCGCCCAGTCCGACATAGGCCGCTCGCGCAATGTCGATCAAAACGGAGTGGCTGCCGCCGAGACGGCGATCATCAACTCCAGCACGCCGTACAAACGAAGCGGGTTCGTGGTCGCATCTGCTCGACGGCCGAGCAGACTGTTCCCCAGACCCAGTCCCGCCATAAAGATTGCCAGCACCGCTCCCATCGCCGCTGTCGAACCACCGAAGACCAGACGCAGCTCGTGCATCCAGGCCACTTGGTAAATCAATGCGCACATCCCGGAAAGGAACAAGCAACCGGCGATGACACTGACAGAACGACGCATGATCGATACCTGGATTGGGAGCAACACCACCGCATGGATGACTCAGGGCTTTCTCAAAAATGCGGCCAAGCAAAATCGAATTCTGGTCGGTCGTGAGCAACTTCCAAAGCTTCATCGCATTGGCGACCAAGCCCAGCCATGAAGCCTCTGAATGAGGTGCGTTATCTCCGCAGCGTTGAACTCGTGAGGGTGACGATTCCGACGCTGGAACCGCTCGTATCGCGACGTTGCTTTGCTTTTTGGCAACACGCGGGGCAGATGATAGAGCGGTCCGGAGCGATCGCAAGATGAACTGAAAGAATGACTTGGGATTATGAGCGAATCCATTCGATCGTAATGAACGTCGCGATTGTGCCTGCGGAGACCGAGGGTCGGATCGCGCGGTTTGAGAGGCTATCCGGAAAGAAATGGCTTGTTTTCAGGGTGCCACGGTCAGGGCTTTGCGTGGCCGCGCTTTGATCGCAACGAAAGCACGGCCACGCAAAGCCCTGACCGTGGCACCCAACTCATCACCTGCTCGCTGCTAATGGCGAAACAACTTCTCGAATAGCCTCTGACTGACGACCGCGATTGCGACTTGTCCGGACCAAGGGGCCCGGACTACGACCTCGGGAAGTTATCACGCGCCCGTTCCTGAGGTGCTGGACATCTTCAACTTCCGTGAGTTGCTGTCGGGGCCGTGGCACCGAAGTGTCGAGCCGCAGAGCGGAGGCCGAGTAAAGCCTGGGGCGGGCGCTTCGCCAGCCCTAGGCAGGTGGCAATCAATCCGGTGTTTAGCCCCGGACGGGCGATCTCGTCCTCAATCCCATCCGCGTGATCCCCAAATCGGGCGACCGGCTCGAAATGGGGTCGCCCCTCCGGGGCTGGCGTTGTGAGCTGGTCTCGTCTCCCCGGGGCGGACGAAGCATCCGACCCGGGCTTTAATCGGCCGCCGCTCTGCGGCTCAGGCAATCGTCACTCTCGGACGTGAAAAATGCTCAGCCCCTTACTCTCGGCGACTTCGCCCACGGCTCCCGAGTTGACTTGGAACCGGAGTAGATCCCGTTCGGCGATCTCGACCAGCCGGTGGCCGCTCTTGGCATAGGCCCGCAGCCGGAGTTCCAAGAACGGCTTCGTCCACGGCACATGCGGCTCAAAGGCTGCGATGGCTCGCGCCAGTTGAATGCCGTTCACGAGATTGGCCACGTTTCGTCTCGCAGCCCGAGCATGGTCTGTTCGAGAATCCGCTCGTATTGCTCTGAAGTCTGCGGCGTGAAATTGGGGTACGGCGTTGATGCCCAGCGCCTGATTCGGCGCGAACCCGTACTCCAAAGTTTGATCGGTTCCATTGCACAGGCCAGCAGCAAATCATTCGAGTTCGTCTGCCAGGCTTCGACGTGCGGAAAGACCGAAGGCAGCATGGCGAAAACGGTGTGAACGGCCTGCGCGTCTTCAGGAGGTGAGCCGGGTGGCGTTACTTAGGAGGGAATCTTCCGAGCCACTGACATCAAGTCGAACGAACACATTCGTTCAAGCTCGGCTTGCTAAAAAAAAGCCAGCCCCGCAGGGGTCTGCCGGGCTGGCCAGCGTATCGCGAATAATCAACAGTGTGCGAACCGTGAGGGGTCACACACTAAGTTCATCAGAAGCTCTTGTTTTCGTCGGTAATAGCTGACGAACCGACACCGCAAACCAAGTCGCAGGTAGTGTTGATATCGCAGTCATCCTGGCCGTCCGAAAACTTCGAACCAGCGGTCTGACTCTTCAATTTGCCAGCCCCGTCTTGACCCACGAACCCGGTGTAGGTGAACGACTGGTTCAAGGAACCAATGGCGTTGGAGATGTCGTTCAACTCGGTGTTGACGGCAACAGCGACTTCGCTGAGGCCAACGACCATCGCCAGCACGGCGATCGTCAGAACGAGAGCCAATTCGGCCGAGATGATCACACCGCTCTCATCGCGAAACAGCTTGTTCAACATAATCTGATATTCCTTGTTTGTAACTATACTGACTTGAACCCACTCGAAAGAGAATCTTCCGAGCGATAGACACCGATCCGAAACGAACACCCTCGTTCAAGA
>Ga0114966_10004048_pt1 | contig 12653 bp, 12 predicted proteins | sample M_130207_XF_Meta_FD_87029 | JGI IMG/M metagenome (GOLD analysis project Ga0114966, IMG submission 87029) | Freshwater microbial communities from Lake Montjoie, Canada to study carbon cycling - M_130207_XF_MetaG | ecosystem: Environmental > Aquatic > Freshwater > Lake | place: Lake Montjoie...
GAGAGCCTTACTTAAATATGCGCACTGGGGGACCTCGCCGGATTCCGCGAGGGGTTCCGAACCCGCCTATTCTGCAATGCCACGGGCCCGGAACAGGGCCTTTGCAGCGGGGGAATTCAAGTACTTGAGGAAAACTGCAGCAACATCGGGGGCGGGGGCCTGCCGCATCTGGGCAATGGTATACGTCGTGTAATTCTGCAGCTCAGCAGGCAGCTCCCCGACCAGCACAACCCCCTCGTCGCGGGCCGACGCAATCTCGGTCAGTGCGCCAAAAGCGAGTTCGTTGCCCTTGCCCTGCGCCAAGCGGTGCATGGCCTCGGAACCTCGGTCCTCACGGACCAATCGCCCCCCGATCTGGTCGAGAAGTCCGAGTTTCTTCAACAACCCTTCCGAATACACACCGGTCGTCCCACGACTCAAGACCACGGCGTCTGCGGCCAGCACGGCGCGCTTTATCGCCTCAACGGTGGCGATAGCCGGCTGAGTTGCGCCCTGACGCACTGCCATGCCCACACCGACGCGTCCGAGTGTAACGGCGCCGCCGATCAGCAACCCAGCCTTCGTCTGCTCCTCGATGGTGGCAGGGGTAGCGATCGCGAGATCCCATACTTCTCGCGCCTCAAGGCGTTGTTTTACCTCGGGTGCCGTCTGGATAGTGATGCGGACGTCGTGGCCCGTCGCCTTCTGGAACGCCTCGGCGGCAGATCGAATGCCGGGTTCGACTGCGCCAGTGCCGAGGACGGTGAGCGTCGCCGCGTTGACACCCTGGCAAGACAACAACAGGGCAATGGTCACTAGACTTCTGCGCAGGATCATCGAGGGTCTCCTTGGGAAACAAGACGTTCGGCCTGGCCGCGGCGACTGCGCCGTGTGCTGGCCGTGGCTTTCCATGCAAATCCAGATTACTTTACACGCCACTGCATCCACGGGATTCTGCCATGACAAACACCCCCCTGCGCTCTCTCGCACGTCTTGCGGGACGCGTGCTTCTCATCGGCAGCATCGGACTCGGTTCGGCTGTTGCCGTGCAAGCGGCTGCCCCCGCGCCCATCCAGCCCGCCTTCAAGCTCGGCACGTTCGAAACCCAAGGGAAGACGTTCGTCGGGCTCGTGCTCAAGGACTCGGTGGTCGTCGATTTCGCCGCAGCTCACGCCGCCATCCGCACGCCCGCCTCGTCGATCGTCGCGCCCACGGACATGAGGGATCTGATCACCCGCTACGACGCCGGCGTCCGTGAACGCATCCTGCAGGTCGTTGCCCTGGTCAACTCGACGCCTGCGACGCAGCGCCTGCCGTACGTGCATCAATTGAAGGAGGTGCGCGTACGTCCGCCGATCATGTATCCCGGGAAGCTGCTGAACGTGGCCGTCAATTACCGCGATCACGACACCGAAATGCGCGGCGTGCGCGACATGGGCGTGCCCTTGAACAACGGGCCGGGCGCCCCTCCTCCCGGCACGAAGAGCGCGACCGCCATCTGGGAGCGCGCGCCGGACGACAAGCGCTGGAATCCGTACATGTTCCTGAAGGCACCGTCAGCGATCATCTCCGAGGGCGAAACCATCCTGCTGCCGCCGGGCCGCAAGATGGTGGACTGGGAATGCGAGATGGGCGTCGTCGTTGGCAAAACTGCGAGCCGCGTGCCGCTGGCTCAGGCCGCCAACCACATCTTCGGCTATACGCTCGAGAACGATGTGTCCGACCGCGAAGGGCGCGGCGATACGCGTTACGGTTCGGACTGGATGATGGGCAAGTCGCACGACACCTTCGCGCCGATGGGCCCGTTCATCGTGCCGAAGGAATTTGTGCCGAATCCGCAGAACCTCACGATCCGCTTCTCGCTGAATGGCCAGGTACTGCAGGAGGACAACTCCTCGCTGATGATCCACACCGTGTTCGAGCAGATCGTCTACGCGTCGAACATCATGACGCTGCAGATCGGAGACGTGATCGCCACCGGCACACCGGGCGGCGTCGGCAATGCACGCAAGCCACCGATCTTCTTCAAGGACGGCGACGTCTCAGTCTGCACCTACGAGGGCATCGGCACGCTGACCAATCCGGTCAAGGCGCTGCAATAGCTGCAGCAATCGCTACTCGGTCGCGACGATGATCGACTGTGCGTTGGGGGCATTCAGCATGATCGCCGTCAGGATGGCGTCGATCGTCGGCTCCTTCGTTGCGTAGTGTTTGCCGTCGTCTGTCGTCAAGGTCACGCTGAGGTCGTGCAGCTGGGTCACGGCCAACACGCGGCCTGACCGCAACAGCGCGATCGCCTGATTCCAGTCCACTCGCTGACCCGCGTTCACTTCGCCCGAAGCCGCGGCGTCAGGGGACGCATACGGCACCGCCGTGGCACAGGCCACCATGAACGAGAGGCCCGCGACCACCGCAGCAGCGTGGGGACGCCTCACACTACCGCTCCGAACAGCCGCCCGACACCTGCCGTCACAACCATGGCGACCAGGCCCCAGAACGTCACGCGCAGAATGCCTTTGCCCATCGGGGCACCGCCCGTCCGCGCGGCAAGTGCGCCCAGCACGGTTAGCAGGATCAACACGACAATCCCGATCCCCGGCAGCAGGAAGCTGTCCGGCAACAGCATCACGGCGATCAACGGCATGATGGCGCCTGACGAAAACGTGGCGGCGGAGGCCCACGCGGCCTGCAGCGGCTTTGCCATCGTGATCTCGGACATGCCGAGCTCATCACGTGCGTGGGCGCCGAGCGCATCCTTGGCCATCATCTGCGTCGCTACTTGATCGGCCAGCGTGGGCTCGACACCACGGCCCACGTAGATGCTGGCAAGCTCAGCGCGCTCCGACTCCGGATCGGTGGCCAGCTCCTTGCTCTCGCGCGCGAGGTCGGCTTGCTCCGTATCGGACTGCGAGCTCACGGAGACGTACTCGCCGGCAGCCATGGACAGCGCACCGGCGACCAGTCCGGCGACGCCCGCCACCAGCACCTCGTTGCGCGAGGCCGCCGACGCGGCAACGCCGACCACGAGGCTCGCCGTTGAAATCAGGCCATCGTTGGCCCCCAGAACGGCTGCACGCAACCAGCCGATGCGCGATGCGCGGTGGAGTTCTCGATGTCTCATGGGAAGTAGGGGATAGGGGATAGGGGATAGGGGATAGCGAAGAGTCTTTACTTTCCCGAAGACGGTGTCCATCGGGATCTCCCGTTTTGCCATCCCCTATCCCCTACTTGATGCCAGTTACCTGCCGGCACCAACTCAGCAATGCCTCAGGCGGCATCGCACCCGATTGCCTGCCGATCTCGCGACCGCCGCGGAAGGCAATCAATGTTGGAATGCTGCGAATTGCATAGCGTCCGGCGATGCCCGGCTCCGCCTCGGTATCGACCTTTGCCAGCCGGACACGAGGCTCAAGCCTGCGTGCTGCGTCGGCGAACACCGGCGCCATCATCTTGCAGGGGCCACACCACTCCGCCCAGAAGTCGACGATCAGCGGGATCTCGCTGCGCGTCAGTTGCCGGTCGAACGTTGCCGCATCGAGCGACGCGGGCTTTCCCTGGAACAGCGGCTGCTTGCACTTGGCGCAATGGGGAGCATCGGCGAGCCGACTCTCGGGGACGCGGTTGACCGCGGTGCACGCGGGACAGACGATGTGCAAGGAAGGCGCGTTTGGTTCCATGAGTCCTGTTTAGGCATCAAGGTCGACGATTTCAACCCCCAAGCGCCCCTTTATAGCCTGCCGACCGTCCTGGCCAGACGCAGCTGCGCAAGGCTCGCATCAAGCGCTGCATTCTCCCGATTGCCGAGGCTCTGGACACGCAATGCCTCTGCCTCCAGAACGCGGGTGCTGTTGACGAGGCCAGCCGCGTACTGCTGGTTGGCAATGCGCAGGTTCTCCTCTGCCTGCTCGACGGCCCCTCGAGCAACCTCGGTGCGAGCCCGGGCCTCCTGCAACGTGAACCATGCCTGTCGCACTTCCAGTGCAATCATCGACCGCAGATCAACCAGGCGGTGCTCCGTTGCCCGCTGCGTCTGGCGCAGGCTGGCGCTGCGGTTGCGGACCTGGCCGCCGTCGAACAGCGCCCACTTCAAGCCGACACCGGCTATTGCGAACGTATCCCGATCCAGCGCCTGGTTCTCCAGGTACTGATAGCCGCCACTCAGGCTGATCTGTGGCGCGAGCCTCGAACGTTCTGCTTGGGCTGCATGGCCGAAAGCCTGTCCCTGGGCATCGAGCGCCGCGATCTCACGCCGATTCTGCAGGGCTTCCCGCTCAAGCGTAGCAACCGGCGTGCTGCCGATGTCGGCGGCGGCCGGGGCCACAACCGTAGACAGCGTGAAATCGCGGTCGAGTGGCAGACCAATCCGGCGGTTGTAGAACGCTTTTGCCATTTCCAATGCGTTCGCCGCCTGCAGGCGGCCTTGCTCCGCATTGGCCCGCGCTACCTGCGCCGAGAGCAGGTCGTTGCGCGGCACGACCTCGCGAGTGAACATGGCATCGACGTCCGTAACGTAGCGAGTGAGGCTGTCGACATTGCTTTGAGCAATCGCCAAAGTCCGCTCCGCGCGCTGGACGGCCACGTAGCTCTCTGCCACGGCGAACCGCAAGTCCGACTGCGCGCGCTCGGCGTCAGCGGATCGTGCCGCCCCGCCGGCTTCCGCTGCGGCAATCTGGCTGGTGATGCGCCCACCGGTGTACAGCGGTACATCGACACTGACGCCCGCCGTGACAAAGTTGTCGTGGCTGAAGATTTCGGGCAGCTGGAAGGGCAGCGCGGTGGTCCCGAAGCTGAATGCCGGGGCATCCTGCATCTGCGTGAACGCGCCGCTCGCCATCAACGTCGGCCAACGCTCTCCCTTGGCTGCCTGCACGCTGAGCCGCGCCGCCTCGGCGTCGCTCTGTGCAGCCGCGAGGCCGGGATCGTTTCGCTGAGCCAGCGTCCAGGCTTTTTCCAGTGTTTCCGCTCTCGCAGAGAAGGAGAACAGCATCGCGCTAGCTGCGAGCGGCAGCGTTGCAACGCGCCGCAGGGTGAAGCGGCTGCTCACTTGAGCAGCTCGATGCCGAGGGCCTTGAGGACGTACTGCTCGTAGACCGGAATCGTTTCGCCGGTGCGGATCTTGCGCAGGAAGTACTTCTCGAAAGCGATCTTCGCCAGATGCACCCATTTGCCCTCCTTCGCCCAGGTGACGTTGCGCGGCGGGATCTGCGGCAGCGCCACGAAGGCTGCACCGGTATCGCCGAAATCCGCGAGACAGATGGCATTCCAGGTCGCCCGCGATTCCGGAGGCTTGCCTGCGATCTCGGCCGCAATGTTGTGGGCCAGCGCCGTCGCCATCGATTCGATCATGTAGCCGGTCTTGGGTGCGCCCGTCGGGACTGGAGTCGGCTCGACCGGCGGAATCGCCACACACACGCCTGCGGAGAAGATGTTCTTGTACTTCGGGTTGCGCTGGTGGGCATCGATCAGCACGACACCACGGGGATTGCACAGCCCGGGCACGGCTGCCACTACGTCGACGCCCTTGAAGGCCGGCAGGATCATGCTGTACGCGAAAGGCAGCTGATGCTCCTTCTTGACGGTCCCATCCTCACCGAGCTCGATCACATTGACCTTGCCGGCTTCAACGGAGGTGACCTTTGCATTCGTGATCCACTTGATGTGCCGCTGGCGCATTTCGCTTTCCATCAGTCCCTTGCTGTCGCCGACGCCGCCGAGGCCCAGATGGCCGACATAGGGCTCACTGGTGACGTAGGTCATGGGCACGCGGTCGCGAAGCTTGCGCTTGCGCAGATCGGCATCGATGATCATCGCGAACTCATAAGCGGGGCCGAAACAGCTGGCCATCGGTGCAGCTCCGATGACGATGGGCCCGGGGTTCTTCAGGAACTCCTGGTAGCCGGCCCAGGCTGACGCCGCGTGGTCCTGGGTGCAGATCGACTGCGTGAAGCCGTCGGGTCCGAGACCCGCAACCTCTTCGAAGGCCAGGCGGGGACCCGTTGCGATCACGAGATAGTCGTACTTGTGCACGGTGCCATCGGCAACAGTGACGGTCGATCCTTCCGCATCGATGGCGATCGCCTTTTGCGGAACCCACGCAATGTCCTTCTTTGCAAGGGGACCCGCAAGATCGACACGGGTTTCCTCCCGCGTTCTCCAGCCCACGGCCACCCACGGATTGGAGGGCGTGAACTCGAAATAGGGGCTGGTGCCCACCAGCGTGATGCGGTGTTCCTTGCCGAGCAACTTGCGCAGCTCATAGGCGCTTGGCACGCCCCCGACGCCGGCTCCCAGAATGACGATATGCGCCATGGACTAGACCCCTTGAGAAGCCGTGCCGACCCTGCGCAGATAGCTGTAGTACAGGAGAGGTATGAGCACGAGCGTGAGTGCGGTGGACACGAGAATGCCGAAGATCAATGACACCGCGAGTCCGTTGAAGATCGGGTCATCAATGATGAAGAAGGCGCCGATCATCGCAGCCAGCCCGGTCAGGACAATGGGCTTGGCGCGCACCGCAGCGGCGCGGATGACGGCGTCGACGAGATCACGACCGGCCGCCACCTCGAGATTGATGAAGTCGACCAGCAGGATGGAATTGCGCACGATGATGCCGGCCAGCGCGATCATGCCGATCATGGAAGTCGCGGTGAACTGGGCGCCGAGGAGCGCATGTCCCGGCATCACGCCGATGATGGTCAGCGGAATTGGCGCCATGATGACAAGCGGCACGGCGTACGACTTGAACTGCGCGACCACGAGCAGGTAGATGAGGATCAGCCCCACCGAGTACGCGAGCCCCATGTCGCGGAAGGTCTCGTAGGTGATCTGCCACTCACCGTCCCACTTGATCGAGAAGCCCTCGGGGTTGGCCGGCTGGGTAATGAAGCGTTGCTCGATTTCGGGGTAGGCGTCCCGCAGCTTGCCGATGATGCCGAACATGCCATAGAGCGGACTGTCGATGTCCCCGGCCATGTCCCCCGTGACGTACGCCACCGGCAGCAGATCCTTGTGGTAAATCGCGCCGTCCCAGGTCGATTCGGTGACGGTGACAACTTCGGAGAGCGGAATGCCCTTCCCGCCCGATGACGGCACCTCGAGCGCCAGCACGGCTTCAATCTCGCTCTTCTCTGCCACCGGCAACTCGAGCCGGACCGGCACCGGATAGCGTTCGCGACCTGCATGCAGGTAGGTCGCATCCTGCCCGGACAGCGCCATTGCCAGCGTCTGCGCGACCGCCTGCTGGCTGACCCCAAGCAGCGCAGCCTTGCCACGATCGACACTGACTACATAGCGGGTCGAAGGCTTTTCGATGCTGGAATCGACATCAACAATGTCGGGCGTTGCCATGAACACATCCCGTACCTGCAATGCGGTCGAGCGCATCGCCGCGTAGAAAGGTCCGTAGATCTCGGCCACGATTGGCGCCTGGACAGGCGGACCGGGAGGGACTTCCACGAATTGCACCGTTGCGCCATAGCGCCCGCCGATCGCGGTCAGCGCCGGGCGCGCAGCGAGTGCGATATCGTGACTCTTGCGGTCGCGCTGGTGCTTGTCGGTCAGGTTCACCTGGATGTCGCCGACGTTCGGACCTGAGCGCAGGTAGTACTGACGCACCAGTCCATTGAAGTTGATCGGCGCAGCCGTGCCGGCATAGATCTGGTAGTCCGTCACCTCCGGGAGCGTTGCAACGGAACCGGCCAGTTCATCCAGCACACGGGTCGTGGTTTCGAGCGCCGTTCCCTCCGGCAGGTCGACGACGATCTGGAACTCCGACTTGTTATCGAACGGCAGCATCTTCATGACGACCCACTGCAGGCCGACCAGCGAGACCGCCACGAGGATCGAGATGGCCGTGCCCGCATAGAGACGGTGACGACGCTTGCGGCTGTCCGTCCCCCGCAGGAACCGACCCAGAATGCTCTCCGCCAGTGCATCGAGTTTTGACGGCCCCAAGTCGTGCGCTGCGTGCGTAGCCTGCAGCTTGCTGAGCAGGCGACGCGACAACCAAGGCGTGAACACCAGGGCAATCGCGAGCGAGATGATCATTCCCATGCTGGCGTTGATCGGGATGGGCGCCATGTAAGGCCCCATCAATCCGCTGACGAACGCCATGGGCAGCAACGCCGCGATGACGGTGAACGTTGCGAGAATGGTGGGGCCGCCGACTTCATCGACTGCCTTCGGTACGATCTCGTCAGGGGTGCCACCGCCCATGAGCAGGTGCCGATGGATGTTCTCGACGACGACGATGGCATCGTCCACGAGAATGCCGATCGAAAAAATCAGCGCGAACAAGGAGACACGGTTGATCGTGAAGCCCCAGGCCCACGACGCGAAGAGCGTTGCCGCCAGTGTGACGATCACCGCGGCACCGACTACCACGGCCTCCCGCCAGCCCACTGCGACGATGACCAGCACAATCACGGACACGGTGGCGAACATCAGCTTCTGGATCAGCTTCTTCGCCTTGTCATTGGCGGTCTCGCCGTAGTTGCGCGTGACGGTCGTTTCGATGCCTTCCGGGATGAAGGTGCCCTTGATGGCCTCGACCCGCTCGATGACCTGGTCGGTTACTTCAATGGCGTTGCGGCCTGGCTGCTTGGATACGGCGATCGTGACAGCGGGCGCATCGCCGGAAAGCGAGATGCCTCGTGTGGCGGCAGCAGGGCCCGCACCGAACTTCACATACTGTTCCGGCTGGTCCGGACCGGCTTTCACCTCAGCGACATCCTCGAGATAGACAGGACGTCCCTCCTGCATGCCGACGACCACTTCGGCTACGTCATCGCGGTGGGCCAGGAACGCTCCGGCTTGCACGGGAATCACGCCAGCGTCGCCCACGACCTCGCCCGCTTGCAGGACGACATTCGCTGCCTTCAACGACTCGATCAGACCGAGCGCAGTCAGGCCATGGCCGGCCAGTCGCTGCGGGTCGAGTGAGACATGGACAGTGTCGTCCGGTCCGCCGAGGGTGTAGACGTTGCGCGTGCCCGGGACCCGCTTGATCTCGGCTTCGATCGCGTGGGCGACCTGGCGCAGCTCATAGGCTCCACGGTCGGCATCCTTCGTCCAGAGCGTCAGCGAGAGCACCGGCACGTCATCAATGCCCTTCGGCTTGATGATCGGCTCCAGCACGCCGAGTCCTTGCGGGCGCCAGTCCCGATTCGAATACACCGCGTTGTAGAGCCGGACAATGGCTTCGTTGCGGGGCTCGCCCACATCGAACTGGACCGTGAGGATCGCAGCGCCGGGTCGCGATACCGAGTACACGTGCTTGACGCCATCGATCTCTCCCAGCACCTGCTCCATCGGCGACGACACCAGGCTCTCGACCTGCGCCGCGCTGGCTCCCGGGAACGGGACGATGATGTTCGCCATCGTGACATCGATCTGCGGTTCTTCCTCGCGTGGCGTCACGAGGACGGCGAACACGCCGAGCAGCATCGCGGCCAGCGCAAGCAGCGGCGTAAGTTCGCTGCGCAGGAACAGCTTTGCGATGCGGCCGCTCAGCCCGAGTCTCGGGGAGTCCATCGTCAATCCTTTTTGGCAGCGCCGGTGCGCAGCTGCTCGAGCGCAAGGAGGGGATCGGTGATCAGCACCTCGGAAGGGTCAAGCCCCGCGAGGACTTCAACCTTGTCGTCAAAGCGATGCCCGACACGGACCTGCCTGAGGGCGATATGGCCCTCGGCTCCCTGGACGTACACGGCAGTCACTTCACTGCGCTCGACGAGTGTCGTGGCCGGAATCAGCAAGCGCTCGGCCTCGCCGACGACGAATGCCACTTTCACGAACATGCCGGGATACAGGTCGGCGGCGTTTTCTGGCAGGTCCACCCGGACGCGGAAGGTGTTGGTCTCCGGAGAGGCCTGCGGCGACAAGGTGAGCTTCGTTGCATCAATGCGTCGGCCGTTGACATAGATCGCTGCCTTGCGGATCACGCGAACCTTCTCGACAAGGCTCTGGGGCAAGTCGACATTGACGCGCAGGTACTGCAGCGACAGTCCACTCATCAGGGGAGTGCCTGGCTGTACCGATTCGCCGGCCTGCACCAGTCGGCGCGTGACGACACCAGCATACGGCGAGCGGACTTCGGTATAGCTGACGCCCTCGCGCGCAGCACTCAACCCGGCGCGTGCGGCGGCCAGCCGAGCGGCGGCGGCATCGCGGTCGGCCAGCGCCTGGTCGTATTGCTGGCGGGAGACGGCGCGATCCGCGAGCAGACCCGCGATACGATCAAACCGCGTGCGGGCTTCGGCCTCACGTGCCGTTGCTTCCGTCAGGGCAGCCTGGGCCTGATCCAGTCCGGCCCGTTGTTCGGTATTCTTCAAGCGCACGATCACTGCACCGGCGGGTACGAAGTCATTCACGTCGTAGAGCACCTCGAGCACCCGACCCGACGTCTGTGCGGAGACTGTTCCCTGATTCACCGCCTCGATGGTTCCATCAACGCGTCGTTCGAGCGGTGCGCTTTCCCGCTGGATGGTGAGCGTCGGCAGCGGTTCGGCGGCGTAGCCGCTGGCACTGACCAATCCACACAGGAACAGCAGCGGAGCGAAATGGCGACATGGAACCATGGTCATGAACCTCTACGGGATCAGAATGCCGCGCCGGCCTTGACGCCCGCCTTCTTCAGGATGATCGCCAGCGGACAGAAGCCGGTGAACGAGGACTGCAGCAGGTTGGCGCCGACGAACGCCGTCAGCCAGAACCAGTTGGCACTGACATAGAGTCCGAGACCCAGGCTCACCAGGACCACGGTGCCGGCAAACGCGAGGACGAAACGGTCGATGCTCATGTGAAATCTCCGCAACAAAGGATGGAAGAAGGGTGCGCGACAGTTCGGGCAGGCAACCGTGTCGGCGGTACTTGGCGCGGAACGTGCTGAAGGCCGGGAGTGATGCCCGCTTTACGGTCACGAGCGAGTCCGGGAACACTACGTAAAGACCTAGCGGGCAGCGGGAGACCGGATACCGGCAACGCTGCTTGCTGGCGAATCGACCCGCTACCGTCCGGACATGCGTTGTGCAAGAGTGACATTCTAAAAGCCCATCGCCGGTGCCGAGGCCCCGCCCCGATGGATCACTGTATATTAGCGGTTACTAATTTAGTCAATACTGATATCATGAGCCCATGAGCACCAGCACCCGCCTGAAACAGGCCCGCTCCGGGGCGAAAACCCGGGTCGTCGGCAAGCCGGCGCTCGCACCCGGTGAAATCCTGGCGCATGCCGCCGAGGCGTCGGCGTTCCTGAAGGCGCTCGCCAACGAACAGCGCCTTTGCATCCTGTGTGCGCTGCTGGACAAGCCGCTGTCGGTCAGCGAATTGAATGAGGAGGTGGACCTCAGCCAGTCCGCGTTGTCGCAACACCTTGCCGTGTTGCGCGCAGGTGGCCTGGTCACGGCCGAGCGTCAGGCGCAGACCATCACGTATTCGGTCCCTGACGGGGATGTGCGCCGGGTGCTTGGCGTGTTGCAGGACATCTTCTGTGCAAAGTAGACCGATCTTGACGCAAGGCGACAGGCGGGACACATGATTGCCCTGCTCGCCCCTTTGCTGGGCGCGGTGCTCGTCGGTGCGAGCCTCGGCTTGCTGGGGTCGGGCGGCTCCATCCTGACTGTGCCGATTCTGGTGTTCCTCATAGGGCACCCGGAAAAGAGTGCGATTGCGGAGTCGCTCGCGATCGTCGCCGTCATCGCCGCAGTAGGCGCCGCTTCCAGCACTGTCCTGAAGCAGGTGCACTGGCGCAGCGTGACCTGGTTCGGATTGCCGTCGATGGCGGGCGCGTTCGTCGGCGCGTGGGCCTCGCAGTGGCTTTCCGGCAGTGTGCAGATGCTCATTTTCGCTGCGCTGCTGTTGCCTGCCGCCTATCGCATGCTGAGTCCGAAGGAAGTGCAGCCGCGCCTGTGTCGTCCCTTCTGCCTGAGTGGCGCTGGGCTGGTCGTTGGCATTCTCAGTGGTCTGGTTGGTGTCGGCGGCGGCTTTCTCTCCGTACCGTCACTGATGCTGCTGGGCGGCCTTTCATTGCGCCTCGCAACCGGAACCAGCCTCGTCGTGATCGCACTCAGTTCCGCCATCGGATTCGCCAAGCACCTGCACTTGCTGGATCTGGCGGGTCAGGCGGTGGACTGGCGGACCATCGGTCTCTTCATCGCGATTGGCGTACTCGCCAGCGCAGGAGGCCAGTGGCTCGCGACACGCGTACCGGCAACCAGCTTGCGTCGTGGAGTCGGTATCTTCCTGCTCTGCATGACGGCCTTCATGGCCTTCGAAACGATGTGGCGCTAGGGACCCGCTTTTCCTGGTGCGCGCTTGAGCTTGATGTAAGTATCGACCTCACGAGTCAGAGCATTCAGCGGGACGGGTCCGTTGGCCAGCACCGCGTCGTGAAATTCACGGATGTCGAACCGGTCGCCGAGTTCACTCGCCGCACGCTGGCGAAGCTCCAGGATTCGCAACAATCCCACTGTATGGGCCGCGATCTGGCCTGGTGACACGCTGATCTGCTCGACCGCCTCTGCCGCCAAATCACGCGCCATGGGCGTGTTGTCGAGGCAGTACTGGATGGCCTGCTGCCGCGTCCACTTTCGCGTATGCATGCCGGTATCGACGACAAGGCCTGCAGCACGATTCAACTCCATGACGAGTCTGCCGTACTCGGCTGCTGCAGTATCGTA
>Ga0114966_10004049_pt1 | contig 12652 bp, 8 predicted proteins | sample M_130207_XF_Meta_FD_87029 | JGI IMG/M metagenome (GOLD analysis project Ga0114966, IMG submission 87029) | Freshwater microbial communities from Lake Montjoie, Canada to study carbon cycling - M_130207_XF_MetaG | ecosystem: Environmental > Aquatic > Freshwater > Lake | place: Lake Montjoie...
ATATGATCTGCATCTTTATTTACATCCATATTGTGTTCAATAACCAGTACCGTATTGCCTCTATCTACCAATCTATTCAACACCCCTATCAATAATTGAATGTCCTGAAAATGTAATCCTGTAGTAGGCTCATCTAAAATATAAAATGTTTTTCCAGTATCTTTTTTGCCTAACTCCGTGGCCAACTTTACACGTTGTGCTTCTCCACCACTTAAGGTAACTGCCGATTGTCCTAAAGTAATATATCCCAAGCCCACTTCATTTAACACTTTTAATTTTCTATAAATAAAAGGAACAGCTTGAAAAAACTCACAAGCTTCTTCCACGGTCATATTTAATACATCACTAATCGACTTTCCTTTGTACCTAATTTCTAAAGTTTCTCTATTGTATCTTTTACCGCCACATTTTTCACAGTGTACATATACATCAGGTAAAAAATTCATTTCAATCACACGCATGCCTCCCCCTTCACATACTTCGCAACGACCACTTTTAACATTAAAAGAAAACCTTCCTGCTTGATAACCTCTAATTTTTGCTTCCGGCACTGATGCAAACAAAGTTCTGATGTCGGTAAAGAAACCGCAATAAGTTGCAGGATTGCTTCTTGGGGTTCTGCCTATTGGGGATTGATCAATCTCAATGACTTTGTCAATATTTTCCAAGCCTGTCACTTTTGAATAAGCCATGGGTTTGGTCTTGCTATGATAACAAAACTGCGATAAAATTGGATACAAGGTTTCATTAATTAAAGTAGACTTTCCACTACCACTTACGCCTGTGACCAAGGTAAAAGTACCTAATGGAAAATTACAGTTTACTTTTTGCAAGGTATTTCCTGTGGCGCCTTTAATGCTTATCATTAGTCCATTGCCTTTACGTCTCTCCGCAGGCACTTCAATTTTTTTCTTACCTGCTAAAAATAAAGCCGTATCCGATTTTAACTTAATTATTTCTTGCGGTGTGCCTTGTGCTACAATATGCCCTCCATGTATGCCTGCTCTTGGCCCAATGTCTACTAAATAATCGGCAGCCATCATAATATCTTTATCGTGTTCAACGACTAAAACCGTATTGCCAATATCTCTTAATTGTTTAAGGGCAGTGATTAATCTTTGATTGTCTCTTTGATGCAAACCAATAGAAGGCTCGTCTAATATATAGGTAATGCCTTGCAATTGAGAACCAATTTGAGTGGCCAAACGAATTCTTTGCGACTCACCACCACTCAATGATTTAGAAGGGCGACTTAAGGACAAATAAGATAAGCCTACATTCATTAAAAAAGAAATACGATCATCAATTTCTTTTAAAATACCAGCCGCTATTAGCGTTTCTTTTTTATCCAATTGAGCAGGTAGTTTTTTAAACCAATTTTGCAAGTCATCCAAATGCATGTCGTTTAAAGCGGCAATATTTTTTTCATTCACTTTAAACCATAAACTTTCTTTTCTTAATCTAGCTCCTTCACAAACTGGGCAGGTATTTAATTCCATATAGCCTTCTACCCAAGCCTTTAAATGATCGGTGCTTTGAGAGGAAGTAAACCACCTTTTCATCATGGGTACAATACCTTCATAACTACCCGTATACTCATTAGGAATATTTTCATCGTTCAAATCCATATCCAAAGTGGAAGAAATATTTTTATCTCCAAATAAAATTAAGTCAAGCTGTTCTTTGCTTAGTTCATTGATGGCTTTGTCTAAGCTTATTTTATGCTTTCTTGCAAATAGTTTGATTTGATTAAACACACTCGCCTCTCTAGCTTCTCCTAAAGGATGAATCGCCCCTTCGTTAACACTTAAGGAATGATCCTGTAATAATAAACTCATATCAATGGCGTACACATTGCCTAATCCTTTGCAGTTAGGGCAAGCACCATATGGCGAGTTAAAAGAAAAACTATTGGGCGAAGGTTCTTCATAACTTAATCCGGTAGCCACACACATTAATTGTTTTGAATATTGAACCAGCTTTGTTTTACCTTCTTCCAAAACAAAAAGTAAATCCTTTCCCATTTTCAAACATTGAGCAACGCTATCCCCCAATCTCACTTTCATCGCATCCGTCACCGGCAAACGATCTACGACAATTTCAATATCATGAATTTTATAACGATCTACTTGATACTTGGGTTTCAATTCTATGATTTCACCATCTACTCTCGCTTTTACAAAACCTTTCTTTCTTATTTCTTCAAATAATTCTCGGTAATGCCCTTTACGACCTCGCACCACGGGTGCCAATAAATTTATTTTTTTATCTTTAAACTGGACAAATATATTTTGAACAATCTCCGCCTCAGAAAATTTAACCATGGGCTTTCCTGTATTATAACTATAAGCTTTGCCAATACGGGCATATAATAATCTTAAGAAATCATATAATTCGGTAACGGTTCCGACGGTCGATCTTGGATTCTTATTAGTGGTTTTTTGTTCTATAGCAATAACTGGAGATAAGCCTGTAATTTGGTCTACATCCGGGCGTTCCATTTCACCCATAAACTGCCTGGCATAAGCACTAAAACTTTCCATATAGCGTCGCTGGCCCTCATTATAAAGGGTATCAAAAGCCAAAGAGGACTTGCCACTTCCACTTACCCCTGTAAAAACCACGAGCTGATTTTTAGGAATGATAATGTCGAAATTTTTCAAGTTGTGCTCTCTAGCACCAATTACTGTAATATGTTCTTTTATTTGGCTCATATAAGGGGCTAAAGTTATAACAACCTTTTAAATAATTTGTTGACTATGCGGAATAAACATTTAGTAAATTTGCACATTAATACGTCTTTTTAACTATGCCCATTTTTGAAAGCAAAAAGTCTCCTTTTATCATGGCCCAATTAGGGTCAATAGGCTTAGCTATGTTCATTTTCATTCTTAGCTTGCTAGTAGGCCGAGATACTGTTTTTTTAGCATGGAATGCGGATTTAGGGCTATTGGCAGATCGATTTTTTAGCTTTTTTACCAATTTAGCAGAAGGCTGGATCTGGATCCCATACTTACTTATCGTATTTGGATTATATAAAAAAGATTTAGTATTTATACTATTCAATTTTTTAAGTTCTACCCTACTTACTCAATTGCCTAAGAATTATATTTGGCCATATGTGAACAGACCCATTGCGAGCGGTATAGAAGTTTCTAAAATTCATACGGTAGCTGGTGTAGAAGTGCACACTTACAATAGTTTTCCTTCGGGACACACTGCTACTGCCTTTATTTTATTCTTTTTAACCATTTATTTTTTTCCCAATAAAAAAGTTTTTTGGATGGGGGCTGCCTATGCGATTTTATGTGGTTATTCCAGAATATACTTAGGGCAACATTTTCCTATTGACGTGGCAGGAGGAATCATTGCTGCAATTTTAAGTTTTCAATTAAGTATTTGGCTAAGAACTAAAATCAATGCTACTCCTTTTTAATATTTTTTCAAAACATTTTGCTCAATTCACATTTTTATGATTAACAAATTATTACTTATCTTTTGTTTTTGTCTAGGAATTACTTCCTATGCACAAGACACCACCCAACAAATCATAGAAGGCAGAAAAAATAGTGCTGACCAAATGAATAAGCCTTATGTTATTCTAATTTCTGCAGACGGTTTTAGGGCCGATTTTACAGAATTATATGATGCCAAAAATTTAAAAGCATTTTCAAAAAACGGGGTACGCGCTAAGTACATGACCCCCTCCTACCCATCTGTGACTTTTCCAAACCATTATAGCATTGTTACTGGATTATACCCTTCACACCATGGACTAGTGGACAATAGTTTTATTGACGTTCCCACTGGCGCCTTTTACTACATGGGCAATAAAAAAATGGTTGCTGAAGGAAAATGGTATGGAGGAACACCCTTATGGGTTTTGGCGGAGCAACAAAAAATGATTGCTGCCAGTTTTTATTGGGTTGCGTCAGAAGCAGATATACAAGGTATTAAACCTACCTATCATTACATCTACAATGAAAAAACAAATATAGAAACAAGGATCAAAGCGGTCAAAGACTGGTTAAGCTTGCCAGAAGAATTTCGCCCACACTTTATTACTTTTTATTTTCCTCAAGTAGATCATGACGCTCATGAGTATGGACCTAATGATATTCGAGTTGGAAATGCGGTACAATTTGTAGACAGTAGTATTAATGTATTACAAGAAGCCTTAGCCTCTTTACAATTACCCATTAACTATATATTTGTTTCAGATCATGGCATGGCTAAAGTGGATAATATAAACACCCTGCCAATTCCAAAAGCCATTGATACGGCCTATTTTAGAGTACCCTGGGGGGATGCACAATTACATTTGTATGCTAAAGACAAATCTAAAATTGAATCTACTTATGACGCCCTTAAACAAGATACAAGCATTACTGTTTATAAATTAAATGAAACTCCAAGTTATTGGCATTATGCAAGTACAGACGATTGGCATCAACGTTTGGGGGATCTAATAATTATACCTCATTTCCCAAAAATCTTTAACTTATCTAAAAGTAAAACCTCATTAGGGAAACATGGCTTTGACAATCATTTTATTGAAATGCGCGCAAGTTTTATGGCATGGGGCCCTGCTTTTAAGAAAGGAATAACCATTGATGGTTTTGAAAACGTAAACGTATACCCATTGATAGCTCATCTATTAGGATTAAGCTATGATGAAAAAAACATTGATGGAAAGTTAAAAGTGTTGAAGCCTATTTTAAAGTAAAAACTGCTCACTAATCATGTATGCACCTTACAGCACTACCCCCTACTTTTCCCATACTTACTGAATCTATAACTGCACTAGCAGGATACAAAATATAGGTATACCCTGTAGTGGAAGTAATGTCATCACTTGCCCAATAATATCCATAGGGTGAATTTCCAAGCGAAGCCCCTCCACCCATATATCCACCAGGAACTGCTGTAAATCCAGAAATATTCGTGGCCACATTTCCAGCAGCCCAATGTGTTGTTCCTGATTCTTTTAATTTGCCTCCAGCAGTTGATGCACCCCCTTCAAAATTATATAACGTTCTCCATTCAGCTCTACTTGGAACATGCCAATTAGTGGGGCACAATCCTCTTGTGTCTGTGATTGCATACCAATTGTATAATTTTCCATAATCTGGATTACTGAGCAAAAAGTTACCCGATCCATCTGCGGCAGTTGGATATACCCATGCGCCATCTGCGGTTCCTGGATTATTGACATAGGTAATCCATTCGGTTGTGGTGGTTGCATTTCCAATAGAAGTCCCATCTCTATAGGTGGCAATATTTAAATTTTCGGCCATCCAAGTTTGTGTTCCAATGACAACAAATTTATATTGCTTATTCACGAAAAGTGCCTGTGGAAAAATTTGCGCAGCTAAAGGAAATATAATTATAGTATTTAGAAATAGTATAAAGGTTAATTTCATTTCATAATATTTTTTAGAAATTTTGAACAATGGCGCCGTAATAATTAATACCATCATAAATCAAGGTTACAATATCTATTTTAGTGCCAGCATTTGTAAAAGTGGGTGCCGTCCCTCCTGCCCATTTTAAATTGGCAGGCCAAGTGGTAACTTCTCTATTGCCAGTGGCATCTTGCACAAATTTTATTAGGTAGGTGCCTATTGCAGGATTTGTAAAAGTTAAGGAGCTAATGGTCGTACCCATTGCAACAGAAAAAATATTACCCAAACTTAAATTAATATTGGTGGGGGAAGCCGCAGCAATAATAGTTGGTTGCGGCAATGAAGAATATCTAGTAGCTTTTACAGTATCCATAATAGTCAACCCCAAAATGGTAGGATTAAATCTATCTAATTTAAGACTAATTCTATTTGACAATGCAACAGTATCGCGTGCGAACCTCGAAGAAAGCATTGTTCCAGTATCTGTATTATTTATATAAGTAGTATTATCATAACTTATAGTGGTTCCGTTAGCTTTAACCAAACCAGTACCATTTAATTGCGATTGACCACCTAAGCCTGATAAGGTATAGGTGGGTACATTTAATATTCCTGTTGTAGAACTATAAGTGGACGCTCCACTATTATTAGATACCGTTAAACCAAATGCGGTTCTTGCTCTTGCATCGGTATAGAATTTATTAGTACTACCCTCTGAAATTGAGTCGGTATTTAGTGCAACAAATGCTTTGTAACCGTTCCAATATTTATTCGTGGTAGCAGAAGCTGTTATTAATGGTTGCTTATTATTAAATGTATTCCAATCGGTACTATTTAAATAACCATTCGCGGAACTAGTTGCCACTGAAATTGAAATGGTGTTAGTTGCTCGAGAAAGCGGAGTAGAAAATAGTAACGGGTTTTCATAATCAGTACCTGCCACTGCAATACTTGGGACACCTGTGCCTGTTGTGTTTTTTAAAACTCCAGTACTTAAACTAGCCATTTTTTGACCATTAATATTAATTACATTGGTTGTAATAGAAGTAGTACCTGATCCAGTAATATCTCCACTTAAAGTAATCGTTTGATTGCCTGTTAAATAAGTAGTATTGTCATAACTTATACTAGTGCCAGTTGCTTTTACGAAGCCAGTGCCATTTAATTGCGATTGTCCTCCTAAACCTGATAAGGTATAAGTAGGCACATTTAAAATGCCCGTTGTTGAACTATAGGTAGAGGCTCCACTATTATTAGTTACCGTTAAACCAAATGCATTTCTTGCTCTTGCATCGGTATAAAATTTATTATCAATACCCTCAGCAATCGAATCGGTATTTAGTGCTACAAAATCCTTAAACCCATTCCAATATTTATTCGTGCTAGCAGACGCTGTTATTAATGGTTGCTTATTATTAAAAGTATTCCAATCGGTACTATTTAAATAACCATTCGCGGAACTAGTTGCCACTGGAATTGAAATGGTATTAATAGATCTGGATAAGGGCGAAGAAAAACTTAATGGAACATCAAAATCTGATGTGTTATTATTTGCTGCTGTACCAAAAGTTCTAAATGCTAAAATATCAGAACCAATTAATAGCCCTAAACTCGATCTTGCAGCAGCAGCTGATGCAGCTCCTGTTCCACCATGTGTAATATCTATAGTAGTTGCACTCCAAGTACCAGTGTTAATAGTTCCTAATGTTGTCATATCTGTTCCAATCAATTTAGAAGCAGGGATATTTCCTAATAGTTTATCAGCAGTAATACTTCCTGACAATTTTGTATTGGTAATACTTGCATCAGCTAAATCTGCAGTAGCAATGGTACCATCTAAAATTTTTGAAGAAGTAATGGCATTGGCTGTGATTAAAGGCAAAGCAGGAGTATTGGACAAATCTCCAGCTAATTTAATTAATCCATAGTCTACAACTGTAGCTGGACTAGCACCCCCTGCAGTAATAGTATTTGCTACTTGAGTAACATAGTTGGTTACTGCCAATGCAGTTGGAAATTTTATGTTATTTTGATCAGATGTTAGAGACAAATCAATAGACTTATTAATTGTATCCATTTTGGAATTAATTCTAGTAGACAAGCTTGCCGTATCTCTTTTTTGTAAAAGCAAAGAAGTGTCTCTACTGATACGATTATTTAACATTGAAGTAGTATCAGAAGTATTAAGTTTTAAATTAATTCTATTTGACAATGTAGCTGTATCTCTTTTTTGTAAAAGAAAAGAAGAATCAGAAGTATTAAGTTTTAAGTTAATTCTATTAGACAAAGTTACCGTATCGGTTAAATTTAACTTGGTTGATATAGTCGTATTAATAGGTGTTATATCAAATGTCTTTGAAGCTAATTGAGTGGGCGTAACATAAGTAAAAACACTATCTGCAAGGTTTATTTTTAAATTGATTCTATTATTAAGAAAGCCAGTGTCGTATATTTTCGCAGCCAATTGAAAGGGGGTAACAAAAATGGTTGCACTATCGCTCGAATTTAATTTTAAATTTAGCACTGTATTCACTTTAATTAAGTCAGCATCTCGAAGGCTAGTTCCATTAGCTAAACTAAGTAATGTATTTTTGTAGGGTAATAACATTAAGGCTGTATCAGTAGTACTTAATTTCTTATCAAAATTAATCGTAAGCGAATTCAACTTATCTGATTTTAGATAATTAGCAAGCATTTTAGCCGTATCCGCAATGGATAATTTATTACTTACATCCACCGAACTAGCACTGTATAAAGCGTAAGGCACAGTGCCAAATGGAGTAGTTCCAAGATCGACCCAATCTTTAGTATAATCCCAATTAGCAGCAGGTAAAACTGGGGTAATCGAAATTTTTATGTTTAAAAAAAAGGGGCCATGAGCCCAATCAATTGTTGTTAAATTTTTAGCAACTCCACTTACCCATTGGCCTCCACCTATGGTAATATTAAAAACTCCAAAAGCATCTGTATTCGTTTGATGTAATTCTGTAAAAACTTTATTACCAGATTCAGTACTTTGAATGATACTTGATTCAACATACAATTTTCTATCTTTAGCAGGGTTGGTAAAATTATCTCTCGCGATTGCCTGAAAAAATATTCCATTGTTATTTACCTGAGCAAACAAGTTATTTGTAAATAGTATGGAAATAATGAATATATTTATTTTTATATAGTGTTTCACTAATATATGTTTAAATTTTTTATAAGCATACAAAATAAATGTAAAATTTAAAAAATTAATTAAGCCCTAGGCCTCAATTAATTTTTTAAACCATTAAAAATAAATTGATGCAAGTTAAATACGTTATGTTTAATGAGAATAATATATTGATTATAATTTAGCTATGTTATATAATAAAATTTTGATTTTAGAAGACGATATGATTGTAGGAATTGATTTACAAGAATTATTGAATCAAGCTGGATACGACACCATTTTATTGCATAATTATAACGAAGCTATTAATCAATTAAAAGGCTTCAAACCCAATCTGGCTATATGTGACATCAATCTTGGGCAAGGCGAAACCGGAATTGATTTTGTAAAAAAAGCTGCAACCATATTACCCAAATTAGAAATCATTTATGTAACTGCATTTAGCACCAATCAAATAATTGAAAAAGCCGAATCGACTAATCCATTAAATTATATTATTAAACCTTGGAATGAAGATCAAATCATAGTAACAGATAAAAGAGCTTTTAGCCATATTGAAAATAAATATGCTAAAAATGAAATGATTCAAAAATTAAGTTTAACAGAATATAAAATAATTGAGCTGATCGCTCAACAAAAAAAGAGTAAAGAAATAGCTGAAACATTATTTGTATCAGAAAAAACAGTTCGAAATCATAGATACAATATTATCAAAAAATTAAAATTACCCAACGAGAACAATAGTTTATTAAAATGGGCATTGACCAATTTACATCTTTAAAAATAGTTTGTGAAAATTTATAGTTTACGATACGCGTTTATTATTATCATATTATTTACAGCAAGTTTTTTAAAAGCTCAACTAAAAACTTCTTACTTAATTAGTAGTATAAGATTAAAATCTACTATTGAAAATAACATTTCACCTTTCCAATTTAAAAGCACCTCCAATTGTATCGATGTACAAACTGGAATTAATGTCTTAAATACAAATAATGGCAAAGAAGATTTTGTCATTAACTGTGCTATTAATTTAAACCTCAATACCCTAGGCCTAAAATTTTATCCTAATCCAGTGGTTAACAATGCAAAAGTTAAATTTATTGGCACGCCAACACTTAAAGATCTTTTTAACATCACCATTTATTCCACAACAGGAGAATTAATCCTATCTAGAAAAGAATCTGGCTATACTATATACCAAGGCTTGGTACTAAATTTAAGCCCTTTGCTTGCAGGAACCTACTTTATACAAATAGAGTCACTCTATACCCTAGACTTAGTTAAATTCATAAAAAGATAGAAATAAGTTAAGCGCTAAGCAAATTATTAAATATATTAGCTAATCAACAAAATTGATAGCTATGAAAAAAATTTTATCGGCCTGCTTTAGTTTGTTATTGATGTTACAAGCTTATGGCCAAAACACTTATTCCATCCTCCCTCAACCTGCAAAATTAATGCCCACCGAAGGCCAATTTACCTTTAAGAACAATACGAGTATCATTATAGCCAATGGAGCTGCTTCTTTTGCATCTGTTGCCAATATGCTTTCTGATCAAATCAATGGCTCTTTTGGATTAAAGCTGTTGGTAAAAAACGGCAATACAAAATCAAACGCTATTAATTTTATCTTCAATAATCAATTGGCCGAAGAAGCTTATCAATTAAAAGTAAGCAATAATAAAATTGACATTGAAGCAAAAACGGGTAAGGGCGCCTTTTATGCCTTACAATCTTTGTTTCAATTAATGCCTGCACAAATATTCAGCACTACCCCATCCAATCAAACTGCTACTGCTTTGGCTTGTAGTATCGAAGATGCACCGCGTTATAATTATCGTGGATTAATGCTAGATGCTGGTAGAAATTTTTTCCCAGTCGCTTTTATTAAACGTTATATCGATTTAATGGCCGTGTATAAATTAAACACTTTTCATTGGCATTTAACCGAAGACCAAGGATGGCGCATTGAAATTAAAAAATATCCTTTACTCACTAGCATAAGTTCGATTCGCAAAGAAAGCATGGTAGGGAAATACGATGATATGAAATTTGATAATACCCCTTATGGCGGATTCTATACGCAAGAAGATATCAAAGAAGTCGTCGCCTATGCGGATAAAAAATTCATCACTATTATTCCTGAAATTGAAATGCCCGGGCATTCTCAAGCGCTTTTAGCAGCCTACCCTCAATTAGGATGTAATCCTGATAAGATATACCAAGTTGCCACCAAATGGGGCGTTTCAGAAGATGTGCTATGCCCTAGAGAAGAGACTTTTACTTTCATGGAAAATGTACTTACCGAAGTGATCGCTTTATTTCCAGGCAAATACATTCATATTGGCGGGGATGAATGTCCTAAAACCCAATGGAAACAAAGTCGTTTTTGCCAGGACCTAATAAAAAAATTAGGATTAAAAGATGAGCATGAATTACAAAGTTATTTTATTGGAAGAATAGACAAATTCTTAACTAGCAAAGGAAAAAGAATGTTGGGCTGGGATGAAATACTTGAAGGAGGATTGTCGCCTAATGCTATGGTAATGTCTTGGAGAGGAACTACCGGTGGTATTGAAGCTGCAAAATTAAATCACGATGTAGTGATGTCTCCCAATAATTATTTTTATTTAGATTATTACCAAGCCAACCCTAAAACTGAACCTATAGCCATTGGGGGTAATTTACCATTGAGTAAGTGCTATTCCTTTGAACCAGACCTACCCGAATTAAACGAAGCTCAAACAAAGCATATCATAGGCATTCAAGCCAACTTATGGACCGAGTATATTAGTACCACCGCTTATGCCGAATACATGACTTTTCCAAGAGCCTTGGCTTTAGCAGAAACTGCATGGTCACCCAAAGCCGAAAAAAATTATAGTGAATTTTTGAAAAGAGTCCAAAAACAAAAACCCAATATGGACGCCTTAAAAATTAATTATTGTCCAGTTGAGTTTAAGTAAGTGGGATGTTAAATTAGGAAATAGGGATCAAAAATAATTCGACATATAATTCCAAATACGCTTGGCTATCTGTCTCATGCCTTGGTCAGTAGGATGGCCTGCAAGACCTTGATTGCTAGATAAGGAGGATAGGTCGGTTATTGAAATCAAGGGATACTGTTTGCCTAAAGCATAATTACGTATATCAGTATTCACCGGTTCCCTTTTCCAGAAACCATCAACCACCAGTTTCACTGCTTTATTGGAAGGATCTAAATACCTGATAAGCTGGTCATACTGTGTTATAAATTTTTGATAATTCGCCCCTCCTGCCTCTACATTTTCAGCAATCTTAATGATAATGAAATCCGCATTCCTGATAGAGTCAAGAGAATTAAGAGGGAATTGCATAAAATCTGTTTCAAAGTTTGCAATGTTTCTAAATTTAATGAGAACGTTTTTGTCTTTTGCTTGAATGTTTCTAATTAAGATATGAACAAAGTCACTGTCTATTTTACTGGCAGCCATTCCCCAATCTCCATACCACCCAATTTCGGGTGATGGACTATGTCTAACTATGCTGTTCCCTAAGATGACTACCGTTTTAATTTTTCCAATCAGTAAACTTTCTATTGGTTTAGGATAAATTAATTCCGCATCTTTTTTAGTACAACCTATACTTACTAAGAGCAGGCAAATTGCAGCTATATTTAAAAAAAATTTGCTCATACTTAATGGGAATTAAATTCAGATAAGTTTAGTTATAGTTTTCTTTGCTTAAAGTTATAACATTTATTTTTTAACAATAAACAGGGTTAGGTCGCTTCACTCACAAATTCAAGCGAGCTTGGATCACCTCACTTCGTTCGGCAATTTCTACTTTTTAAAAAGATAGAGGATTGCCGTCGCTTTGCTCCGGCATCCTGTTTACCCTCAGTGCAAAAGCATAAAAACAAAGCCTATTTCATTTCATTCAATAGGCTTATTGTTATTTAACTCTTTCGCAAATTCAAGCGAGCTTGATTTGCTCATTCGTTAAATAACAAAGCCTCAACTTGCGTTGAGGCTTTGTTTTCTTTTTTGGTCGGGAAGACAGGATTCGAACCTGCGACCACCTGGTCCCAAACCAGGTACGCTAC
>Ga0114966_10004050_pt1 | contig 12646 bp, 9 predicted proteins | sample M_130207_XF_Meta_FD_87029 | JGI IMG/M metagenome (GOLD analysis project Ga0114966, IMG submission 87029) | Freshwater microbial communities from Lake Montjoie, Canada to study carbon cycling - M_130207_XF_MetaG | ecosystem: Environmental > Aquatic > Freshwater > Lake | place: Lake Montjoie...
ATTAAAAAAATTCAAAAGAAAGAAAAAAAAGTTGCGGTAAAAAAAACAGCTAAAAAAACAACTATTAAAAAGATAATCAATAAAAAATTTGTTGCCCATAAAACTAGTTTAAAAATAGGCGATAAAGCGCCAAATTTTGAAGGAGTTGATCAACATGGCAAAACGTTGAATTTAGGCTCTTTTATCGGAAAAAAAATAATCCTTTACTTTTATCCTAAAGATGATACACCAGGATGTACAGCAACTGCTTGTAGCTTAAGAGATGAATACACCTACTTAAACAAAAATAATTATGTGATTATAGGGGTAAGTGCTGATGATCAGAAATCGCATTTAAAATTTGCAAACAAATACGAATTACCATTCAGCTTAATTGCCGATGTGAACAAAAGTATTTTAAAAGCATATCAAGTTTGGGGTACAAAACAATTTATGGGAAAAATATACGACGGAATTATTCGCAGCACTTTTGTTATAAACGAAAAAGGAATTATTTCTAATGTAATTACTGAGGTAAACACGAGCAGTCATGCACAACAAATTTTAGCAAGTTAATTTTAGAATAAATTTTGAGTTCTAAATAAAAAATGTAAATTTGCAATCTCCTAATTTGTTTTGGGAAACGGATTGGTAGTTCAGCTGGTTAGAATGCCGCCCTGTCACGGCGGAGGTCGCGGGTTCGAGTCCCGTCCAGTCCGCTTAATTAAACACTGAAAACCCCTATTTCATTGAGATATAGGGGTTTTTGTTTTTTGTGGGGAATGGTATAGGGAATGGTTTTGTACTATTTCAATAAAATAGAGGCTTCTAGAGGGTAATAAACGGCAAGACCCTATCATTAAAGGTGTTGATAACTTTTAATATAGGGATACTTTAATGGGAAACATCAGAGTTTTTTAGGCTGCTTTTAGAGTTCTTAAGAAGCTTGGCTTTTCTGCGGGCTTGTCATGTGCTTTCAAAAATTCGAGTTCATTTACTAAATTATGCCTTCCTACCTGTTTTCTTTCTACTTCAAATTGGGTACACTTATTATTAACAGTTTTTCTACTGACCTTATACTTCAGGCAGATTGCCTCAATGGTGAGAAATCCAACACCAGAGCTTTTATATATTTCGTCATTACTAAGGCATTCTTTAATAATTGCTGTTATATCAGCTACATAGGATCCCCTTAACTTCTCAGTAACTTGACTAGTTACCTCAATAGTTAACTCTTTTGCAAGAGCTTTAAGAATCTTATGTAAATTTGTATACATATTTTAATTTAGCATCATTTCAATTTGATTTAATCATAATTCGTTTAAGCGTTACCCTTTTTATCTTCAAAATCTTTGCGAATTTTAGCAATCACAATTGCTGTAGCAACACCCAAGGCAAAACCACAGAGGAGTAAAATTGCTGTTTTTCCTAAATTGTTGGACTTTACAAGTGTCGGTGATTGTCTATACATTTCAGCAAATGCAGGTGTTTCAAAATTGTAATCCATGTTTTATAATTTTAAATTTATTTTCATTTAATTTAATTAAACCATACTCGATATAGCATTTCACTTCTTCATTTGTTGTTCCTGAGGTTTGGGTAATAATAAAACTTTCTAAATGTATCCCCGCTAATCTCAAGTCTGCTTCCCTGACAATTATATTATTATTAGTAAACAACTGGTTTAGTCCAAACCAATTTTGATATTGTAGGTCTGCAATCAATTTTGTCTTATCGCGTTTCGCTTTACCTTTCAAATTATTAAAAGCAGTCTTACAGTTATGATTATGATGAATGCCATCATAATTCTTAACGGGAGGACAAAACTTTCTGCTCCCGTGAGTTAATAGAAAATTGTTTCCACAAAATTTACAAGTTTCATATCGAGTGTATTTTAGTTTCATAATATTTTTTTCTCAAAGGTAACGTTGGAAAAAAGGTGTTTCCTAATCTGAAAGGGCCAGTAGTAGGTGTAGTATGAAGAATAGTAGGAGTAGTATCAAGAATAGTAGGAGTAGTATGAAGATAAGTGGGAGCTTATAAAAAAAGGGAAGGATAACACATCACCATGCAAATAAATGCAAGTAAACTGCCGTGGCGTAAAGATGAATCGCTCTCAGAAATATCAGATAAACTAGACGGATAATTAAAATTCTCTTGAAGTCTACTTTCCGTTGGAAATTCGATTTGTCGGGGATGGTTTCTTTGAGTGATTCATATTACCATTAAGGGTAGCTGGATCATCGTTTTTGAAGAGTTCAAAATTCCATCGCAGAAAATTAACATATTTCATCTTTGTACCAATCCTGCTTGCTTCATATTTTTCATAAAACTCGAAAACAAAACACCTTAACAACCCCTTCTGTCTCAGAGTTAAATTGATGTCAAAATATTTACCTGATGGATTTTTACCAAATAGCAAAAAGTTTTTTTCAATAAGTTCATCAATATCGTTTTGCATCATATAAGCCTTGCCATTAATTGGATTGGTTTCTGTTGCCAATTTCGAAAAAAAGAAAGAGACCTGTTCCTTTGTTGCATCACATTCAATTTGGGTAAATCCAGCGGGTAATATTAAATATTGATCGCTAACAATCGATCCTAGCTCTAATACAGTATCCATATTTTTCGGTGTGACTGGGATTGAACTTTTTTCCACCTTCGATTGAACTTTAGATAACTCTAAAATCGGGATATTTATTGGCAATGCCTTCTCTAACTTAACTGCGGTTTCCCATTGATCAATAAGAGGATTTACAATGGTTTCGATTAATTCTAAAAAAAAAATTCTGTCATAACCATTTTTATTAATATTGGCTTTGATAATTTTTTCCTCATAAGTCCTTTTCTCACTATATAAATGCCGTAACTTATCACTTGGATTTTTTAATGTCTGAACATAAAACAATAGCCTGTCACAATAATCCATCAAGGTTTTCTTATCCTGTGTTCTATAGTCTTTGTTAATTTTATTAAGGGCTTTAAAAGCAGTTGATATTGCCTCAAAGGATGATTTGATTTCAATTGTTTTCTTATTATTAGCCACAATGATTTCACTAATTATTTTCCCAAACTCTTTTCCGCGCTCTTTATTTTTTTCCATTGACGTTTTGTATAAATTTATTGAGGATCTAAGATACAAAAAATAAAATTTACAATTGTGGATACAGGTTGTTGCAGTTTTAAGTTAGAATTTATTGGAACAACAAACTACATTCAAATTAATTCGAATTTAGGCTAAAATTTTTAGTTGGATTTTTGTGTTTTCAGAAGTAATCCGAATTAATGCGAATAAGTGAGTAAAAAACTAAATCAATGTTTTAATATCTGGATTTCATCCTCATGGGTCAAAGCACTGAGGTTAAATTTATGATCAATTGAAATTAACGAAAGAGCGGCATTATTAAGTAAGGATAACTCCGCATACTTTTTTTAATTTAAAATTTTAATGCTCTAACTCTTTTACTCGTTTAAGCTCTTGGCATCCAAACCCCCGTATATACTTTTCCAAGGATAAATGGTTTTTTCTGATATGCCATTTGTTCTGGCGATATCCTGTACTTTAATTTCTTGCTCATGTTGCTTCAACATAGTAATAATTTGATTTTCTGTAAACAGCGTCTTTTTCATCTTGCGCAGTTTTAATTTATTAATTTTCTCTGTTAAATTGGCTCAAGAAACGGGAAGCTTAAAGTTTCGTGTTTAAAACCAATTCTTTGTCTTGGTCTATCGTTTAGTTTATTCTCTAATGCTTGAACTTTAGGCTGCCATTAGAGGGGTAATTAATTATAATTTTCTTTAATAGCATCATAAGCCATACTATTTCCTAATTCTCCTGCTTTACTAAAATCTAAATAAGCACTATCTTTTTTATTTAGCAGTAATTTGCAATGACCTCTATACATATAAGCATAACTATTATTAGGATTTAATTCTATTACTTTAGTACAATCTTCTATTACTCCTCCATAGTCTTTTAAGAAAGATTTAGAAACACCTCTATTGAAATAAGCCTCGCTATAATTAGGATCTAATTCTATTGCTTTAGTATAATCTGCTATTGCTCCTCTATAGTCTTTTAAGCAAGCTTTAGCATAACCTCTGCTGTTATAAGCAACACTATCATTAGGATTTAATTCTATTGCTTTAGTGTAATCTACTATTGCTCCTATATAGTCTTCTAAATCATTTTTTGATGCGCCTCTACTTTTATAAGCCTCACTATCATTAGGATTTAATTCTATTGCTTTAGTACAATCTTCTATTACTCCTATATAGTCTTTTAAGAAAGCTTTAGAAACACCTCTATTGTAATAAGCCTCGCTATAATTAGAATTTAATTCTATTGCTTTAGTGTAATCTGCTATTGATCCTCTACGGTCTTCTAACGAATATTTAGCACTACCTCTGCTGTTATAAGCCTCACTATAATTAGGATTTAATTCGATTGCTTTAGTATAATCTACTATTGCTCCTATATAGTCTTCTAAACAATCTTTAGATTTGCCTCTATTGTTATAAGCCTCACTATCATTAGGATTTAATTCTATTGCTTTAGTGTAATCTGCTATTGCTCCTTTATAGTCTTCTAACCAAGTTTTAGATTTGCCTCTATTGTTATAAGCCTCACTATAATTAGGATTTAATTCTATTGCTTTAGTGTAATCTGCTATTGCTCCCATACGGTCTTCTAACCAATCTTTAGATTTGCCTCTATCTTTATAAGCCTCACTATCATTAGGATTTAATTCTATTGCTTTAGTATAATCTACTATTGCTCCTTTATAGTCTTCTAACCAAGTTTTAGAATTACCTCTGTCTTTATAAGCCTCACTATCATTAGGATTTAATTCTATTGCTTTAGTGTAATCTACTATTGCCCCTTTACGGTCATCTAACCAACTTTTAGCATAACCTCTGTATTTATAAGCCGTACTATAATTAGGATTTAATTCTATTGCTTTTGTATAGTCTGCTATTGCTCCTTTATTGTCATCTAATTCACTTTTAGCATCACCTCTGTTGAAATAAGCCTCACTATCGTTAGGATTTAATTCTATTGCTTTAGTATGGTCTGCTATTGCTGTTCTATGCTCTTCTAATTTAGCTTTATCATCTTCTTCTTTGTCTTTCTTTTCAGCAGTTTGAGAATTAAATAAAGAAGTAAAAAATCCTAATAATATTTTTTTCATAATTTATATTGTTAAATTTTTATTGTTAATTTTTGATCATAATCCTGTAACACTTGCTATTAATAGCCTGTCTAATAATTTTGCTCTAAATATGTTCTATTAAGTTTATAAACAAACCCATATAGAAACCAAAAATCAACAACTCTATCCTATCTTAATTTATTAAGATATTTGTCCGAAGAATAGGTCGCAACATATTTTCTCTCTAACCTTGTGCGTAGACTTTGTTGAAGGCATCAGTTATTATCCAGCTTTTTTTATATGGTCTTGAATGTTTAGCGACTACTTCCATTGCTTCTGCTGGTGTTTTAAAATTACCTCTAAAGATACCATCAATTTTTAATTTGTACATAATTTTTAATTTTAAATTTTCTCCTACTCTTATGGATTTTCAGAATACTCCCTGTTTTGAATGGTTTTCATTCCATCGATTAATTTCATGGCTTATTTCTTATTAGCCTTACACCAAAATATTAAATCCAAAAGCTTCATGACTGAAATCTTATCATGTTGAAAGTAACAATTTTTATCTTTTTGTTCAAACTTATTTCTTATGGTTTTCATTAAGTTTTTATTTTCTGACGCCCAATACTTGTAACTAGAACTTATTACAATAAATGAAATATAAAAACTTTCATTTTTAAGACCAAAATAATTCTTTATAGGATTATCCAAAGCACAATATTCATTAGGACTATAGGTATGGACAAGCTTTGTGAAAAAAGAATTTAAACTTTTATGTATTAGGTTATTGTTAGTTTTAATTTTAGCTTTATAAAAATTGTCAAAATAAAGTTCACTAAGCTTATTGTTTATTATAAGACTATATATTTCAGATTTGTGCTTTTCTAATCCATCTAAATATTCTTTATTTATGACTTGAAGAGAATATTTAACTTTAAATACTCTAAAAAAATCTGGTTCTTTTAATAAATATTTTTTATTTTCTAATATTGTGAAATAGTATTTGTGAAAATTGATGAATTTTTTTTCGTCCTCACAAATCTTTAATATCTTTTCAATAATTTTATCTATAGAACCTTCGTTGATATCATCAGAAATTTTTTTTACAATATTCTCCTTAATTTTATTAAGGTAATTTTGTTCGTTGTTATTCATTATGTATTCTTATTTTTTTATATTGTCAATCAAAAATAGACATTTTTTTTACTTTTTAAAAGTTATTTCCAAATCTGCAAATATTATACTAACAAAGGAATTTCTAATTTAATATTCAACTGTAATTGCAAAATCATCAAAAGAAGATTGGCTAGCTTTTATTGGGCTCAAATATTCTATAAGTGATCATGAGGAATTATTTCTTAAAAAACTAAGAAGTCTTTTGAGCTTTTGTAATAAAAATTAGCGAGTCCTATTTTTTAAAAATAAAGGACTTGTTTTAAGCCATGGTCTTCGGCAAAAATATAAATAAAAACTCAGTAATATCAAAGTTTTTAGAAGGCTTTAGTCAATTTGTTTTTTTGACGACAAACGATAAAAACTGATAATAAAAGTGAAAATTATTACCTATTTATCCACCTGTTTTAATGTGTGGATACAACATTTTCCTCTCTCCTAATCATCATCTTAACTTTAGCTTTTTGTTATGATTGATATCACACAGTCGTTATCAAAAAAATATTTTATTCTATTTTTTCTAATCATTGATTCTATTGAAATCTCATTAGAGAGAACAACTACATTTTCAAAGTATGGCAAGGATACTTCCACATCTAAAAAATCCAAGAAAGTATTTGTTAGTGGATGTTGAAATTTGTAAAAAGCTTCTTTAATCGAGAAAATAGCTGTACTTTGTTCTTCAAGTTTTCTTCTTGTAAAACTACTCAAGTAGCGCTTTTCATTTTCGGTAAAAACCAAGTCAAAAAAATCAGGCGTTACCCTCCCAATTTCTTCATTATCCAAACCAAGTGAAATATGGTCTGATTTTTTTGCCACGATTGCTCCTGCCAAGCTATCACAATGACTAATAGACCCCCACAATTCCCTCCGGCCAGATTGGCGCTCTATCTTTACCGATTGGAATAATAGCATCTTTTATTCCCAATTGCTCTAATGCTTTTATGGCACAGTAGCGACCGGTAGAAAAATCAGCCAAGCGTTTTTGGGAAAATTGGTGGCTTAAGATTAAACCTAGTTTTTCAACGGGTAACTCTTTTTTATCAGAGGTGAAGAAGGATTGAATATTATAAAGTGCAACGTAATTCATTGATTTGTCATTTTATAATTATCTTTTAGGTTTGCTTTATTTTAAAACCACGTTAACTAAATAATCACTGATAAGCAAAATGTTCTCGTCAAAATCCATTAAAGAATTATGGTCTCCTATAACATTTATAATTTCGTTTTGATTGGAACAAAATGTAGGTTCTAATTTCTCTGTAATTGTTTCAGCACACAAAAAATGAATAATTGGAAAAGCTAACATTTCTTTGAAATAATCATTTATAAAAATAGGTTCTTCATCGAATATTATCTCTTTTAATTTGTCAGGATTCTGTTGTTTATTTTTATATTCATTTTTAAAATATTGTTCTACTTTTCTTTCTTCCTCAAGATCCTTGAAAATTATACCATCTAAATTAATCATTTTTAATATTTTTTTCTTGAGTATTAGTGCCATGAAATAAGAGATTCTAAATCCCATAGAATAACCTCCAATATAAAAAGATTCATTCCCCTGTTCAACAATCCAAGATTCACTCAGATTTTTTGCAAATGATTGAATATCTGATTTTTTTCTTAAATTATCTGGTAAGTCCAATGTCCATATTTCAATATTTTTTTCAACTTTTCTCGCAAGATTTTTATAAACTAATCCTTCGCCATTATCTGGAGGTATCATTAATAATTTAGGAGAACCTTTTGGTGCCGAATTAATTTTATAGAATTTTTCTTTATTAAAAACATTAGTACTATTGATTATTTTTCTCATTCCTTCTATCGTTGAATTATTTAATAAATCCCGAATTCTTAATTGTTTATCAAATGCCCTATTCACTAGATTTATTAGTCGTAAAAATTTTAAACTGTTACCATAGTTGAAAAAATCCTCATAAAGCGGAATTTGGTCCTTATCTAAATTCAAAACTGTTCCCCAAAGTTTTTGAATTTGACTATCTATCCATGTATTTACCTCATTTGAATAAGAAATTTCTTTTTTCTGAGTAACAAAATTTGGTAATTTTATTTTATTTATTTTTCCATTACTAGTAATTGGGATAGAATCCAACTTTACATAGTAACTCGGCACCATATAACTCGGTAGCTTTTCCTTTAAATAAGCCTTTAACGTTATTGCTTCTGCTTCTCCTGTTGTATAGGCTATCAACTCCTTTTCTTCTCCATGAATAGCTTTTGCTATTACAACTGAAGCCTTTACTTGCGCATGTTGTGAAAGGACAGACTCAACCTCCCCTAACTCGATACGATAACCCCTAATCTTTACCTGATCGTCTATCCGACCTAAATACTCTAAATTGCCTTCCTCATTCCACCTGCCTAAATCTCCCGTCTTGTAGATTCTTTCTCCTGGCTTGTAGGGGTTTTCTATAAACTTCTCTCTGGTTAAGTCATCTCTATTTAAATAGCCTCTTGCCAAACCCACGCCTCCAATACAAATCTCTCCTATGCTGCCATAAGGAACTAAATGATGGTGCTTATCTAGAATATAAACTTCCGTATTCTGAATGGGTTTGCCAATCAAGGGATTTTCATCTGCACTTACTTCTTTTACAATACAACCTACCGTTGCTTCTGTTGGACCGTATTCGTTATAGATCCTTGCTCCCTTGTTCTTTTTTAATTTTCGTATCTGTTCTACACTCAAGGCTTCCCCTCCTAATACAAATGATTTTTGGGAACTTTGTTCCAAGCTTGACTCTTCGATGAGTTGAATATGAGCGGGGGTTAATTTTAACACCGCACTGTTGGGATTCGATACTATCTTATTTAAAGATACTGCTAAGTCGATGCTTTGAGGATAAACATTTAATTGCTTTCCATTCAATAAAGTGCCATAGATACTTGTTACGGTAAAATCAAAAGATAAAGAACTAAAAACATCTACTTCTTGCTTACTTTCATCATTTTGATAAATCTTAGTAGATGCCAGGTAATTTACAACTCCGCAATGTTCTAACAAACAACCCTTCGGATTACCTGTACTGCCTGAAGTATAAATACAATACATCAAATTACTTGGCAGCAAATTAATTTGCTTGTTTTCTTTACTATAGCGAGAACGCTGTAACCTAAACATATCCAACTCCTCTGCATCTAACAAAACTTTACATTTGCTATCTGATAAAATATAATCGATACGTTCTTGTGGATGCTCCGAATCGATAGGAACATAGGCGCCCCCCGATTTCAAAATACCCAGAATACTAATAATCATCCATTCGCTACGATCTAATTTGATTCCTATTAAATCATCGGGTTTTATTGAATAGCTTGTTCTTAAGTAATCTGCTAATTGATTTGATAGTTCATTAAGTTCTTGATACTTGAGTTTTGTCTCCTCAAATACCACCGCTATATTATCTGGTGTCTTAGCTACTTGCTCTTCAAATAAATCAACTATCGTCTTATCTTTTGGATAATCTACTTTTGTTGCGTTAAGCATTTCTAGTAAATAAGTGCGCTCTGATTCAGTTAACAATTCTATATCATGGACGGAACTATTAAACTTTACTGCAAACTGATCTAAGAGTGAAACCATATGACAATAAAATCCCTCCATCTGAATCTCAGAATAAAGATCCGTGTTGTACTCCATGTAAAATTCTAAACCGCCTCCTTTTATCTCACTGAAAAGAAACGTTAAATCAAATTTAGTAAGCAATTGACCATCTGTAGCGAAACCTTTGCGTTCTATACCATCGAATTTAAATGTATCTGTTGTAATCTCATCTCCATGAAAATCCAACCAAACATCAAACAAAGGATTACGACTCGTATCTCTTGTTAACGCTAGTGCATCTACTAACACATCATAGGGATACACTTGGTGTTCGTAGGCAGATAAAGTGTTATGTTTAACTTGCTGGTATAACTCTTTAAAACTATTTTCTGATGAAAACGTAGTTCGCAATGGCAATGCGCCTAAATAAAAACCTATCTGATTTTCTAAATCAGGATGTTCTCTTCCTGCGATTGGACTTCCTATCACAATATCCTGCTGCCCCGTATATTTATGCAACAATACATTCAAACAAGTCAGCAAACTCATAAATAATGTTCCGCCTTCTTGCTGATTGATTGCCTTTAGATTGTTTAAAGTTGATTTTGAAAGTTGTTTATTAATACTTGCTCCATTATAGGTCATCACCTTGGGACGTATCTTATCACTTGCTAATTCTAAAACAGGCAATTCTCCCTCAAATTGTTTTAACCAGTATTCCTTATGCAGCGTTATGCTTTCACTTGCCAACTGCTCATTATGCCAAGAAGCATAATCCTTATACTGAATTGATAACTCAGCAAGAAATAGTTTTTGATTCTTAGTGTAAGCATTATAAAAGCTACTTAGCTCTTTATGCAAAACTCCCATCGACCAGCCATCACTCACAATATGGTGCATTACCAAACTCCAAACATACTCTTCTTCTCCTATTCTAAGTAAACTGCATTTTATTAATGGACCTTTACTTAAATCAAATACAGTATTGTTGAAGGATTCAATTTGTTGATTAACTACTTCCTCTTGATTCGCTAATCCCCTATAATCATAAACAGGAACATGTGTTACTGCTTCTTCAATAGGAATAATCTCTTGTCTTGGAGTGCCTTCTGAATCTTCAACAAAGCGAGTGCGTAATACTTCATGTCTTTCTAATAATGAAGTATAAGCTTTTTGAAATAAATCCTCATTTAAAGCGCCCTTTAAAACACTTACTTCCGGCATATTATAAGCCGTCTCTGCTCCCTCAAACTTATTCAATACCCATAACCTGCGTTGAGCAGAGGATAAGGCATAATCCTCTGAAGTGGGAATGGAAGCGATGGATTGGTAAATTTGCTTGGTCGCATTGGCTATTAATAAAGCTTGTTGGGACAAGGAACTCTGACTAAACAAATTCTTTAAGGCTAGTTTTACACCCAACTCCTTATGGATCAATCCTAACAACTTAATCGCTTTTATACTATGCCCACCCATAGCAAAAAAGTCTGCTTCCAAGCCTATAGTTTCTATTGGACTAAACAGTACTTCTGACCAGATTTTCACTAAACTCTTTTCTATTGCTGTTGTGGGGGCTATGTATATAAATTCTATACCAGTTCCTTCCGGCATCGGTAATGCCTTTCTATTTACCTTGCCATTACTCGTAAGTGGAATAGTTTCCATCTTTACATAGTAACTGGGTACCATATAACTTGGTAGCTTTTCATTTAAATACGATTTTAATTCTGAGGCTTCCGCTTCTCCTGTTGTATAAGCTATCAACTCCTTTTCTTCTCCACTTATAGCTTTAGCTACAACAACTACGGCTGTTACTTGCTCATGTTGTGAAAGCACAGATTCTATCTCCCCTAATTCAATACGATAACCTCGGATCTTTACCTGATCATCAATCCTACCTAAATACTCTAGATTTTGATCTTCGTTCCACCTTCCTAAATCTCCTGTCCTGTAAATCCTTTCTCCTGGCTTATAAGGGTTTTCTATAAACTTCTCTTTGGTTAATTCTTCTCTGTTTAAATAGCCTCTTGCCAAACCCACGCCTCCAATGCAGATCTCTCCTATGCTGCCATAAGGAACTAAATGATGATGGGAGCCTAACACATGAAGCTGTGTATTATCTATCGATTTACCTATCGGTATGATTAGGTTATCCGGATCCTCTATAGTATTGGCTTCTTCACAAGCATAATAGCTTACATCTATACTCGCTTCTGTTGGACCGTAAAGGTTCATTAACTTCACCTCAGGTAATAGTTCTTTAAAACGGTTTACCTGTTCAGGCTGCAATGCCTCTCCGCTCGTATATACTTGTTTTAAACTAGCTAACTTGAATATACTCTCTGTGGAGGTGGCCAAATACTCTAAAAACACAGACAACATACTCGGCACAAAGTGCATAACCGTTACCCCTGTTGCTGCTATCGTTGATACTATCTTTTCAGGTTGCTTTTCTCCGCCTACTTCTAGCATACTTAAACTGGCTCCCTGTATAGACCACCAGATTAGCTCCCAAACCGATACGTCAAACGTAAACGTGGTCTTTTGTAAAATGCAATCTTTTGCTGTTAAAGCATAGGACTTTTGCATCCAAGTCAATCGATTGACCAAACCTCCGTGCTCCAGCATACAACCCTTGGGATTACCCGTAGATCCTGATGTATAAATCACATACATCAGATTATTTGGGCTTAACTGTATGTTCGGGTTGGTGATTGGGTATTCCTTGTTTTTGTTTGCTTGTCTGTACGTGTCAAGCTCCTGCTCATTGAGC
>Ga0114966_10004051_pt1 | contig 12645 bp, 7 predicted proteins | sample M_130207_XF_Meta_FD_87029 | JGI IMG/M metagenome (GOLD analysis project Ga0114966, IMG submission 87029) | Freshwater microbial communities from Lake Montjoie, Canada to study carbon cycling - M_130207_XF_MetaG | ecosystem: Environmental > Aquatic > Freshwater > Lake | place: Lake Montjoie...
ACGAAATACATCCAGGACGCGCTGAAGGAAGTCATGCGGACGCTCACCGAAACGCTGGCGATCGTCGTCGTGGTGATCTTCCTTTTCCTCGGCTCGTGGCGCTCGGTGATCATCCCCGTCGTGGCGATCCCGATTTCGCTCGTGGGCGCGGCGTTCCTCATGCTTGCGTTTGGCTTCACGCTGAACCTTCTCACGCTGCTCGCCATCGTGCTTTCCGTCGGGCTCGTCGTGGATGACGCGATCGTCGTCGTGGAAAATGTGGAGCGGCATCTGCACGAGGGGCTCGGTGCATTCGACGCGGCGATGAAGGGCGCGCGCGAACTGGTCGGGCCGATCATCGCGATGACGATCACGCTTGCCGCAGTCTATGCGCCGATCGGCGTGCAGGGCGGGCTCACGGGCACGCTGTTCCGCGAGTTTGCGTTCACGCTTGCGGGCGCGGTGATCGTGTCCGGCGTCGTCGCGCTCACGCTTTCGCCGATGATGTCCTCGAAGCTCCTGCGCGAGGGCGATTCGCACCGCGGCTTTGCAGGCTGGGTGAACCGCCGCTTCGACGGGCTGCGCAGGCGCTACGTGGGCACGCTTTCGAACTCGCTCCGCTGGCGGCCCGTCACGCTCACGCTCGCGGCGATCGTGATTTTGCTCGGCGTGCCGTTCTTCATGTTCACTCCGGGCGAACTCGCGCCGAAGGAGGACCAGGGCGTGATCCTCGGCATCGTGCAGGCTTCGCCAAATTCCACGATCGAGCAGACCTCGCTCTACATGGACAAGGTGAACGAGGCATTCCGATCGATCCCGGAGACGCGGCACACCTTCCAGCTCACGCAGCCCTTCGGCGGAATTTCCGGCATGGGTGTGAAGCCGTGGAGCGAGCGGAAGCGGACGACCGAGCAGATCCTCCCCGAGGCGTTTGGAAAGATGAGCGCGATTCCCGGCGTGCGCGTCATCGCGACCACGCCGCCGCCACTTCCGGGCGGCGGACAGTTCCCGCTGGAGTTTGTGATTGCCTCGACGGCCGAGCCGCGCGAGCTGCTCGGGTTTGTGAACCAGCTTGTGGCGAAGGCGTACGCGAGCGGTGTTTTCATGTTTGCCGATTCGGATCTGAAATACGACATGCCGCGGGCCGAGGTGGTGTTCGACCGCGACAAGGTTGCGTCGCTCGGCGTGAACCTCCAGCAGGTCGGCGCGGATCTCGGCACCATGCTCGGCGGCAATTTTGTGAACCGCTTCAGCATCCAGGGCCGCAGCTACAAGGTCATCCCGCAGGTCCGCCGCACCGAGCGGCTGAATCCCGCGCAGCTCAAGGATTTTTACGTGAGCGGCCCCGGTGGAAAACTCGTGCAGCTCTCCACATTCGCGGATGTGAAGCAGTCCACCGAGCCGCGCACGCTGAACCGTTTCCAGCAACTCAACTCGGCGAAAATCCAGGGTGCGATTCCGCCCGGCGTCACGCTCGATCAGGCGCTGAAAGTCCTCGAGGCCGAGGCTGCGAAAATTTTGCCGCGCGGCTACTCGGTGGACTACGCGGGCGAGGCGCGGCAGCTCCGCGTCGAGGGCAGCAAGCTCAGCACCACGCTGCTGCTTTCCATCGTGCTCATCTTTCTCGTGCTCGCGGCGCAGTTCGAGAGCTTCCGCGATCCGCTCATCATCCTGCTCGGCTCCGTGCCGCTCGCGCTTTCCGGCGCGCTGCTGTTCAGCTTTCTCGGGTTCACGACGCTGAACATTTACAGTCAGGTCGGCCTCATCACGCTTGTCGGGCTCGTGGCGAAAAATGGTATCCTCATCGTGGAGTTTGCAAACAAGCTCCAGGAATCCGGCATGGCAAAACTCAAGGCCGTGACCGAGGCCGCAGGCACGCGTCTCCGCCCGATCCTGATGACTTCCTGCGCGACCGTCGCCGGCCACTTTCCGCTCGTGCTTGCGAACGGCCCCGGCGCGGGCTCGCGCAACAGCATCGGCATCATGCTCGTCTCCGGCATGATCATCGGCACGCTCTTCACGCTCTTCGTGCTGCCCGCGATCTACATGCTCATCGCGCGCGACCGCTCCGCAGGGAAACGCGCTGCGGAAGCGGCGCGCGCGATTTCGGAATCCGGCACCGAGCCGGTCGTGGCCTGATCTTTTTCCCACAAAGAACCCGACGCATCGAGGAGCCGTGCGGCATGCATCGGGTAGGGCGGGTTTCCAACCCGCCGTGCCGGGTATCCTACCCGGCACAGCAGACGTCGTTGCGGCCACGGAGCACGCAGTGCGCGCAGCCAGTTTGCACAGCCGATAGCGGAGTGTCGTGCGAATTTCGGACACCGCTCGACGCCCGGAGGGCCGGGTAGGATACCCGCCCTACCCGGAGGGATCCATCGCCCCGCGTCCCGATCATCGCCCTCCCGGCGTTCACCATTCCGGGCGACCGCGAGCGCTGCATCGCCGCCGGCGCGGACAACTACCTCAGCAAGCCCGTGAGCCTGCGGGAACTCGCCGGGCGCATCCACGCCGTGCTCAACGCGGGGCTTGACTGCATGGCACGCAACATGATTGCAATTCTATCACAAACGACGCAGGCGGCCCAACCGGGCCGGGATGACGTGTTTGGATTAAACGGAGGATTATTTGGATTTCATCGTGAAGACGATTCGCAAATACACTTTATGGTTTGGTGCGGCGGGCATTTTGCTTGTCGCGGTTTTCCTCCTGTCCGTGTGGAGCGCGCGCCGGGTCGCGGAGAGCGCGGAGTGGCGGAGGCACACCACCCTCGTTCCAGGCAAAGCCGAAGGGGTGATCGGTGGAAACGAAGGCCCCAGTTTACCGTGAACCGAAAACCAAGATACGTCTTGTTCGCGGGATTCGCCATTGCGCTGGTGCTGTTCGCCGAGCTCGCCCAGCTCGCCCGGCGCGTGGCGGAGCGCACGGCCGACCTGAGCGCGGCGAATGCCGAATTCGCGCGCGCGAGCCGGCTCAAGGGCGAATTCCTCGCGAACATGAGCCACGAACTGCGCACGCCGCTGAACGCCAGCCTCGGCCTGAGCGAGTCGCTCTTGGAACAGCGTTCCGGGCCACTCACCGAGCGGCAGATGTGCGCAGTCACGGCCGTCGAATCCAGCGGCAGGCATCTCCTGAGCCTCATCAATGGCGATCCGAAGCCCAAGATGATCCCTGTGGTCGTGATGACCTCCTCGCGCGAGGAGCGGGAGCGCAGGCACCGGGGAAATAATCCACAGCATGTCTGAGAAGTCCGCCCCCATCCGCATCCTGCACCTCGAAGACAGCGCGATCGATGCCGCGCTGATTCAGGATTTGCTGGAGGCCGAAGGCGGCACCTATGAGTTCATCCGCGCCGGGAACCGGAGAGAATTTGAGGATGCGTTGGAACATGCGGGATTCGACATCATCCTCTGCGATTACAGCCTGCCGGATTGTGACGGTGCTTCCGCGCTGAGGCTGGCGAGGGAAAGGCACCCCGACACGCCGCTCATCATCGTCTCGGGGGCGATCGATGCCGAGGAGGCTGTCGCGTGCCTGAAGGCCGGTGCGATCGACTACCTGCTCAAGGAGCGGCTGGAACGGCTGACTTCCGCAATCGAGCGCGCTTTGGAGGAGGCGGCTGGAAAGAGACAGCGCCTGGAGGCCCGATCCCGGCTGCGCGAAAGCGAAGCGCGGTATCGCTCCGTGGCGGAGAATCTCGGGGACGGTCTGGTGCTGACGGATACGGACGACATCATCCTGGATGTGAACCCGCGCCTGATCGAGCTGACCGGCTACGCTCGCGATGAACTGGTCGGACGCGACGGTCACGAACTTTTCATGAATGCCAGCCAAGTGGAGGAAATGAGTGGCCACAACGCCGATCGGGCTGCGGGTCGCAGCGACAATTACGAGATCCAGGTGCGGCGCAAGGATGGCTACCAGTTTGCGGCTGAGGTCACGGGGGCGCCTTTGCGCAAATCCAAAGGTGAGATATTCGGCACCGTGGGCGTGGTGCGCGACATCACCGGGCGCAAGCGGGCCGAGGAGGCGTTGCGCGCCAGTGAACAGATGTTCCAGGCGGCGATGCAGCACGCGCCCATCGGCATGGCGCTCGTTGCCCCGGACGGACGCTGGCTCAAGGTGAATCAGGCGCTTTGCCGGATCGTGGGCTACAGCGAAGAGGAAATGCTGGCCTCCACGTTCCAAGCCATCACACATCCCGAGGATCTGGAGGCCGACCTGGACTGTGTGCGCCGGATGCTCAGCGGGGAAATCGCGACCTACCAGATGGAGAAGCGCTACCTGCACAAGAATCGCCACACCGTCTGGATCCTGCTCAACGTTACGCTTCTGAAGGACGAGCGGGGTGCGCCCGCGCACTTCATCTCGCAGATTCAGGACATCACTGCGCGCATGCAGGTGCAGGCGCAGCTCGAGGAATCGAACGAGATGTTCCGTTCGCTCGCAAGCGTCGCGCCCGTGGGGATCTTCCGCATGGATGCACAGGGGCTCTGCACCTACGTGAACCGCCACTGGTGCGTCATGACTGGGTTTTCCTTGGAGCAGGCGCTCGGCGCCGGCTGGACTTTCACCATTCATCGGGAGGATCGCGCACGGGTTTTTCAGGAATGGAACCTGACCGTGGGCCAGGGGCATCCCTTCCGCACGGAGTGCCGCATTCAGAAGCCGGACGGCACGGTCATCTGGGGCATCGCGACGACGGTGGAACTGAGGAGCGGAGATGGCTGCGTGATCGGCTATGTCGGCACGGTCTTCAACATCACCGAGCAGAAGCAGACCGAGGCCGTGTTGCGCACACTCTCGACCGAAGCAGCCGGATTGACCGACGAGGCGTTCTTCCGATTCGTCGCCCGGCGGCTGGCGGAGACGCTCGACCTCGAGTTCGCGTTCGTCGGCCGCCTGGATGGTGAACGGCACGGCCACATCCGGACCCTCGCGTTTTGGGCGGATGCGCAGTTTGCGGCAAACACCCTCTACAATTTGGAAGGCACGCCGTGCGAAAAGGTCGTGGGCAAGGATCTGTGCATCTATCCCTCGGACGTGCAGCAGGACTTCCCCCTCGACACGATGCTAGTGGAGATGGGCATCGTCTCGTACGCAGGCATCCCTCTCCACACCGCCTCCGGCCGTTCGCTGGGGCTGCTGTGCGTGATGAGCCGCCATCCACTGCGCGACCCGAAGCAGATCGGGGCCATCCTCAATCTCTTCGCCGTGCGCACCGCCGCGGAGATCGAGCGTGCGCAGGCGATGGCGGCCCTCGAATCCAGCGCAAGGGAATTGCAGCAGGCAAAGACCGAGCTCGAGGAGGAGCGCTCCCAGCTCGCCCGGCGCGTGGCCGAACGCACGGCGGATCTGAGCGCCGTGAATGCCGATCTCGCCCGGGCCAACCGGCTCAAGGGCGAATTCATGGCAAACATGAGCCACGAGCTGCGCACGCCGCTGAACGCGGTCCTCGGCCTCAGCGAATCGCTCCTCGAGCAGCGCTCCGGACCGCTCACCGAACGGCAGGTGCGCGCAGTGCGGACGATCGAATCCAGCGGCGCACATCTCCTCGGCCTCATCAATGACATCCTCGACGTCTCGAAGGTCGAGGCGGGCAAGCTCGAGATGCAGGTCGGGGACGTGAATGTGCGCGCGATCTGCGAGGCGGGCCTCCAGCTCGTGCAGCAGCAGGCCATGGGCAAGCGGCTCGATGTCCAATTCACATGCGAGATGGACGCCCGCCCGCTCCACGCCGATGCGCGCCGGCTCAAGCAGATCCTCGTGAACCTGCTCAGCAACGCCGTGAAATTCACCCCACAGGGCGGGAAGATCGGTCTCGAAGTCCGCGGCGATGCCGCTGCGAACCGCCTCGCCTTCACCGTGTGGGATACCGGCATCGGCATCGCACCCGAGGACCAGGAACGGCTCTTCCAGCCGTTCGTGCAGTTGCAAACCAGTCTTTCGCGCGAATATGAAGGCACCGGCCTCGGCCTCCAGCTCGTGCAGCGGCTCGCGGAAATCCACGGCGGCAGCGTGACACTCGAGAGTGAGCCGGGCCTCGGCAGCCGCTTCACCGTCCGCCTGCCGTGGAGCCACGATCACCTCATTGTCCACGACAAGCTCACATCCGGCTCGCCGCCGCCAGCACCCGCCAAACCGATCTCTGCCGTGCGCAGCGCGGGCGCCGTGCCGGCTGCGCCCACCGGGCCGTGCATCCTGCTCGCAGAGGACAACGAGACGAACATCCAGACCATCGGCGATTACCTCATGGACCACGGCTTCCGCGTCGTCGTGGCCCGTGACGGCAGGGAGGCCATCGAGCAAGTGCGCACCGTGCAGCCCGTGCTGATCCTCATGGACATCCAGATGCCGGTGATGGACGGCATCGAAGCCATCCGCCACATCCGCGCCGATCCCGAACTGGCACGCATGCCCATCATCGCCCTCACCGCGCTTGCCATGCCCGGCGACCGCGAGCACTGCATCGCCGCCGGTGCGGACGATTACCTCAGCAAACCGGTGAGCCTCCGGGAACTCACCCAGCACGTCCGCCAGCATTTGAAGGTCCCCGGCCCGGCATGATTGCCGCCCCGCCATCCAACCCAGCAATGACCGAATCCATCATCCTGATCGTGGACGACATCGAGGCCAACCGGCTTCTCCTCGAAGACCTGCTCGATTATCCCGAACTGGAACTGCACTCCGTCGCCGACGGGGCGAGCGCCCTCGCCCGCGCCGCCGAGGTCCAGCCGGACTTGGTCGTGCTCGACGTGATGATGCCCGAGATGGACGGCTACGAGGTCTGCACCCGGTTGCGCGCCGACGCGCAGTTGCGCGAAGTGCCGATCATCATGGTGACGGCGCTCGACGAGCGCGAAGCGCGGCTGCGCGGCATTGATGCCGGCGCGGATGATTTCATCACCAAGCCTTTCGATCGCATCGAGCTCCGCGCCCGCGTGCGCGGCATCCTCCGGCTGAATCGCTTTCGCCGCATGCAACAGGCCAGCGAACGGATCCGCGAACAGGCGGAGCTGATCGATCTCGCGCCCGACGCGATCATCGTCTGCGACCTCGGCCAGCGCATCACCCATTGGAATTCCGCCGCCGGGCGCCTCTACGGCTGGAGCGCCGCGGAAGCCACCGGCCAGCGTGCCGACGTGCTGTTTGCCAAGGGGGGAAATGAGGACGCACCGAAATTGGAACCCGTTTTCCCCGATGAATGGCGCGGCGAGGTCACACAGATCACGCGCGATGAAAAGGAGATCATAGTGGACAGCCGCCGCAGGCTGCTGCGCGATGCCGGAGGCAGGCCGAAGGCGTTCCTGATCATCAACACCGACCTCACCGAGAAAAAGAAACTCGAGACGCAATTCCTCCGCGCGCAGCGCCTCGAAAGCATCGGCACGCTCGCCAGCGGCATCGCGCACGACCTGAACAACGCCCTCGCGCCATCGCTGATGAGCATCGATCTCCTGCGCGACCGGCTCAAGCAGAAGGACGATGTGGCGCTGATCGACATGCTCGAGGCGAGCACGCATCGCGGCGCGAAACTTGTGAGGCAGATCCTGGGATTTGCACGGGGCAGCGACGGGGAAAAGACGGAGGTGCAGCTCTGCCACCTCGTCAAGGAAATGCACCGGATGCTGAGCCGGACATTTCCGCGGAACATCGAAATCAAAACCGAACATCGCGGCGAAATCTGGCCCGTCAACGGCAACGCCACGCAGCTCGACCAGATCCTGATGAACTTCTGCGTGAATGCGCGCGACGCGATGCCCGAGGGAGGCAGCCTCCTCATCTCGATCGAGAATGTCGCCATGACGGAAGCGGACTGCGCCGCGCATCCCTCACTGCGCCCCGGCCCGTGCGTGCTGCTCACGGTCGCCGACACCGGCACCGGAATGCCCGCCGCGGTTCGCGAGAAGATTTTCGATCCCTTCTTCACGACCAAGGAACACGGCAAGGGCACCGGCCTCGGACTGTCCACGGTCTTCGGCGTGGTGAAAGGCCACGCGGGCGGCATCGCCGTCGAGAGCGAGGAGGGAGCCGGCACGCGATTCAAAGTGTGGCTGCCCGCGATGACGGAGCCGTCGCGCGATGTCAGCTTAGCGGACGGGCCGCAGGAGTGTCCCCGAGGCGGCGGCGAACGCGTGCTCATCGTGGATGATGAGGACTCCATCCTCAGGGTTGTCGGAGCCATTCTTGAGCCCCACGGTTACCAAGTCCTGTACGCGAGCGACGGCATCGGTGCCCTGAAGCTTTTTAATGAGCACATGGAGAGCATCCGGCTCGTCATCACCGACGGGATGATGCCGCAGCTCAACGGCACGCTGCTCGCGCGCGCCATCCACCGGATGTCGCCGGGATTGCCGATCCTCCTGATGACGGGGATCCTCAATCACGCAGTGCCGGAGGACGGAAGCATCACGGAAATCCTCCAGAAGCCATTCACCCCCGAGAAGCTGCTCCAGGCGATCCGTCGCGCGTTGGATTCGCGCACGGCGAGCACAGCCGGCGCGAGTTGAATTTTTCCGGTCGCAGAAAAAAGGTGCGGTGTGTGCCGCGGTCTGCGGGTCATACCACCTTTCAGAAACAACGGGACTATTGCGAGCGAAGCCGCAGCCCAAGGAGCGGCGACATTCCTGTCGCCGTCCTCAAAGCGCGAAGCGCCTGATCTCCTCCGCACGGCTCCCGGAAACCGCACGGTCTTCATATCAGGCGCTTCGCGCTATGGTTGCGGCGACAGGAATGTCGCCGCTCCTTGGGCTGCGGCTTCGCTCACTCCAGTCTCTTTATTTCTGAAAGATGGCGTCAGCGGCGTGCGATCTCGAGGAGGAGTTTCCGCAGCTCCTGCTGCTGGATCGGCTTGCGCAAGAGACCCCGGACAAAGTCGGGCTTCTCCTCCGCGTCGAGGCCGAAACAACTCATCAGGATCACCGGCTGCCCGTGGCCCATCGCGCGGGCGGCCCGGGCCAGTTGGACGCCGCTCATGCCAGGCATGCTGTGGTCGGTGATCATGATCTGGATGCCGTCGCTCATGAGGCGGACCAGCGCATCCTCGCCCGAGCCCACGCTTTCCACGGTGTGTCCGTCGGAGCGGAGGTATTTGCCGATGACGTCGCATGAGACGTGATCATCATCCACCACGAGGATGTTGAGGCTCGGGAGTTTTTCGGTCCGGCTCTCAGCAGGGTCGTGCCCGATCCGATCCATCGCCGGAAAGTGGATGCGGAAATTCGTGCCCTTGCCGGGCGCGCTCCCGACATCGATCGCGGCATCGTGCCGCTTGAGGATTCCGAAGACCATCGCCAGTCCGAGCCCGGTGCCCGCCTCGCCCTTCGTCGTGAAGAACGGCTCGAAGCAGCGCTGCCGCACTTCCTCGGGCATGCCTTTCCCCGTATCGGCCACCTCGATGAGGACACGCTCGCCGTCCCGCCGTGAGCGGATGGTGATGACGCCGCCGCCGGGCATCGCGTCCACGGCGTTGAAAATCAGATTCATGAGAACCTCGCGCAACTCCGCGCCGCAGCCCGCGACAAACGGCACCTTCTCCAGTTCGAGCGCCACTTCGATCCTCAGCCCCTTGGCCTGCGCCTGCTCGCGCCACTTGGGCTGGGCGAGCGCGACGGCTTCGCTGATCAGCTTGTTCAGATCGAGTGCTGTGAAGACATCGCTCTCCTCGCGCGGCCGGTAGAAATCCCGCAGGCGGGCCACGACATGCGTCGCGTCCTTGCCAGCCGTGAGCATGATCTGGAGGTATTCCCGCACCATCTCCGGATCGCGCAGCGCACTCTCGTCACCGAGCAGCAGTTCGCTGTAGCCGATCACAGAGACCAGCGTGTTGTTGAAATCATGCACCACACCGCTGGCCATCTCGCCAAAGGCGCGGAAGCGTTCGCGCTGCACGACCTGATGCTGGCTGTCGCGCAGTTCCTTGGTCCGCTCGGCGACCTTTTCCTCGAGGCGCGCGTTCTGGTTCTGGAGTTTGAGGTGGAGGAACCGGCTGCGGAGCACCCCGCGAATCCGCATGAGGATTTCCGCGGAATCGAGGGGCTTGTGCAGGATGTCCGTCGCTCCGGCGGCGAGCGCCTTGCGTTTGATCTGCGGCGTGGCGGAACCGCTGAGCACGATGATCGGGAGCACAAGATTGTCCGGATGGGTCGCGCGGATTTGCGCGATCAGATCGACCCCGTCCATCTCCGGCATGGAGAGGTCGGTGATGATGAGATCCGGCGGGGTCGCCACCATTTCCGCCGCCACGTCCAGCGGGTTGTTGAGCTTGCGGATATTCGTGAAGCCGAGGCGGTTCAGAATGTTCTCAAGCATGCAAAGGTTGCTCACCTCATCATCCACCATGAGGATGTGTGCCTTGTGCAGGGAGTCTTCCTTCATCGTTCGGGCAGGAAATGCCGCAGTCTCATGCCGCGACCGGCGAGACCTTCCCCAGCAGTTGTTTGATAGTCCGGTCCAGCGCCTTTGGATTCACCGGTTTCGAGAGGAATGGCATCCCGCCCCGCATGACGGCCTCCTCTGTGATTTCATGGGGCGAGATCAGCGAAGTGAGAAAGACGATCGGCACATTCGCAAAGCGCGGATCGGCATGGAACTCGGCTGCGACCTCGCCGCCATCTTTTCCGGGCATGTCCACATCCAGCAGAATGAGCTCGGGGCGGAACTCCTCGGCCGCAGCCTTCGCTGCGAACGGGCGGTTCTCGACTCTTACTTCGCAATTGCTGCATCGGGTGAGCAGCGTTGCCACCAGGCGCGAAATGTTCGGGTCGTCGTCAATGATGAGGATGCGGGATTTGTTCATGACCGCATGAACAAGCAGGAGACAGTCCGTTGCACACCGGGCAAAACCACCAGTTCTCGCTCCGGAGTTGTACCGAGTGCCAGCGATTCGCCTGACGCGCACGGGCAGAGTTCATCCGGCATGGCCGGGGTGAATGACAGCGAGCCAGGGGCCGGATTTTCCAGCACGCCGATCTGTGGCCCGGCATCCATGCGGCGATGCGACTGTGCGGAGCGGGTTCCGCGCATGTTTTACGCGGGGGATGAATTGGCGGCACTGCCGGCTCGCACGAGCATCTCCCTGATTGTCCGATCCAGCGCCACCGGGGTCGTCGGTTTCGCGAGGAACGTGAATCCATCCCGGATTATCGCTTTGTCTCCCGATCCTTGGGAGGCCATGAGCGAGGTAAGGAAGACGATCTGCGTGTTCACGAGATCGGGATCGGCCTGGATTTCCGCTGCGACTTCACCGCCATCTTTTCCGGGCATGTCCACATCCAGAAAAACCAAGTCCGGGCGAAAAGATCTCGCGATGGCCGTGGCCGCGTAGGAACGATTCTCGGTGATGATCTGGTAAGAGCCGCACTTTTCCAAATGTGCCGCGACCAGGCGGGTGGTGGCCGGATTATCGTCAACAACCAGGATACGGAGCTTATTCATGGGCATGAGCGGGAGCACGAAGCATTCGCCCGCCGCCTTGGGAAACCCCTCAATCTGCGCTCGGTATTAATACGGGGCACCGGCGATACCCGGCTATTCATGGTGCGGCGGTTATTCAAAAAAATGCGCCGCATCCGGAAAGGCGGCTTGTTCCCATGGCCGGCACCTGATTCTATGACGGCATTGGATATTTGACATATGGAACGACTACGCATCCTGCTTGCTGACGATCATCTGGTGGTGAGGCAGGGCCTTCGCCGAATGCTGGAGGGCGAACCCACATGGTCCGTTTGCGGTGAAGCCTGCACTGGCACGGAAGCCGTCTTGCTCGCCGGGCAACTCCGCCCCGACATCGCGATCCTCGACATCTTGATGCCCGAACTCAACGGACTCGACGCGACGCGCCGGATCAAACAATCCTCGCCCGAGACGGAGGTCATCATCTTCACCGGCCAGGAAACCGAGGAACTGATCGTGCAGGTCCTGGAAGCCGGCGCGCGTTCCTACATCCTGAAAACCGATCTCCATATCCACCTATTCGAGGCGATTCGCTGCGCCGCCCGCCACAAACCCTATTTCACGTCGGGGATTGGCGCGGTCGTCTTTGCGAAATTCCTGAACCGTCGCGAAGACCACGCAAAAGAATCCGGGCAGCCGGCCCGCCTGACCTCGCGCGAGTGCCAGATCATCCAGGTTCTCTGCGAAGGTCTGAGCAACAAGGAGGCGGGGGCGAAGCTGGGCATCAGCGCCCGGACAATCGAGACCCACCGCGCCGCCGTCATGAAAAAACTCGGACTGAAAGCCTTCAGCGAAATGGTCCGGTTCGCCATCCGGAACAAGATCATCGAGGCGTGAAGAAGCCGTGCGGCGCGCATCGGGCAGGGCGGGGTATCCTACCCGCCGGGCCGGGTATTCTACCCGGCCCACCGGGCATCGAGCGGTGTCCGGAATTCGCACGACGCTCCGCTATCCGCTGTGCAAACTGTCCGTGCGCACTGCGTGCTCCGCGGCATCAACGGCGTCTGCTGTGCCGGGTATTCTAGCCGGCCCGGCGGCTAGGATACCCCGCCCTACCCCGACGCATCCAGCGACTCGCTGAATCCAAGTTTGAACCGGAGACAGTTGCATTTGAAATGCTCTGACCCGCCACGGAGGGGTGTGATTTATTTCGCGTCCAAAATGGAGGGAGCGCGGGAGGATACGGCGGTCCACGCGGCGTGGCGGCCAAGG
>Ga0114966_10004052_pt1 | contig 12644 bp, 10 predicted proteins | sample M_130207_XF_Meta_FD_87029 | JGI IMG/M metagenome (GOLD analysis project Ga0114966, IMG submission 87029) | Freshwater microbial communities from Lake Montjoie, Canada to study carbon cycling - M_130207_XF_MetaG | ecosystem: Environmental > Aquatic > Freshwater > Lake | place: Lake Montjoie...
GTCTTGGTGCAGACATGGGATCGACTCGCAGCAGATCTCGGTGTCGACGCTTCGAGTTTGGTTGACATGATGCTGGGAACGGATGTCACCTACACCGAACGCACGCGCGACGGACATGTGGAGTGGGCAATCGTCACGCGCATCGAACAGCCGCTCCTCAATTTGCTCGTTGAAAAGTTGAAGCCTGCGACGGCTGCAGGTGGGCGGTCAATCTATCCAGCGCAGCAAGTTGCGACGGCGTGGCGGCCTCCGAATCTTGTGCTTGGGCCATCGGATCGCAGTGCGCTCTTTGACGAAGTTGTCGGTCGAATTGATGCGTCAAAGTCAGACGATTCACTGGCCGGCTCAGCTGATCTTGCAGCGGCGCTTGCTTGGGACCCCGCGCCTGTCGAAGTGGTATGGCGGCACGATCTTCCAACTGGTGGAATGACGGTATTCACTGCGCGCGCAGCCGATGGGCAGTTGCGCATTCGGCACCGCAGCCGATTCGTTCGCGCGCCCGTTCATGTTGCATCCGGCGCGCCCGCTGATGCTGGATTGCTGCGCGCGCTTGACGGGGCCGGCATTGCAGCATTGGTGATGAACCCCTGGCGCGGGGCGCTTGATGAGCAAGAAGTCGTCGATGCCTTCCTGATGGAGGGCGGATTTGATGAAGCGATGCGATCGAACATGGGGGCCCGGCAAGTCTTGGTGGTGGGCGAAACTGTGCTTGATGGAACGCGCGTTCACGTGCCCACCCTAGGCATCGCATTTGAAGTCCGTGATCCGGTGCTTGCTGAGAAGCAGTGGGATGGTTGGGGGCAGCGCTTTGCAGAGAGCGTCGCGCGGCGCGCGGGCATGGAACCCCCGGAGCGTGCGCCAGCTGAGCCAGGCGCGGCGCGATCGGTCGACATTGGACCGGCGGTGCGGTCGATCTTTGCGGATCACCCATTTGCACGACCGATTCGACTCGGATGGATCACACAGAGTGGCGCGAATGGTTCGTGGCAAGTGGTTGCGACCGACCCAGCGCTGCTTGCCAAGATTGGTACAGCGATTACTACGGCAGAGCGCATGGCTGATCCAGATGACGCTCATGAACTCGGCATCATTTCCGGGCGTGCATTGGCAGCGCATCTGCGCTCTTGGACCACAGAGCCAGCGCTCTTCGTGCCGGAAACGCCAGAGCCATTTGTGCAGGGCGTCTCGCTCGCTGCAGACATTGTTTCCGTGGCACCGCGTGTTCGTTGGCGAGCGCGTTCCCCTATTGAGGGAGTGATTGAAAGCGAATTCGTAGTCGAGTTGCCGAAGGAGCCAGCGCCATCGCCAACACCCGTACCCGCACCAGCGCCCGTCCCCGCGCCAACACCAGCACTCGCACCAGCGCCAGCGCCAACACCCGTACCCGCACCAGCGCCAACACCTGTACCCGTCCCCGCGCCATGACCGCCGCACTTGACGAGCGTCTCATTCTGGCGTGCCGTCGTCATCCACTCGCGGCAGATGTAGCGCGCGGGCTGACCCGCGCTGGCGTTCCAGACGGCGCACGTGTCATGGTTGCAGCAAGTGGCGGGGCGGATTCGACAGCTCTCATGGCGCTCTGCGCAGGTCTTGCCGCGCATGGGCGCATTGAACTTGCGGCGGGCACGGTTGATCACGGTATTCGCAGCGAATCGGCGCTTGATTGCGCGTGCGTGACTGCGCTCGGGGTGCGCCTCGGCGTGCCTGTACTCGCTCGACGCCTTGAACTTGCACTTGGAACAGCACTTGCTGACCGTGCGCGGACGGCGCGCTATGAGGCGCTGGCATCGATGGCAATGGAGTGCGGCGCCACCAGCATTCTTGCAGCGCATCACGCGGACGATCAATTGGAAACCATGCTGATCGCACTCGCGCGCGGTGCTGGTCTTGGCGGCATCGGTGGCATGCCTTCGCGCCGACTGATTCCGTGCGATACGCCTGCCTCGCATGAACTACTGCTCGTCCGCCCATGCCTTCGGCTTTCACGCGAATCGTTGCGAGCCGCGTGCGTGGACCTTGGCGTTCAATGGCGCGAAGACCCAACAAACGAACGCCGTGACACACCGCGCGGAATCGTTCGCCACATCGTGATTCCTGCCTTGGAATCAGTTGCTTCTGGTGCTACGCGACGCGCTGCGCGCACCGGAGAACTGGCGCGACTTGGAAATGTATTGCTTGAGTCACACGTATCTGCGATGCGCGGGGCGGATGGTTCGATTGCGCGCAGTGCATTGCGAGATGCTCCGGAGGCCCTCGCAGCGACCGCTGTATGGATGCTCGCTGATGAACGAATGGACGATGCCACGCGATGGTCTGCTGCCGAGGCAATCGTTGACAGTTCAACTGAACCGCGTCGATTTCCCATGACTGGCGGCAGCGAACTCTCGGTGGATGCTCACACTGTTCGCGTGCGTGCGGTTACGGCTTGACATCAGCCGGAGTTCGGCAGCGATCGTAATCAGTACTCGTGACGCAGGTCACTTTGCCGTTCTCAACCTTGACAATGGTTGGCGGCGTAATGATCCATTGCTTTGTGTCCGGCAGCGATAGGCGTTCGCAACCTTCGCATTCCACGTCGGCGGGCTGGTCACTTGGTAGCACCTTCACGCCGGGGCCATGTGGAACCATCACGGCTATCACGCTGCCCGCCTGTGGTCCCGAGAAGTATGTTCGAAAGACTTCATGACACCGACCGCATGTGGGTGAATAGAAGACGACCCACTTGGTGCCTTCCATGGTGAGTGGCGTCAATTGCGGAACGTGGCGCGCAATTCCCGCCTCTGCCATGGTCATGCCAACCCATTCATCCGGGTTCAGTACCACTGTCTCCGCACCATTACTGCCAAAGCGAGAATTTGTGCGTGGACTCAGTTCAAGGCGTCCGGCAATTCCGAAGGCAATCATTCCGATCACCACTGCTCCGATCACTTTCAACGCTGAAATACGGCTGCGATGTACAGGCACCGTGGTCGGGCGCGCCATGATGGCGAGCGTTCCCGTGCCGATGGCCAATCCCACGAGCGGTGCGATCCACATGCTTGCAGGCACCGCTGTGTCGCCGGGCGCATTGACGATCGCAGACAGTTCTGCAAGACCACTAAAGGCAAAGCCTGCGCCAGTGAGCCACGCAACGCGGCGTGACATACCGGATGAAAGAAATGCGAAGAACGCGCCGCACAATTCAACAGCAATCAAGAGGCGCAGGGTCTTGTCTGATCCGTAGCCGGTCTTGATAGATAAGTTGGCGATCCAAGTAGGAAGCGCATCACCTCCGCGCGACCACTCAATACCTACACAGGTCATGAGCAGGGCGGGGATGGCAATTCGTCGCAGCAGTCCGTTCATGGGGCGGTCTTGCCTTTCGCATTGAGTGCGGCGCGCACACGGTTCGCATCATCACTATCGGTGCAGATTCCAATCACTACGCCGTCTTCGACGGTCAGGAGAACGGGAGTGCTGAGAACATAGGTAATACCCTTGGGCAACGTTGCCTTCCCGCATTCCGTACACGGGTTCTCTAAGAGTTCGCCAGTGGCATCCGGGATGGAGATGGTGATGGTTGGGGTGGTCAGCGGACCACTGAAATAACTGTTCAGCAGTTCATGGCAGTGATCGCAGTCTTCACGCATGAAGACGATGTGATGACGGCCGATGTTGAGATTTGCAGGAAGCGGCCGTTGCACCAAGAGCATCAGTTCCTGCGCATCAAGACGTTGGCCCTTCCATGATTCAAACTCCGGCGCGTACCACGGCTTGGCCGTTGCTGGAATAGGCGGCCACGTCGCCGCGGCGCTTGGCGTCGTGGACGGAATGGTTGGCTGCGTCGGAGGCGTCGGCTGCGGTGCAATCGCGGAACTGCCATCATTCACATCGACCATCGCGACATCAGCGCGCTTCGGAACGCCGTAGGCGATGCCGATACCGACAACGACCGGGACGAACAGCACGCCTCCGACTTTGCGACCGAGTTCCGCCGGTGGCAAGCGGCGTCCGCGCGGCGACAGCGTGCAGAGTCCGACGAGGAGGGTGAGGTCGATCGCGAGCATCCACGTGGGCGACGGACCACTGGCCCCAAAGCAGCCACAACTCGCGGCGCCGGATGCGATCAACACACCAAGGATCACGCAGAAGAGCGAGAGCAATGAAATGCCGAGGCTGCGCGCCGCCTGTACCGGGCCGACAATCATCAGGAGGGCGACTGTGATCTCGAAGGCGATCATGAAGCGCATGACCGGGTCGAGGTAGTTCTCGGGGCTGATTCCGAGACCGCGGACGAAGATGAAGTCGGTGACCGTTGTAACCGGCTTCGGGAGCAGTTGCGGGTTGCGTTCCCAGAGTTTGAATGACGCGCCGAGGAGGATCCAGAGCGGTACCGCGAGGCGGACCAAGATCGTCCCAAGAATGTTTCCGGAAGGCTTTACGCGTGTGGAGTCATTCATAGTTGGGTTTATCGTAGTCAATGCATTGGGGTTAGCGTGCCGCGAAGGTTGGGGTTAGCGTGCCGCGAAGGCAGGATGCCGCGCGCGAATCCGGGGATGAAAGTGTGCGAATGCAGGAACGAAAGTGCGCGAATGCTGCGCAAATTGAGGGGCGAGTCGCAAGCGCACCCGCCCTCCGCAAGGTAGACCACTCCCATGGCAGTCTTCGTTCGTTCAAGCCTCATGCCCGCATCCGCCGCCGAGTTGGCGGCTTGGCACTTTCGCTCCGGAGCGATCGATCGCCTGATTCCGCCCTGGGAGGACGTGGAGATCTTGGAGCGCCCGGTGGCAATGGTGGACGGCGCACTGGCACGCTTTCGTATGCGCAAGTTCGGCGTACCGATCGAATGGATCGCCCGTCATCACGATGTGCAGCCGGGCGTTTCCTTCTGCGACACGCAGGACGCTGGGCCGTTCAGTTCATGGCATCATCGGCATTCGTTCCTTCCGCAGGACGAAACCTCAAGCATGCTGGAAGACCGCATTCAGTACGAACTGCCGGGCGGACTCATCGGCCGCACAGTCGGCGGGGGGACCGTTGCGAGCGATCTTGAGAAGATGTTCACCTGGCGACACGCCCGAACTCGCCATGACTTGCAGCACCACGCCGCATTCCCGGGCGAGCGCCTTCGCGTTGCCGTCAGTGGAACGAACGGAATGGTTGGAGGTTCGCTGGTGCCATTTCTCACAACCGGCGGACATGATGTTCGCCGCATTGTGCGCGGCGTTGCCGATCATGCTCGCGGCGATGTGGCATGGAACCAACGTGCAGGAACGTTCGACGCGTCCAAACTTGAAGGGCTCGACGCGGTGGTTCATCTTGCCGGTGCGGGCATCGCTGATGAGCGCTGGTCCGCCGCGCGCAAGAAAGAAATCCGCGACAGTCGCGTCAATCCGACCGCGCAACTTGCACGCACGCTCGCTGGTCTCGATCGCAAGCCGCGCGTCTTGGTTTGCGCGAGCGCGGTCGGCTGGTACGGCAATCGCCCCGGTCCTGCGCAGGTAGACGAATCAAGCCCGCGTGGCGATGGATACCTGCCGGAGATCTGCGAGGAATGGGAGCGCGCCACCGATGCCGCGCGCGATGCAGGCATCCGCGTGGTCAATGTGCGTATCGGCGTGGTGATCAGCGCCCGCGGTGGAGCGCTCGCAAAGCTGCTGCCGCCTTTCAAGATGGGGCTCGGTGGTTCGGTCGGCAACGGCGCACAGGGGATGAGTTGGATCGACCTTGATGACCTGCTCGGCGTTCTTCGCTTTGTGATGAGCGCCGATGTGAGCGGACCAGTGAACGCCGTTGTTCCGCAACCCTGTTCCAACAAGGAATTCGGGCGCACGCTCGGTTCGGTTCTTGGGCGACCATCGATCGCGCCGCTCCCATCGACCGCGGTCAAGTTGATGTTTGGGGAGATGGGCGAAAGGCTCCTCCTTGAAGGTGCGTTTGTTGCACCTGCCCGACTGCAGGCACTTGGGTTCCGATGGACACTTGCGAATCTCGCCGACGCCTTTCGATTCGAGCTTGGGCGGTTCCAATGACGACAGTGGTTTGGTTCCGTCAAGACCTCCGCACCTCGGATCACGATTCGCTGCTCGATGCGTGTGCACGCGGCGCGGTCGTTCCGGTATTTGTGTGGCATCCGAAGACCGAGGGGCAATGGCCAGTCGGCGGTGCGCAGCGCTGGTGGCTCGACCACTCGCTGCGGCGGCTTGCGGATGACTTGGAATCGCGCGGCTCGCGGCTCGTCATCCGTTGCGGCGACCCGGCTGTGGAACTTACTGCCGTTGCCCGCGCGTGCGGTGCCAAGCGCGTGACATGTTCGCGTCGCTACGAGCCAGCCGCGATGACCGACGAGGAGCGCATGGCGGACGCACTCGAACAGTCCGGCATCGAGTTCGGCCGGATCGGTTCCAATCTGCTCTTTGATCCCTTCGAGATTCGCACGCAGACCGGTACGGCGTACAAAGTATTCACGCCGTTCTGGCGATCATGCCTTGCGCGTCCCACGCCCGACGCTCCGCGCCCAGCGCCAGCGAAGATCCCTGCACCAACGCGTTGGCCGGCGGGCATCACTGTCGACGCGCTGCAACTCAAACCCACGATTCCATGGGATGCAGGCTTCGGTGCGACATGGACTCCGGGCGAGGCCGGTGGTCGCGCGCGTCTGCAGGCGTTCGTTGCCGGACCGATCGGCGATTACTCCACGCAGCGCGACATTCCTGGAACGCATGGCACGTCCATGCTCGCTGCACATCTTCATTTCGGCGAAATTGGTCCGCGTGAAGCGTGGCACACCGTCGCGAAGGCGCTGCGGAATCGAAGCAGTGACTTCGTTGCCAACGCTGAGAAATTTCGCGCTGAGCTCGGTTGGCGCGAGTTCGCCGCGCACGTTCTCGCGAACTTCCCGCGCACGGCCGAAGATCCGCTGCGGATCGAGTTCAGGAAGTTCCCGTGGAACTCTGATGCGGCGCAGTTACGCGCCTGGCAGCGTGGGCAGACTGGTTACCCCATTGTTGATGCTGGTATGCGCCAACTCTGGCACACCGGATGGATGCACAACCGCGTTCGCATGGTGGTTGCAAGTTTCTTGGTGAAGCACCTGCGCATCGACTGGATGCACGGCGCCCGATGGTTCTGGGATACGTTGGTCGACGCCGATCTGGCGAGCAACACGCTCGGCTGGCAATGGGCGGGCGGTTGCGGCGCTGATGCTGCGCCGTACTTTCGCATCTTCAATCCGATGACGCAGGGCAAGAAGTTCGATCCGGAGGGCGCGTATGTTCGGCGTTGGGTTCCGGAGCTTGCCGAGGTTCCGGCCGAATACATCCACGCGCCGTGGGAAGCGCCGCCGCTTGCACTTTCCATGTCCGGAGTGACGCTTGGTGAGAACTATCCGCACCCGATTGTCGACCACGTGAAGGCGCGCGCCGCCGCGCTGCAAGCGCTGTCGGCAGTTAATGCGAAGCCCGGCCTGCTGCCGGATGTCGTGTGACGAGCAACTTGTCAACGCGTCGGCCATCGAGGTCGATCACTTCAAATTGCCAGCCGCTCCATCGCACCTTGTCGCTCGTGCTCGGAAGATCGCCCAAGAGCGCCGTCACTAAGCCAGCAGCAGTTGCAACTTCCGGCAGTTCGTCAGCAGCGTCGCTATCAAGGCCAAGCGTTGCGAGGACATCAGGGAGCGGCAACATTCCATCCATGAGCCACGAGCCATCCTCGCGACGTACCGCAGAAGCCTGTTCGCCCTCGCTGCCACGGCTCATATCGCCAAGCAGCGCTTGCACCACATCATTTGCGGTGACGAGCCCTTCGAGCCCGCCGTGCTCATCAACCACAAAGGCAACGCGCGTGCGGCTCGATTGAAAGAGCGCCAACAGTTTGAGGGCGGGCATTGAATCAGGAACGTAAAGCGGCGCCTGCATCACAGCGGACACCTTGAACCCGGCACCTGCAAGCAAGCCGTAGGAAATCAGATCTTTCACGTGCACTACGCCGAGCAGGCGATCGATTGATCCTTCGCAGACAGGAAAGTGACTGAAGGGCGCGGTGCCGATCAGCACTTGCAGGTCGTCGGCCGGCATGGCGGCGTCGATCCACGTGATCTGCCCGCGCGGGACCATCAAACTCTTGGTGGTCATGTCGCCGACGCGGAGCGCGCGTTCAAAGATGCGGTGCTCCATCGGGTCAAACACGCCAGTGCTTGCGGCTTGCGCAACCATCGCCTTCACATCTTCCTCGCTCACTTCTTCGCGGTGACTGTGAATACCAAGAAGCCGAGTCAGGCCATCCGTGGAACTTGTGAGGATCCGCACTGGAATGCCAGCGACGCGTGAGAGGAACCACAGCGGCGTTGCTGTGATCGATGCGATCCGCTCTGGATATGCGATTCCAATCTGCTTTGGAACAAGTTCGCCGACTACGAGTAGCAGGTACGAAAGAATGGTGATCACCGTGATGAAGGAAATCACCTCAGCATGCGGAGCGATCGACGGATAGTCGCGGAGCCAGATCTCCATGTGATGCGAAAGTTCGCGCTCGCCGTATGCGCCTTCGACGATTGCGGTCATCGTCATGATCAGGTGGACGGTCGAAAGCAGTCGCGACGAGTCGCGCGACAACGCCAATGCGCGGCGCGCACCGGTGTTGCCACGGTCGGCCATCGCTTGCAATCGTGATGGACGGGCGGTCATCACCGCAAGTTCGCACGCAGCCACGAAGGCATGGAGTGCAATCAGTGCACCAAGAATGATCAGAGTCACCATCATGCGTGTGCCCTTCGCTCACTGTGCAACCGCCGCTGCCAGGCAAGCCATGGCATGATGGCCGGCGCGATACCCAAGAATGCTGCCGCCCATGTGGCGCCGACCAGTTGCGCTTGTGTTCCACCAGCGAGCATGCCCGCCACCGGACCGATCACGTAGCCGACACCGATGAGCGCCTCAAAGCGGCCCGCTGCGTCAACTTCCGCGCCGCCGACAGCCATCGCGTAGTACAGACCGGCGTAATAGATGATGCCGTGGCCCGCGCCAAAGAGAGTGAGTCCAACCAGGAGCATGGAAACGTCCGTCGCCAGAACGATGGTCGCGAATCCACCAGCCAGCAAGGAAATGCCCACGGCAAGCGTGCTCCAGCGACCGTGCCAGAAAGTGAGTTGCGCGAGCAGCACCACCGTGAACATGCGCGCGAACATCCATACTGATGCAATCGGCGTCTTCATTGCATCATCGATCGCGAGGTCGCGGAGGATGAATGGCAGCACTGGCCCGATGACCGAAATGAATATGTAACTCGTTGGCATCACAAAGCGCGTGGCGCGGAGCAGGTACGCGTACTGCGGAGCGATATGCGTGTGCGCATGTTCAGGCGGATGCGCTGCCGGTCTCGCTGGGAACCAGCGCAGCAGGAAGATTGATAGCAAGGAAATCGGCGCAAGAATAAGCAGCGTTCGGCTTGCCTGTCCGAATGCAACCAACGGCGCCATAAGCAGAAGTGCCGCGCCCGTAGCGGACATCCACGTCACATTGAAGATGCCGATCGAGCGGCGCATGTTCCCGCCGTGTTGGCCGGATGAAACGTAGCTCTCCATGATCGGCCACAGGGCGGCGCCGACTGCGCTGAAGATGCATGCGGCGGCAATCACGCCCCACATCCCCGTAAGTGCTAGACCGGACGCTACGAGCTGCACGGTGAAGATCGTCATCAGAACGATGCGCGGTGTCAGGCCTCGTCCTTCAAAGCGACGCAGTATTGGTCCAGATGCGAGCGCGACGATGACATAGATGACGCTCTCCGCGAGTGCGAGGAGCAGATTCTCGCCCTTGGTAAATCCGTATTGGAGTTCCGTGACAAATGGAACGCCGCCCCAGAGCAATCCACTGCCGAGGGAGTTCGCCCAAGTGACGGTCAGCACCACCCAGCGCGGGGCGATGGCGGTGGGCGGTGTCATGCCCATGGTGGGGTTCAATACCACGGTCGAACCGTGCGCTGTTGCTCGGTTCGCGGACTCTCGGGGGGCGTTGACGGGGAGAAGGGGCACGAAACAGCAGGATAGGGGAGAGAACTTGCATCAGCCGGCCGCATTGAACTAGCAAATTCGGAATTGCCGCATACAGTTGACCAAGTAGGAAATCCGCTTCATCCGGCTGCTTTGACGCCCCTTATCGTCCGAACGCATCATGAATCCCATGAATCGCTTGTTGCACGCACCAATCTTCGGGTGGCTATCACTCGCGTGCGCGGTTGTTGCGGCTCCGGAAGCTCGCGCCCAAGAGGTGATGGCGTCGTGGGGGCTCAACTCCTCGGGGCAGTTGCCCGGCGCTATGGGAAACGGCATTCAAGCTGCTGCTCTGTCCGCGGGTACTTCTCACACCGCCATCATCTTGCTCGACGGATCGATCCGGGTCTGGGGAAGCAATGAGTTCGGCAACTTGGCCGCTCCGAAGGGATCATTCGCAGCGGTGGCTGCTGGCAACGACCACACCATCGCGCTGCGCGTTGATGGATCCTTGGCGGGCTGGGGCAAGAACACCAGCGGTCAGTGCAATGTGCCGAGCGGATCGTTCATCGCGATTGCAGCTGGTGGTATGCACAGTGCAGCGATCAAGACCAGTGATGGCAATGCCATGTGCTGGGGAAGTAACGGAAGCGGGCAGTGCAATGCGCTGGCTGGACCGTTCACCGCGATCACGGCTGGCGGGTGGCACACGGTTGCGACCCGCACGAACGGCACTGCGGCGTGTTGGGGATGGAATGCGTACGGTCAGTGCTCCGCGCCAAACGCAACGTTCACAGAAATCGACGCTGGATCTCAACATACGGTGGGATTGAAGTCAAACGCAACGTTGGTCTGTTGGGGCAGCAACTTTCAAGGACAGTGTTCTGCGCCTGCCGGACCGTATGTTCGTGTTGCAGCAGGCGAGCAGTTCAGCGTGGCGCTTCGGACCGATGGACGAGCGGTTGCGTGGGGACTGACTACGGGCGGGCTGACTTTCTCGCCGCGTGGAACGTTCTCGCAGTTGACTGCTGGTGGTGCGTTCATCGCGGTGGTCGGTCGCATGGATGCGGATTTCGATGGCGATGGCATGGTGACGGGGATTGATCTCGCGTTGCTGCTGTCCGCATGGGGAACGTTGGGCGCTGACATCAATCGTGATGGAACGACGAACGGCGGCGATTTGGCGCTGTTGCTTGCCGACTGGATCTTCCACTGATTTCAGCCGCGGGGCGCGGTGGTTGCGAATCAACAGGATCGCGCTCTACACTGCCCGCATCGGATGAAAGTTCATCTGATCATGTCCTCGTAGCTCAACTGGATAGAGCGCCGCCCTCCGAAGGCGGAGGTTGTGGGTTCGACTCCCCCCGAGGACGCTTTTCTGCCGCGCTATCGCGCGCAATCCAGCATGCCAGACGCAACCAACGCACATCCCGGCCAGGGCACCTCCGCTCCGACGAACCCGATGGCCATTCGCGACTTTCAGCGGATGATCCACAACCGTTACTTTGCCACCGACAACGCCCGCGGCGCTGCAAAGACGTTCCTGTGGTTCACAGAGGAAGTTGGGGAGTTGGCTCACGCGCTCGCCAAGTTGGAGAAGGGAACGCCGGACCGAGCGAATCTTGAAGAAGAGTTTGCCGATGTCCTGGCGTGGCTGACCACCCTGGCAAACATTGCCGGCGTTGACTTGGAGCAGGCGATTCACGCCAAGTACATCGCGGATGGCGGCCCCGAGGGAACCAAGTGAACGTGGGTCCGAGCGCAGGTCAGGGCAGCGGTGCGGGCCGCAGTTCCGCCGCGGAACCGCCGGTTGCGTGTGATATTTGCCGAATTCATGAGAGCGCGGCGCAGCCGGGCAGTGAGTTCGCGGCTCTTGAATGTCACCGCGGGCAGCACTGGATCGTCCGCCATCATCCGTTGCCGGCACCGCTCGTGGGTTGGACATTCCTCTGCGCTGAGCGCCATGTGCAGGGTGCAGCGGACTTCTCTGACGCCGAAGCCGACGGATTTGGACGCGCACTCCGCACGGTGTCGCGCGCAATCCGCGAGATCACTGGCTGCGACCGGGTCTACGCCATCGCTTTCGGCCAAGGGGCGCCGCATCTACATGTGCACTTGATTCCGCGGTTTGACGCGGTGGAAGCCACGCGTGCCTGGCAGGTGGCGGACTGGTACCGCGCGGTGGAGCGCGGCGAGCACGCGCCGGCAGATCCGGTGGCCGTGGCTCACTTTGTTGGGCGGTTGCGCGAAATTCTTGTGAAGTCGCCGCTCGGCAAGCGCGGTTGACCGCGGGTTCGTACGCTTCCATTGGCATGGTCGCCGCCCAGAAACGAAACCCCTTGTTTGAAGGCAGAGATGTTCGATCGAACGTCGATGTTCGATCGAGCGCAGTTGTTCGCTCGAGCGCGGCTATGCGCGCTGCTGCAGTTTCGCGCGTCGCGAGCGGCCCGCGCCTGACGGCAAAGCTGCGCGCGGAAATCCACGAATCCGCGGTTCACTTCATCGCCGAACGCTACGAACTCACCATCGAGCAACGCTCCACACTTGCAGCCACGCCGATTCGCTGGCGCCGAGGCCGTGGCGCGAGCGCCTTCTATCAGCGTCAGGCGCACGGCTTCGATCGTCCCCACATTCTGCTTCGCGTTGCGCCCGGCGCCAGCGCGCATTGGCACACCTA
>Ga0114966_10004055_pt1 | contig 12642 bp, 10 predicted proteins | sample M_130207_XF_Meta_FD_87029 | JGI IMG/M metagenome (GOLD analysis project Ga0114966, IMG submission 87029) | Freshwater microbial communities from Lake Montjoie, Canada to study carbon cycling - M_130207_XF_MetaG | ecosystem: Environmental > Aquatic > Freshwater > Lake | place: Lake Montjoie...
CGACGGCGACTCGTGCAGGAAGTGCAGCGCGAAGGCGAGACCGGCGAAGATCACCGAGTAGCGGCACTGCGCACCGGTCATGAGGGCGAGCCCCGCCCAGGCGATCGCGCCGCGGGCGAAGCCGAGCCACAACGCGAGCAGCAGGAAGAAGTTCGCCTCGCTGTGCATGAGCAGCCAGACGTTGCCGACGCCGACCGAGTAGAGGATCGGCGTGCACAACGCGTAGGCGATCGCACCGCACACCGCCCAGGAACGCACCCCGGGCAGCGAACGCAGCAGCCCGTGGAGCAGGACGGCCGAGGCCACGACCAAGAGGGTGTTGGCGAGGGCCTGCGTGCCGTGGCCGAAGGTGATTGCCAGCCACGGGACGAGGACCATGCTCGTCATCGGCGGGTAGGGAAAGTAGAACCGGTCACCGAACTTGAACATCTCGAGCGACGAGATGCGCTCCGGCAGCGACACGTGGCCATGGAGCATCGCCGCGGCGAGCCGGATCGCGGCATCGTGGGCCGTCTCGCTCGGGGTGATCGGGAGGAGGATCGCGAGCAGGCCCGCGGCGAGCGTCGCCGCCCTCAGGCGACCGTCGCGCGGACCGCCGCGGAGCAGCCAGCCCAGGAGCGCCGAGCCGACGGCCAGGCCCGCCGCCTGCCAGGGGTGCGACCGGGCGAGTGCGGGAAGCGCACGCCCGAGCGACGACAGGAGTGCCGCGCCCCCGGTGAAGGGCCACCAGAACCCGTACCAATCGGACCAGCGGCAGACGAGATGCAACGGCGAGTTCGGCGACCACTCGACAAAGGGATTGCCGGTCGGATGCGCACCGACGGCGAGCCACCACTGCAGCGTCGCATGAGAGATGCAGAAGACGAACCCGAGCCAGCCGACGATCGCGAGGCGAGCGACCTCGCGCAGCACCGGCACGTCGAGATCCCACAGGCGCGCGGTGCCGAGGCCGGCAGCGATCGCGATCGCCGGCATCCAGTAGAACATCCAGTAGGGATGCACCCACGACCCGCCGGGAAACGCGACGACGTGGATTGCGCCGAAGAGCGCCCAGATCGCGACGAAGACCCCCGCCGGACCGACGCCGCGGAAGCGACGGCCCGCGGCGGCGAGCAACCAGGCGGCCGCCGCGGCGAGCGCGGCCCACACCACCTGCCGGGTGTAGGTCTGCGTCGTGAAGTCCCAGACCCGCTGCAGCCAATCCTTGCGGGTGAACCCGAGCACGCTCGGGTCGACGCGCTTCTCCGCACCCGACCTGAGCAGGTGAATCCCGTCGGGTGCGGCCCAGGCGATGTGGCCGATCACCAGCGCCGCGATCCCGACCGTCGTCGCGACGAGGGCGCGGTTCAGTCGCGAGAAGGGTCGGCGCCGCAGGATCTCCGAGAGGACGAGGATCGCCGGCAGGTAGAACCCGGGCCAGTCGTAGAGGGCGCCGATCGCGATGCAGGCACAGATCCCCGCGTCCTCCGCCGGGGTTCCGTCGTCGGCGCGCTCGATGCGACGGACGTAGACGATGGTGGCGAGCAGTAGCCAGGGGAGCACCCAGGCCTCGTGGCTGACGTTGCGCCCGAAGAAGCCCGACATCGGGACGAGGGCGACCAGGAGGCCGGTCAGGGCGACCGCCGCGGGCGAGCCCCGCGTCCAACGGCCCGCGGCGAGCATGAGCAGCAGCAACGTCGCGAGGTGCGAGACGATGGTCGCCGTGCGCGCAGCGGCGCGGCTCTGGCCGAACAGGCCGAACACGCCGGCCAGCGTGAGCCCAAGCCCCGGCGGGTGGTGTCCATAGGGTCGCGCCTCGTCGGGCTCCGGCCCACGCCACTCGTAGGGATTGTCGGAGTTGTAGATCCAGTCCTGCCCACGGGTGAAGCCGAGCCCCTTCTCGACGTGGACGCGGGCGACGCCGGAGAAGAACTGCCCGCCGGACTCGAACATGAGTTCCCAGGGGTGGTTCAGTCCGGACGACCAGAAGCCCCAGCCGAGCCAGAGGAGCACCGGGATCGCGAGCCAGCGTGCCTTCACCTCGCCCCCGTCGACAAGACTCAGTCCTTGGAACCGCTTCCGGGGGTAGCACCACCCGCAAGCGGGACCGCACCCGCGGCACCGGCCGGGAAACCGGCCGCCGGCGCGTCCGCCGACGCGACGCCGATCTCCGCGGCGAGATCCTCGATCACCGCCGCAGTGCGTGTCGCCCGCTCGCCGAGTTGCTCCAACCCCAACCGGAGCGCGGCGCGACTCGCCTTGGCCGCCCGAGCGGCGTCCAGCCCGGCCGAAGCGCGGTCGCGCTCCCGGTCGATCGCGGCGCGCACCGCGACCGATGCATCCGTCGCCGCGGCTCCGAAGGCGGAGATCGCGGACTGCGAGAGCGTGTCGGCAAAGAAGCGATCGAGCCGGATCTGGAGCGCGCTGCCGAGTGCGGCGCGCGCCGTCGCGCCGAGGCGGCGCTGCTTGACCGCACGCGGCACGGGCTTCACCGGCGACTCCTCCGGGCCGAAGAGGGCGCGACGCATCCGCACCGGCCCGCGCAGGAAGAGCCAGTCGAGCAGGCTGCGGCGGACCGGCACGAGTGCCGAGGGAATCGACACGAGGGCGCTCTTGCCGCTCGGGATGGGCGGCGTCAGCGCGAGCCCCTCGCGGACGACCTCGCGAAGCGGCATCCCGACGGCGGCGAAGTCCGGCTCCGCCACCGTGCGCAGCCCCGCCAAGGCGGCGTCGCCGCCGACGACGGCGCGTGCCGCGTCGCGCGCGACCCAGGAGAGATCCTCCCGGCAGACGTCGAGCGCCGGGACGAGGTCCTCGTCGAAGAGCTGCGCGAAACTGCGGTCGGAATCGAACCAGCGATCGAGCACCTCGTCGACACGCTCGACGGCGCGCCGCTGCGCGTCGCCACTGCCCTCGCGCGTCGACGCGAGGACACCATCGCGGGCCGGTTCGAGACCTCCCTCGATTCCCGCGTCGCCCAGGCGCGCCGCGGCCGCGCCATGCGCCGCCCAGCGGCGCTCGTCGGCCTCGGCGACGTCGACGAGCGACTTCGCTGCGCGTCGGCCGTCGCCGTCGACGACCTCGGCCACCCCCTCGAGCGTGCGGCGCGACTGGCGGAGCGTGTCGCGGACGAAGAGGTGCATCGCCTCGTGGCTGTTCAGGTAGGCGCCGAGGTCGGCGCGGAAACGCTCGAAAGCTTCCGCCCCGGAGAGCCCGTCCACGCCCGGCACCGCGGGCACGGGCGCATCGGCGGAGGCACCCGATTCGCGCAGGCGACTGCTCGCCGCGTGCAGCAGGTCGATCGGGTAGATCGAGAGACGCCCGTCGTCGCGCGCGCGGCGCAGCGTCGGACTCATCGCCAGGTCCTCGAAGGCGGCGAGGATCTGGCCGGGATCGCGGCGCTCGAGACTCGGTCCGAGCTGCCCGCCCGGCTCGAGGTCACGCTTGTTCGTGTCGAGGTTCACGACGAGGAAGATCCGGGTGAACAGCCGCAGGAGATCCTCGAACTCCGAGAAGACCTGCTCGAGGAAGAGGTTGTCGGTCTTGACGACGAAGATCGCGCTCGCCGAGGCCAGCTTGAACTCGCGGGTCAGGTGGTCGTAGCCGAAGCGCATCCGCGTGTAGAGCCCGGGCGTGTCGACGAGCATCGTGCCCGATTCGCGCAGGTCGGGGGCAGGCAGGCTCACGTCGATGCGGCGGATCGCGCGCGGCAGGTGTACCGCCGGGTCGAAATCCTCCGAGCGGACCTCGGCCTCGCGCAGCGCGCGCGCGAGTTCGCCGTGCGCGAGCGCCAGGCTCGCGCGGATCGACGCGAGGTCCTCCGAGCGCTCGGTCGCGCCGTCCCAGCGCGTCGTGACCACGTCGACGCGAGCGCCATCGCCGACGTAGACCATGCACGGATAGGCCGGCAGGCTCGTCACCTCGCTCACATAGGAGCCGGAGAGCGCGTTCATGAGCGTCGACTTGCCGCTCTTGAGCGGGCCGAAAAGCAGGACGTAGGAGTGCTGGGAGGCGACCTTCGAACGCAGCGTCTCGACGTCGCCGCGCAGCTCGCCCAGACGATCGGCGACCCCGCGCGCCGCCTCGTCGGCCGGAAATTCCCGCAGTCCGAAGACGCTCTCGTCGAGGGCGGAAAGGATCGGGGAAAGGCGTTCCTCGAGCCGGGCCGAGAGGCGGGGGATCATCCGGGCCATGGCGTTCCTGTATCGCGACTACCCGGCGAAAAGTCCAGTCGCTGCCGGGCGTCGAGTCGGGCGGCGCCTTTCAACGCGACGACGCGCCGGGCCCTCTGGCCGGTGCGCGCTCGTCGAGGTGCGGCAGGAAGAAGATGAGTGCCATGGAGGGGATCGTGACGAGGAACGTGAAGAGGAAATAGTGCGCGAAGCCCATCGCCTCGGCGAGGAAGCCGCTGCACACGCCCGCGATCGTGAAGCTCACACTCATGAGCGCGGTGAGGATCGCCATGTGGGCGGCCTTGTGGGCGGGATCGCAGCACCGCATGATGTAGACCATGAGCACCGCCGTGCCGAGGCCGGCACCGAACTGCTCGACGGCGATCACCGACGAGGTGACGGCGACCCCGGGTTGCGCCGCCGCCGGCAGCGTCGCTAGCCAGGCGTAGAGGAGATGCAGTCCGTTCTGCGCGAGCGTGAACGGCCAGAGCCAGCGGCGCAGTCCGTGGCGCGAGATGAGCCAGCCTCCGAAGAAGGTCGCGAGAAACGACGCGGTCACGCCGATGGTCCCGTTCGCGATGCCATACTGGTCGAGCGACATGCCCATCTGGTCCCGCAGGAAGGGCCAGCGCATCTTCGTGAGGAACGACTCGCCCGCGCGAAAGCTGACGATGAAGGCGAGGATCCAGCCCACGCGGGGCTGGTCGAGGAAGTCGACGAAGGCGGTGGCGTAGGCGGAGTCCCGCCCGGCGAGACGACGCCGCAGCCAGGGGAGCCGGGCGAGCAGCCCGACGAGCGTGAGCAGCAGGACGAGGCTGACCCATTCCGCGAGCGAGATCGCGCCGAGCACCGGGAGCCCCGCGACCGCCTCGTAGATCCGGGTGCCGGGCGACTTGCCGTCGCCGACCGCGGGCGCGAGCACGACTCCCACCGCGAGACCGGTGCCCGCGAGGGCGAGCCAGACCCACGGCGTGCGAAGCGCCGCGGCGAGCAGTTCGCGCCCCGGCCTGCGGCGCCGCTCGACCACCGGGAGGGCGAGCGCGTGGAGCACGGTCAGCGCCACCATGACCGCGGCGGTCGCGAGCCAGGCGACCGGCCATCCCGCGCTCCCGGCGAGGATGAGAAGCGGTCCGCCGACGAGCATGCCGGCGAAGCGGTAGGCCATCGCGCGGTAGCCGACGAAGGCCGACTGTCCGCGCGGGTCGAGCGCCTCGAGGTAGTACCCGTCGATCGCCATGTCGTGGGTCGCCGACAGGATCGCCACCAGCAGGAAACAGACGGAGAGCGCCGCGAGCGAGGCGCGGTCGTGCGCGATCCAGGCGAGCGCGAGGAGCACCGCGGAGAGCGCGACCTCGGTGCCCACGAGCCAGCGGCGCTTGCTCTCGTAGGAGTCGAGAAACGGCCCCCAGAGGAACTTCAGGTTCCAAGGCAGGTGGAACAGCGAGGTGAGGCCGATCGCCTGCAGGCTTGCGCCCATCTCCTTGAAGAGGATCTCGGCCAGGTTGTTGACGACGCTGTAGGGGAAACCCTCCGCGAAGTAGGTGCTCGTCACCCAAGCGCCGGCGGGCATTCCGCGCCGTGCATCGGCGGGCGCTTCGCCCGGGCCTGCCGCGACCGGCTCCCCGGAACCGACTCCGGCACCCGACGCCCGCACTCCGCCTTCCTCCGTCACCCGCATCCCCGCCCATCCTAGAGCGGAAAGGGGCCGCGAACGCAATTTGCCCGGCGGTTGTGCCGGACGCGATTTTCGCCGACGTACTCGGTCATGTCGCGAACCACCATCCTCGAGGAAGATCCGTCGCCCGGCGTGCGCCTGCTCACCATGAACCGCCCGGAGAAGCGCAACGCCTTCAACCACCGTCTCTACTGCGATCTGCGCGACGCCCTGCGCGACGCTCTCGCCGACGACGCCGTGCGCGTCGCGGTCCTCACCGGCGCGGGCCGCGGCTTCTCCGCCGGGCAGGATTTCGCCGAGATGAGCGCCCCGCCCGACGGCGAGCCGCACGGCTTCCCGACCTTCCTCGACACGCTCTGCGAATTCGACAAGCCGCTGCTCGCGGCCGTGAACGGCGCCGGCTCGGGGCTCGGGCTGACGATGCTGCTGCACTGCGACGTCGTCCACGTGGCCGAGAGCGCGCGACTGCGCTGCCCGTTCGTCACGCTGGGCGTCGTGCCCGAGGCCGCGAGTTCGTATCTGTTGCCGCTCGTCATCGGTTTCCAGCGCGCCGCCGAGGTGCTCTACACGGCCGAATGGATCGACTCGGCGCGCGCCGTCGAGCTCGGGCTCGCCGCGCGACGCCTGCCGGACCTCGAATTGCTACCGACGACCCTCGCCCTCGCGGCCGCGATCGCGGCCCACCCGCCGCGCGCCGTGCGCCAGAGCAAGCAGCTGCTGCTCGCGACCCGCGCCGACGCGGTGCGAGCCGCACGCGCACGGGAGGACGCGGCCTTTGCCGAGCGCATCGGTTCGCCGGAGAACGTCGAGGCGATCACCGCGTTCTTCGAGAAGCGCGCTCCCGACTTCTCGCGAACCCGCTGACGTCGGGCACGGCGGCGCCGATCAGGCGACGACGTACCCGAGCCGCTTGTCGACGACGTTGCGCAGCGGGCGCCCGCCCGTCCAGCGCCGCAGGTTGTCGCGGAACAATTCGATGAGCCGCGGGAAATAGTCGACCGCGTAACCGGAGACGTGCGGCGTGATGATGACGTTTCCGAGTTCCCAATAGGGGCTCTCCGGGGGCAACGGCTCCTCCCGGAAGGCGTCGAGCCCCGCGCCCGCGATCCGGCCGCGCCGCAGGGCATCCACCAGGGCCGCATCGTCCACGATCTCGCCGCGCGCGATGTTGATCAGGATCGCCGACGAGCGCATCGCCTCGATCGCGGATGCGTCGATGAGTCCCGCAGTCTCGGGGGTGAGCGGCAGCGCCAGCACGACGAAGTCGGCCCAGCCGAGCAATTCGTGCAGCGCTCCGGGTCCGACGACCGCCTCGGCGCCCTCGACCGCGACCCCGGGGCGCCGCCGCAACACGCGAACCGACATGCCGAGGGCCTGCGCACGGCGGGCGAGTGCAGCGCCGATCGGCCCCGCGCCGAGGATCGCGAGCCGGCTGCCGGAGATCTCGCGGATCCCGCCCGCGTGCATGATCACCTCGAAGCGCCCCCAGCGGTGCTCGGCCTGCAGGCGCGCCGCCTGGTGGAGGTTGCGGGCGAGCGCGAAGACGAGGGCGAGTGTGTGCTCGGGAATCGACGTCGAGTGCAGGCCGGTGCCATTGGTCAGGATCACGCCACTCTCGACGAGTTCCGGGAAGAGCACGTCCTCGACCCCGGCGAGCGCCGTCTGGATCCAGCGCAGCCGGCGCGCGGCACCGAAGGCCGCGCGCGGGAAGTGCCAGCCGACGAAGGCCTCCGCGTCGGCGATTTCGCGCGCGAGCGACGCCTCGTCGTCCACCTGCACGATCTCGACGTCGGGCATCTCGTCGCGCATCGCGGCGAGGTCGGTGTCGGAGATCGCAAAGCGGATCTCCTTCAACTGGAAGAAGGCGACGACTTTCATGGGCGCTCGGGCCTGCTCCCCGGGCCCGAGGCCCGGGGGATTTCCCTGCGCTATCACGGGTGGCGTCCCCGACACCAAGGGTTAGTCTCCGGGGACGGCGGACCCCGGCGGATGGACGCACGGGGAGACGATCGGCCGCCGGGCGAGGAGAAGATCATGGGCGAACTCGTTCTGGCCGGCCAGTCGGCCCTGGTGACCGGCGGGGGCAGCGGCATCGGCCTCGCGTGCGCCGGGCGACTGCTCGCCGACGGCGCGTCGGTGACGATCATCGGTCGCACCGCCTCGAAGCTGGAGGAGGCCGCACGCGGCCTCGAAGCCGCGGCCCCGGCAGGCGCCTCCGTGCAGTGGCAGGCCTGCGACGTGACCGACGACGCCGGAGTCGCCGCCGCCGTCGACCTCGCCTGCCGTCTGACCGGCAAGCTCGACATCGCGGTCGCCAACGCGGGCGCGGGCGCGGGTGGCTCGATCTTCGCCACCCCGCTCGAGATGTGGCGCTTCACAATGGAGGTGAACCTGACCGGGAGCTTCCTCACCATCAAACACGCCGGGCAGGCGATGGCGCACCGCGGGGGTGGCTCGATCGTCGCGATCTCCTCGATCGCCGGCGTCCTCACCCACCGCTTCATGGCGCCCTATTGCACCGCCAAGGCGGGGCTCGAGATGCTCGTGCGCTGCGCGGCGGACGAACTCGGGCAGGCCGGCATCCGCGTGAACGCGGTACGCCCCGGACTCGTGCCGACCGATCTCGCGATGCCGCTCACCGACGAGAAGGGAATCGTCGACGACTACCTCGACCAGATGCCGGTCCAGCGGCTCGGCACAGTCGAGGACATCGCCGCGGGCGTGCGCTACCTTGCCGGGCCGGAGTCGAGTTGGGTGACCGGACAGTGCTTTGCGATCGACGGCGGGCACACGCTGCGCCGCGGCCCGCGGGTCGAACCGCTCATCGAGCGCTTCTTCGGACCCGAAGGGCTCTCCGGCCTCGGCATGAAGCCGCGCTGAGGGGGTGGATCCTCGTCCTCGAACACGCCGTCCTCTCGGTGAAGCCCGGCCTCGTCGAGAGCTTCCTCGCCGCCCTCGGGGAGGCGAAGCCGCTCATGCTCGCCCAGCCGGGCTGCCGCTCGCTGCAGATCGTCCGGTCGATCGAGACGCCGAACCGATTCGTACTGCTCGTCGAGTGGGACTCGGTCGAAGACCACGAGCAGGGCTTCCGCGGCTCGGCCGCCTACGGCGAATGGCGACGCTTGCTACATCATCACTACGACCCGATGCCGGTCGTCGAGCACTTCACGACGGTCGTGGACGAGGCGCCCCGGCGCTACGGCGCGTGACCGGCCGGTCCCCGGCGGAGCGCGTGCAGGCCCGGCGGCGCGGCGGTAAGCAGCGGGCGTGAACGACGATCGACCGGCACCTTCTGGCGCCAGCCGCGTGCGTGCCGCCGCACGCCTCGACGGGCTGCGCCCCTCCGTCATCCGCGAGATGACCCGCCTCGCGCTCGGCAACCAGGCGGTGAACCTGGCGCAGGGTTTTCCGGACTTCCCGCCGCCGCCGGAGATCATCGCCGCCGCCCACGCGGCCCTCGACCGCGGCGACAACCAGTACACGGTCACCTGGGGCATCCCGCCGCTGCGAGCGGCGATCGCGCGGACGATGCAGGAACTCTACGGGCTGCGCTTCGACCCCGACCGCCACGTCGTCGTCACCTGCGGCGTGACCGAGGCGATCTGCGCCGCGATCCTCGCCGTGGTCGACCCGGGCGACGAGGTGGTCATCGTCGAGCCGTTCCACGAGAACTACCTGCCGGCCGTGCGCTTCGCGGCCGGACGCGAGGTCTACGTCACGCTGGAGGCGCCGCGCTGGGAGCTCGATCCCGACCACCTGCGGCGCGCCTTCTCGAAGCGCACGCGTGCGATCATCTTGAACACGCCGCACAACCCGACCGGTCGCGTCTTCGGACGCGCCGAGCTCGAGGGCGTCGCGCGGCTCTGCCGGGAATTCGACGCGGTCGCGATCACCGACGAGATCTACGACCGGATCGTGCACGACGGCCGCGAGCACGTCCCGCTCGCGACGCTCGACGGCATGGCGGAGCGCACGATCACGATCGGGGGACTCGGCAAGACCTTCGCGGTGACCGGCTGGCGACTCGGCTACGCTTGCGCCCCGGAGCGGCTCTCACCGGCGCTGCGCACGGTTCACGACTTCCTGACCATCTGCGCGCCTGCGCCGCTGCAGCACGCGGCCGTAGCGGCGCTCGGGCTGCCCGAGAGCTACTACGAGCGCACCCGCGCCGACTACGCGCTGCGCCGGGCGCGCATGATGGCGATCTTCGAGCGCCACGGCTTCCGCGCGCAGCCGCCCGAAGGCGCCTACTACGCGATGACCGACTTCTCGGGACTCGACACGCGGTGCGACGACCACGTCTTCGCACGCCTGCTCACGACAGAGGTCGGCGTGGCGGTCGTGCCCGGGTCGAGCTTCTACGGCACGCCGGGGCTCGGTCGGTCGATCGTGCGGTGGGCCTTTGCAAAGCGCATCGAGACGCTCGACGAGGTGGACCGCCGTCTCGAACGACTGCCGCAGATCCTCGCCGCACGGCCGGCCTGACCGGCGATCGCAGCCGTCGCGGACGGGGGAGCCGTCAGCCGGCGGTGCCCGACGCGACGACGGGCCGGACCAGCCCCTCCTGCACCACCGTGACCGCGAGCCGACCGTCGTGGGCGAAGAGATGACCGGTGCACAGGCCGCGCGCACCCGAGGCGGCCGGCGATTCCTGGTCGTAGAGCATCCACTCGTCGGCGCGCACCGGATGGTGGAACCACATCGCGTGGTCGAGGCTCGCCATCTGGTAGCGCGGATCGTTCCAGTGGATGCCGTGCGGCAGGGTCGCCGTGTCGAGCAGCGTCATGTCGGAGGCGTAGGCGACGACGCACTGGTGCAGGAGCGGGGAGTCGGGCAGCCGGCCCGCCGCCCTGATCCAGATGCGCTGGCGCGGTGCCCCGTCGGCACCGGGCGGCGTGGGCACGAAGCGGAGATCCACCGGCCGCGGCCGCAGGAGCCACTCGCGCATCTCCGGCGAGATCTCGGCGCCGCGCGCCACGATGCGGTCGTTCCAGGTCTGCGCCTCGTCGGGCGGCGGCACGTCGGGCATGCGCCCCTGGTGCTCCGGCCCCTTCTCGACCACCTGGAACGAGGCCGAGAGGTGGAAGATCGCGTGACCGCGCTGGATCGCGACCACCCGGCGCGTCGTGAAGCTCTTGCCGTCGCGGATGCGATCGACCTCGTAGAGGATCGGCACCCGCGGATCGCCGGCGCGCAGGAAATAGGCGTGCAGGGAGTGCACCAGGCGATCGGGGGTGACCGTGCGCCCGGCCGCGACGAGCGCCTGACCCGCGACCTGGCCACCGAAGACGCGGATCCGGCTCTCCTCCGGGCTTCGGCCCCGGAAGATGTTCACGTCGAGTTCCTCGAGGTCGAGGACCTCGATCAGCTGGTCGACCTGTTCCTGCATCGGCTCCACCTCGGACTCAGAACACGTACATCAGATCCGCGCTCACCCGGTAGTCGTAGACCGACGGACTCGTGATCGGCACTTCGACCGCGCCGAGCAGGTACCAGTTGTGGCCGAGGTGGGTGCGGAAGCCCGGCGTGAGCGAGAGGTTCGTGATCGAGTTCGGTGCGCGGCCGTCGGTCGGCTGGAAGACGTTCATCGACAGCAGCGTGACCAGGTCCCCGAAGGGTATCGTCTCGTGCGGCGTCCAGTACCAGCCGGCCGCGAGATCGGCGAGAAAGCCGGTGCGGCCGCCGGTCTCGCTGACGTTGCGGAACGGGACGTACATTCCGACCGCACCGCGCACGACGAGGCCGCTCCACCAGTTCGCCCAGAACTGGTAGTTCGGTGCGAAGGCAGCCTGTCCGTTGCCGGTGTCGAAATCGCCCGTCGGCGTGCGAAACGTGAGGCTCAGCGACTGCGAGACCGCGCGCGTCTCGGAGAGCATGATCCGCGGCGAAACCCGGAAGTCGCCGTATCCAGTGTCGGCGCCGGAACCCCCGAAGGGCTGCGCGGAGGCGACGAACGGAATGTCGAGCTGGACCTCGAAACGGCGGCTGAGCGGCAGGTACACGGTCGTGCCGGCATCCCAGCGGTCGGGCCCCCGACCCTCGCGACCGGAGGTGTAGGTGAAGCCGCCGACCGCGAGCCGGTAGAAGACGCCGTCGGCGCTGTTCAGCCAGCCCTGGCGGGGTGCGCCGCCGTCCCCGTTGGGCGGACTCACCCAGGCCTCGTCCCAGCCCTCGCTGAAGAGCGTCCCCCAGGCCAGCGGCCGCCAGCGCGACGGGTCGGCATAGACGTCGCCCACCAGCGACTCCCGCGCGGCGGCCAGCACGCCGATCCGGCCCGACGACGGCGCGGCCGGTTGGGCCGCGGCCGTTCCCGCAACCAGGGATAGAAGCCATGCCAGTGCGGCGATCCCGCCACGGCGAACCATGCAGCCCCGAACTTCCCTGCTCATCCTCATCCCTCCCCTCACTCGCGAGCCTCCCGCGGCTCGCGAGCGACCGTCAGGGTGCAGGTTGACGGAGCGATCCGCAACGGCCGGGCTTCAAAGACCCCAGCAGAGCGTCACGAAGGAAACGGCTCCGAGGATCGCAACCACCGTGGCGACGGCGGCCGCCAGGTCCCATCTCGGCTCGAGCCCCATCGCCTGCAATCCGCGCAGGCGGATGCGGTGCTGCCACACGGCAAGCAGGAGCGCGACGGTCCCGATCAGCAGCATGAGCAGCCCGACCCGCGTGGTCCCCGAGACGGCGCGAACCCGCTCGGCCGGCCCCCATCCACTATGCTCCTCGGTCCACTCGACGAACTTGACGAGACTGATTCCGAAGCCGATCAGCGCGAGCGAGGTGCGCAGCCAGGCCATGAGCGTGCGCTCCTCGGCG
>Ga0114966_10004057_pt1 | contig 12641 bp, 11 predicted proteins | sample M_130207_XF_Meta_FD_87029 | JGI IMG/M metagenome (GOLD analysis project Ga0114966, IMG submission 87029) | Freshwater microbial communities from Lake Montjoie, Canada to study carbon cycling - M_130207_XF_MetaG | ecosystem: Environmental > Aquatic > Freshwater > Lake | place: Lake Montjoie...
AAATTTAAGAACGAATAAATTTAAGAACGAATAAATTTAAGAACGAATAAATTTAAGAACGAATAAATTTAAGAACGAATAAATTTAAGAACGAATAAATTTAAGAACGAATAAATTTAAGAAAATCCAAAAAATAAAGGTTGATCATCTTGAGGTGATACTCTGCCTAAAAATTTATTACCAGCATATATATTATTACCATTTAATGTATTTATTCTAGCTGGAGGTTTATAATTTAATTTTTTAGGAGAAAGTTTTGTAATAAAAGTTTCCCTTAATAAATTTCCAAAAATCATATTCATAGAAAATAAAATAACTAAAAATAATAATAAACAAAAAATGGGTTGTGTTTTGCTCATATTTTATATAAACAAATTAAATTAGTAAATGTAAAGTGTAAATTGTTTTTTCAACGATAACGTTGTTTATCGCGTTTCTTTTGATACAATACAACCATGCCCATAATAACAAAAAGGAATATAAATGGTAATAAAACTAAAAACCAAGCAATGCCAGAATGTCCATCTTTACACATTAAATTTAATACCCAAGTCCAAAAGAATATGTAAAGAACTTTAATTATAAATATTGCTATACAACTAGGAACACGACATGAAAACATTCCTAAAGTATACTTTTTATTATTTCCAATATTTTGAAAAACTGAAATAGCAATTGCTAAAACAGAAATAATAAAATAAACATACGAAGGACTACACAATTGACTTAATTTATTAGGAAATCCCATATATGTATTATTAGAATAAAATAAAATTAAACTAAACAAAAAATCTATTATTATTTAACGCTCCAGTTAATTGTCCTTTATATGGTGCTGGGTCAACAGGAGCTTTATAACCATTTAAAGCATTGTATGTGCTTTTAAAATTATACGCAAAATCTCTTCCTAAATTTGTCAAGTCTTGTGGCATAAGACCTCCTCCTCTGTTTTTACATTTTTTACCTCCAACAAGACTATTTGATGTTTTATATCCAGCATTAGCCATAGACATTTGTTGTTGAGGATTATTATCAGTATTATAAGGGGAAAGATAATTTCTACCATTAGGGACTCCATCTACACCAGGCCATTTATCTACCGCTCCTCCCCAAGCTGAGTTTGAAGGAACAAAAGGTGGAGGTACATTACCACCTAATTGTATTTGAGAACAAGTATTACAATTACCACCGAATTGATTCATTTGTTCTATTGATAAAGGGGCAATAGGATATCCAGAACCTCCTTTGTTTCTTTTTTTACCTAAAGAACATCCTATCATTGAAATAGGTTTTCTTGTTCTTCTCGTTCTCGTTCTCGTTCTCATCCTTCTTGTTCTCGTTTTCATTCTTTTATTACTGCGTTTATTTGACTTTTTTCCCATATATATACCATTTAGAAAAGTATTTAAAAAAGTTGTAAAAAAAATTGTAAAAAAAGTTGTAAAAAAAAGTTATAAAAAAAGCTGTAAAAATAATAATATCTATTCAATATCAACGTGAGTCAACATGTGTCGTCTACAACACATTTTAGTTAAATTTAATTCATCTAAAACTTCACCTTCAGGAGTTTTTTGACTATATTCAGGTGTTAAATAAATTACTTTATCAACATGTAAATCTCTTGTTATTTTTCTCTTTCTAACTTCTTGGCAATAATAACGATATTTATTGGCAAGCACATTACCGCAAGTAAAGCATTTAATAGGAATGATCATTGTCTTATATAAGTATAGTATAATTATTTTATATTGATTTATTTTAAAATCAATTTTTTTATAAATTTAAATATTATATAAATGGATGATAGTGGGTTAGTTAAAGATGTGTTTGTTTATTTTTTAGGAAGTGTTAAATCTAAAATATATAAATCTATTTTGGATGGGAATAATAATATGCTTCAAGTGTTTGGAAATGAAACGCCTAATCCTGATACACCTTTATGGATGATAACAGGGGGTGAAGCTATAAATTATTATTCTTCAATGGAAGATAAAACGCCAACCAAAGATATTGATTGTAAATTATTATTTACTGGTGCTTATAATATTCCAAAAGCATTTTTTGATCGTAAGAATTTTCCAGACGCTATTTTACGTTTAAGAGGAACTATTAAAAAACAATATCCAGAAATATTAACACCACAAGGATTTAATTTTCAAAGTGCTCAGCTTCACTCGTTAAATGAATATTTTGTTAATGTTATAAATAATACGTGGAATGTATATTGGAAGAAATTTGGTACATTGTCTATGATTTCTGGGTTAACTTCAAGACAAAACATATTATGGAATTGTATGACTGGATTATCGTCATCACCAAATGCTGGACATTTAATTTATATTAGCAATAATAGTAACAATGATTTTACACATATTAATTTTAATCAAATAAATGAACATGTACAGCAAAGTGGTGATGAATGGACTAAATTTAATATGGATTTGAAAGATGGATATGGCATAAGAGTAATAAAATTTAAAGTATATCTTGTTAAAACACCTTATTTAGATATTGGAAATCTAGAAGATTCGTTCCCATATAATATGGGAGATTATAAGCAAATTAAGGAGATATCTGACAACGATTTATTCATTTTACAACAAAAATTAGATGCGTTTTATCATTCAGGAAATCAAATGGAGATTTGGAATTTATATTATAAAATACTTAGTTTAATGAATATGCGTAGATATTTAATGAGTTTAAATGGTGTATGTATTTTGGTGAGTGAAAATGGGCAAAAATGGGCTATACAAGAAGGAATTCTTGATTTATTTATAGATTTTTCTGCTGGTGAAAGTAAAGAGGGGAAAAAAATGTATGAAAATAAATTAAATACTGGTATGATACCAAATATTTTAAAACAAATAAATTATTGTGGAAAAATAGGATATCTTAGAATACCTACATTAAATTGGTTGATATATGATCAAACTAGAATGTTGTATCATAGTTTACGATTACAAGAAGTTAGTCATACTGGTTGGAGTGATAAAGGTGTTGATATAAATGGATGGCAAGAGTTTGCCGATGGTAAGCAAAAAAAATATTTTTCAAAATTAAAAGGCCTATTAAAAACATATTTAAATGCGATAACACAAATAGAAGATAATTATAAAGTAAACAAAGAAACAATAGTTAAAAACTTACAAAGTTGTAATAGTGAAACCGAATGTATGCCTTCATCTTTTTTATCATATATATACGGAGAAATGTTTCCTACAAAATTTATAAATGAAAATGATGAAATAAATTTATGTCGAGATAAAAGCGGAGGTAAAAAAGGTAAAAAAGTTAAAAAAGGTAAAAAAGGTAAAACAATAGGTAAAAAAGGTAAAACAATAGGTAAAAAAGGTAAAACAATAGGTAAAAAAGGTAAAACAAATAAAAAAAGAACATATAAAAATGGATGATACATAAATTAATAAAATTAACAAATTAAAAACATAATAGTTAATAGTAATAATAGTAAATATTATGTTTGTAAAATTGTGTCAACTAACAAAAAGTAATAATTTTGATACAAGATTAAATTGGGATGAATATTTTATGTCAATTGCGATTCTAGCATCACAACGTAGTCCTTGTAAAAGACTTCATGTAGGTTCAGTAATAGTAAAAAATAATCGTTTAATATCAATGGGTTATAATGGTTTTATAGCAGGTGCCCCGCATATATCTCGTATGAAAGATGATCACGAACAATCAATTATTCATAGTGAAGTAAATGCGTTAGCTGATTGTGCCAAAAGAGGTGCTAGTTTAGAAAATGCCAAAATATATATTACACATTATCCATGTATTAATTGTTTGCGTTCTATAGCTGCATGTGAATTAAAAGAAATAATCTATTTGGAAGATTATAATAATGACTCAATAGTAGAGCAATTGGCATTAGATTCTGGAATAACAATTCGTAAATTGTAGCTTGCCTACATTATGTAGGGAGGAACTATTTTAGTATCCAACTACCTAGGCGCATTTACCCCGACACTTACCTAAATAATAATATGTATCCATTGTTATTAATTTACCATCTTTATCTGTTTTATATGTTGGCCCATTTATATCACCTGCCGCGCATTTTCCATTATTAAATACACAACAGTTTACATTAGCACAATTACTTGTTGTTAATTGATTACACGCTTTTTCTAATTCACCTGAATTTTCTAAATAACTTTCACAAAATGTATTTGTTTTACCCATTATTTTATCTAAATCTACATTATCATCAATTATAGAATCCAATTTAGAATCCAATCTAGAACCAAATGTTTCTACTGTTACTTTTTGTATTAATTTTGATTGGGGTTTTGTTTCGTTTAAATTTATACCTCTTATATTTATTAAAACTAACAACAATAATAATACTACAACTATTATTATTATTACTTTTACATTTTCTTTTATAAAATTAATTATTTCAATCATATATTATTTACATTTTAAAAAGTTTAGTAAATTTATTTTTACATATCAATTTTATAAATATTCATAATTATTATTTATAAAATTTATTTTATTTGTATATGGTATAAATGGCTTATCGTAGACATCGTAAATCTTCTTCTAAAAGAAAGTCTAACAACATTATAGATAAATCTGTTAAGAATACACTTTCTTTTGCTAAAAATACTAGCAACAAAATTTTACCTAAGGTTAAGTCTAGTATTAAAAATGTAGGAAGCACAGTAGTCAAAACTGGAAAACAATCTATTCCATTTTTACAACGAACAAGTCGCAAGTTTTTAGGAATGTTTTCTAACAAATCTAAAAAACATCGTAGACGTTAAAAACATATAATAATATAAAATTGTATATTATTATACTTATACTCATACCTATAAAATTTCTTCTAAAATTTGCCCATTCGTTGTTTTGGTCTTCTTATATTTTTTGTTACTTTTATGTATACTATCATGACATTTTTCACATAAATTCATTAAATTTGCTTTAACATTTTTGGAAAATGTTAGTCCTTTTTTGTGAATCGTTCCATTTTTATCTGCGTCATTTTGAAATATTAAATGATGAACATCTACGGCAACATTTATTTTACAATTTTCACATATTCCCCCAACAATATGTTTTGCATTATAATGAGAACTTTTATGTTGTAAAATGCTGGATAATTCGGGATGATATTTCATACGAATATTATGCGCATTATCTAAAAAATCTTGAGGTAGATTTAGACTTTTACAAACTTCAAGACCATACATATTATTTCCAGGGCCATCTTTAAGTTTTCGGTCATATACTAAGCAATCATTTTCTTTATTATAGATAACACTCATGTGTTTCAACTCTACATTATGTAGGGACGTAATTTCATCATAATTAATAATTTCGTGTAAATGTGTAGCAAATATGAATGAGCAAGAAACAGAAGCTAATTTTTGAACTCCAGAAACAAAAATGCTGACAGCACTAATGCTCTCTGTTCCAGAACACAATTCATCTCCAAGTACCATACTATTTTGATTGGCTAGACGTAAAATAGTTCTTAATTCTGACATTTCTACCGCAAAAGTGGATAATCCTTTAAAGATATTATCGTTTCCTAATATGCGTGTAAAAATATACTTATAAGGAGAAAATTGATAACTTGATGCTGGAACAAATAATCCAGCTTGTGCCATAATTACAGAAATTCCTAATGCGCGAATAAAACTAGTTTTTCCTACAGCATTTGTGCCGTACAATAAAATTCCATCTTTATAAGAATTTTTGCCAATAGTAATATCATTAGCGATATATAATTCAGTTTGTTGAATTTTTTCAATTAAACAATGTCTTAAATCTGTGGCTTTTACAAATGATTTGTTTGAATCTTCATAAACAATTTCAGGTTTACAATAGTTATACTTTGAAGCAATAAATGCTTTACTATATACAATGTCAACAAGTGTAATAAAATGACTAATACTATCTATGTGAGAGTGATAATCTTGAATTTTTTTTAAAATAGTTTGATATACTTTTAAAACTGTATCAATTAAATTAACTTTAATTAATCCGACATTTTTACAAAGACTATTTATTTGACTATTTGATATAGATTTTTTTGATAAAGATTGTTTATTATATTCTAAATCTAATTCTAAAGTAAAATGAGTATCTATTTTAGAAAAACTAGACCGATATTTTAATGTAACTCTTTTTGTATTTTTTATAACTTCATCCAATATTTTACATCTTCTTTCTGTTGCCAATAAACTAAAATTATTTTTTTCGGTTTCATGGACATTAACATATTCTTTAACATTTTCATCAATCAATTCCTCTTCTTCAATCTTTTTTTTAACTGTCTTTTTTGGTTTTATGGATGTTTCATAAGTTGATATTAATGAGCTAAAATAAAACCGACAAGCTTCTAATTGATCTTGTGAATCCATCAATGTTTGTATGTTAGTATCTAATACATTATCAACTCCATTTTTAATGAAACTTTGTTCAATTTTGTTTATATTATCAATATCTTTGCAATCATCAATAATGAATACTGTATCAAAATAATGAATGATGTCATCTGCTTTATTAATTAAACTAACAAAATCGGGTAATTTATGTTTTAAATATTCGTTTAAATGTTCATGTTTAATTACAAAATTATAAAGTGTTTTAGATGTTATAATGGAAGAATATAAATGATATAATAATTTAGGACTAACTTTTTGTAAAATAATTTGACGCATAATTTTAGTAATGTCTTTAATTTGAACTAACAAAGTTTTAATTGTGTTATATTCATTATCATTTTCTAATAAAGTTTCAATGATATTATATTCTCTTTGTAAATAATCTTTATCTGTGACAGGATTTAAAAAATTATTAGTAAATTTGCGTTTGCCCATAGGAGTGATACATTCATTTAACATTTTTGAAACTGAAGAATATTTGCCTTTATAATTATCATCATCAATAATATTTAATTGTTTTAATGAATGATTTGCTAATATTAATTTGTTGCTAGTATTTTCTAATACAGGTTCTGAAATATTTTGAATTAAATATGGGTTATGTTGATAAACAAAATCTAATAAAAAACAAAATGCTTGTGTAGCATAAACATTATCGTAAAAAATACTCATAAATGAATTTATATCATAAATTTTATAAAATTTACTTAATAATTCAGTTTGATATATTTGTTTTTCGCAATTATTGGCTCGAATAATATTAACATTTGGTAAAATATTTTTATGAAATGTGCTAACAATATGTAAAGATTTGCTTTTTAAATTAATAAAATTAATGATATCATTGATTTCATTTGTTGGTAAGTTTGATACAATAATTGTTTCACTTGGATTATATATTGAAATAAATCGTTCTAAATCGTCAAATGTACAAGGATTTTTAATATATTCATCATTATATTCATTAATATAAGTATTACCTGTATAAATATCAATTAAGCCAATGCCTATATAAATTTGATTTTTTACTGAATGTTTAAATGTGCTTTTGTTATTTTCAATCCATAAACAACATATATTGTTAGTTATTTGTTCTATTTCTTGGTGAAAAGATGTTCCAGGAGAATAGATGCCTGTTTTATTTCTTATTTTAGTTTTTTTAACTGGATCTTCGCCTTCTTCTTCATAAACAATAATGGTAAATCCGTTGTCCTGTAATTTTTTAATATATTTTTCAATTAAATGTGTTTTAAATCCAGCATTAACTACTTGTTCTTCATTGATTGTCATATCCCCTCCAGGGACTTTTTTGTCAACAATATTTAAATCGCATATTCTAGAAAAATCATCTAACTTACAACCATAAATCTGATTATTTTTATTTTTTAATCCATATACTTCAAAAAAAGCACCATTTTGCATTAAAATAATTGTTTGTTCGCCATATTCGTTAGAATACTGTTTTGTTAATTCTAAATATTCTTTAATTAAAGACATTATATTATGATAGTGGGTTGTCTTTAAATTTTATTTTTTTTAATAAAACAAAGGAGGTGTCTTTTTTATCTACCATAATTTTATTAAAAACAAGTCGTTTATATTCTGAATAAGTTTTGGAAGATAAAATTGGAAATGTATAATGTAATGTTTTTAAAATAAATAATAATATTCCAATATGAAATGGTATTGAATTATATTTAGATATGTCGTTTAATATAATTTCTTTAAAATCATTATTATAAATTGCTATTTCACATTTAGAATCAGTGTATTTATCGCATTTTATTTTATAACCATAAATCATATTACCTTCTAATTTCCAAACTATTTTATCAAACGCATCACGAGGTACATGTAAATAATGTTGTAATTTTGTCATTGTACTATATTCATTATCTGAAAAAATAGCAACATCTATATCACTTTTTTCATGAACATAATCTGCTCTATTTACTGATCCATAAAAATATAATTCTGTATCCAAATAATTTTTAAGTTCAATAAAAAACTTTTTTAAATTTGGATTAAAATCATTTCGTATTTCGTTCATTTAATTTAAAACAAGAAAATAAATAAAATTTACTCTTCTGTTTCGCTTGACAAAAAATTATGTAATAAAGTTTCTTTATTTGTGTTAGTTATTTCTCCTGTTAAAACGGCAGATTCAAATACTTTTCTTAAAATATCGGATGGGCATGTAGTTCCAACTTTTATTATGCCGTGTTGACGTAAATATTTTCTTACGTCGGTTATATTTGTTTTTTTTAATTTTTGTTGTGTATTAATAATATTTTTTCTAGTTTGATTATCTTTTATAAGAACAGAAACACGTCTTAGTTTATCTGATTTTCCTAATGTAAATTTTCTTTTTAATGTTTGTTTAAAATATGTTTTTGCGGGCTCTTTTTCTTTCAAAATCTCTTTAATATTATCAATAGGTGTATCATCATTGCTAAAATCTTCTAATGAACTTATGCCTAAATTTGTGTCTAATATTTCTTGAATTTTTGCGTTTTCTTGAATTTTTGCGTTTTCTAGATTTTTTGCGTTTTCTTGAATTTTTGCGTTTTCTAGATTTTTTGCGTTTTCTTGATTTTGTATTTGTTTTAATTTATGTTTAATTTGTTCTAAATGTTCTTCCCTTGATAATTTTGGAGGAGTTTGTATGAAGCTATTTTTTTTAGGAGGAGTAGGTGGTCTAACAATATCAGGTATATCTACACTAGCGTTATTGTTGTTTAGTTCTTTCCATTCTCTATATGTTTTTTTTTGTCCATTTTTTAAACAACCATAAGGAACATCATTTACTTTTAATTTCAATATGTCATTTGAGACAAATGTATGCTGAGTTTCTTTTAGTTCAGGTGGAAGTTCTAATGATATATTATTTAAATTATTTTGATTATTTAATTGACTCACATTTGGATTATGATTTTTTAAAGTTTTTGTGTTAATTAAACGTTGTTTTATGGCATTAGTCTTTTGTTTTTTTGATAAATCTGATAAATAATCTAATGCTCCATAAAATTCATCAGTATAATTAGATGATTGTAATTCTGATTTTTTATCAGGTTTATCAGGTTTGTCTTTTTTATCAATTTCTTGCGTTTTATGTTCTTTAATTCTTTTTAATAATTTATTTTTAAGATTATTTGGAGTAATAATTGGATTTAATGTTAAATTTTTTCTCTCTCTATTTTTTTTTGTTTTAGTCATTTTAAATAATTCGGGATTAATTTGAATTGTTTTTTTGGTTGACATATGTAATATAATAAAAAAACAATTTTACGAATATTACACAATAAATATTTTATAAATATGTTATAAATATAAATGTAAATAGAAATAAGTTTTCAATAAAATTATTAGATGATATAAATATACTAATACTAATACTAATAATATTATCTATTAAATCAATTTAAAAAAAAATTGATATATAAAATAACCCTAAGGATGAATAATATACTAACACAAACTAAAATGAATATTCAAAATATTAATGGTTATAACTCTAATGGCGATTTTGTTATTGAACAAAATCCATATATCGAAGATCCTTGGACGGTTATAGAATCATATTTTAAAGATCAGTATCTAAATAAACTAGTACGACATCAATTAGAATCTTATAATAATTTTGTTGGATACCAAATTATTAAAACGATTGAGATGTTTAATCCAGTTCATATTAAATCTGAAGAGGATTATGATAATAAAAGTGGTAAGTATTTTCTTGAGATGTTTATTACGTTTGAAAATTTTCATATTTATCGTCCACAAATTCACGAAAATAATGGAGCTATAAAGTTAATGTTTCCACAAGAAGCTCGTCTTAGAAATTTTACTTATGCTTCTGCGATGACAATTGATATTAATATAAAATATATTATTCGTGATGGAGATAACTTAGAAAACGTAAAAACATTATATAAAACTCTTCCAAAAATTCATATTGGAAAATTACCTATTATGTTAAAATCAAATATTTGTGTGTTAAATCAATATAAATATGTTGATACTCAATACACTGGAGAATGTAAATATAATTCAGGTGGGTATTTTATTATTAATGGTTCAGAAAAAACCATATTAGGTCAGGAACGTGCAGCAGAAAATCGGGTATATTGTTTTAATATTTCAAAAAATGACACTAAATACACTTGGAAGGCAGAAATTAAATCGGTTCCTGACTTTAAATGTATTTCACCAAAACAAATTAACATGATGATCAGTTCAAAAAATAATGGTTTTGGATTTCCAATTTGTATTCAAATTCCTCGCATTAAACAGCCAATTCCATTATTTATTCTATTTCGTGCTTTAAATGTATTAACTGATAAAGAGATTTGCGAATACATTTTACTGAATTTATCTGTAAAAAACTATGAGCAAATGTTAGAAAATTTACAAGCATCTATTATTGAATCTAATAAATTTATGACTTATGAAGATGCTATTAAATATATAACAGGAGTTGTTAGTTATACAGCGATAAATGTAGATAAGGAAACAGGAGCAATGAAAAAACGCCAATTCGCATTAGAAGTTTTACAAAATGATTTATTTCCTCATTGTCAAACTCTTAAACAAAAAATTTATTTTCTAGGATATATGACAAACAAATTGCTTCAAGCTAAGTTTGAATTAATTAAAGGAGATGACAGAGATTCATATATTAACAAACGTATTGATTTGCCAGGCACATCACTTAATAATTTGTTTAGAAATTATTTTAATAAATTAGTTAAAGACATGGAAAAACAAGTTATAAAAGAAATTAAAACTGGTAGTTGGAAATCTAAAGAAGATTACTTAAATATTATTAACTTAACAAATATTTATAAAATTATTAAGTCAAATACTATTGAAAATGGTTTAAAACGCGCTTTATCAACTGGTGATTTTGGTATTAAACACATTAATTCTAATAAAGTTGGTGTAGCACAAGTATTAAATCGTTTAACATATATTGCGACGTTAAGTCATCTTCGTAGAATTTCTACACCAACAGATAAAAGTGGCAAATTAGTTCCTCCTCGTAAATTACACAGCACATCTTGGGGATTTATTTGTCCAGCAGAAACTCCTGAAGGTGCTTCGGTTGGTGTTGTAAAAAATATGAGTTATATGACTCACATTACTATTAACTCAAATAGTAATTCATTGTATGATTATATACTTCCTAATATTTTAAAAATAGATGATGATGAATTAACACCTAGTTTTATGTATGATAAAGTTAAAGTATTTATAAATGGAGCTTGGGTTGGAATAACATTAAATCCAGAAGAATTATACATTCAATTAAAAGATATGAAATACAAAGGAATTATTAATATTTACACATCAGTTATATTTGACTATAAGTCACAAGAAATTAAAGTTTGTAATGATAGTGGAAGAATTACAAGACCAGTATTTCGAGTTAAAAATAATAATATTTTACTTACACAACAAATTATGAATGAATTAAAAGAAAATAAATTAACTTGGGACGATTTATTAATTAATTGTAAAATTAATGATTCTGTTATAGAATATATTGATGCCGAAGAACAAGGTTTTAGTATGATTGCTACAAAACCTAAAAATATTATCGAAAGTTCCAATAATATTATTCATAAATATACTCATTGTGAAATTCATCCATCCACGATTTTTGGATTAGTTGCTTCTTGTATTCCATATCCTGACCACAATCAATCTCCAAGAAATACCTATCAATGCGCACAAGCAAAACAAGCAATGGGCATTTATGCTACTAATTACAATGAAAGAATGGATAAAACAGCTTATGTGTTGAGTTATCCTACAAGACCATTAGTTGATACTCGTGTAATGAATTTAATTAAATTACACGAAAATCCGTCAGGTTGTAATATTAATGTTGCTATTATGACACATACAGGTTACAATCAGGAAGATTCATTACTTGTGAATAAAGGTTCAATTGATAGAGGATTATTACAAATTACAATTACTCATACAGAAAAAGATGAAGATAAACAAAAAATTAATGGTGACGAAGAAATCAGATGTAAACCAGATCCAGCGAAAACAAAAGGAATGAAATTTGGTAATTATAATAAAGTAAATTCTAAAGGTGTTGTTCCAGAAAATACTTTAATTGAAAATCGGGATATTATTATTGCAAAGGTAACCCCAATTAAAGAGAATAGAAATGATCATACAAAAGTGATTAAATATGAAGAT
>Ga0114966_10004058_pt1 | contig 12639 bp, 10 predicted proteins | sample M_130207_XF_Meta_FD_87029 | JGI IMG/M metagenome (GOLD analysis project Ga0114966, IMG submission 87029) | Freshwater microbial communities from Lake Montjoie, Canada to study carbon cycling - M_130207_XF_MetaG | ecosystem: Environmental > Aquatic > Freshwater > Lake | place: Lake Montjoie...
CCCGTTGGTACTGCGACGGGCTGGAGATGACACCGACATACCGGTGATTTTTCGCCGCCGAACGCAACATGCTCGGCCCACCAATATCAATTTGCTCGATCGCCTCTTCCGGTGTCACACCGATTTTCTGAATCGTCTCGACAAACGGATAGAGGTTCACGACGATCAACTCGAAGGGCGTAATTCCATGCTCTTGCATCGAATTCGCGTCCTCCAACAGATCGGGCCGTCCCAGCAATCCCCCATGAATGCGTGGATGGAGTGTCTTCAGACGACCGTTCATCATCTCCGGAAATTCTGTGTACTGGGCCACGTCCTCCACCGCGATTCCAGCGGATTCCAAGGCTTGTCGCGTACCGCCGGTTGAAAGTAATTGAAAACCGAGTCGAATTAACCCCTGTGCAAAAAAGACTAAACCCTGTTTGTCACTCACACTCAGCAAGACGCGACGGGAAGAGACGGGCATCAGCGACAACCTTCGCAAAGAAATCGTGTGAAAGAGACGAGTCAAAAAAACACCTCGACTCATCGGACGGGCGATGCTATCGACGTCCTCAAACACCGTCAAATTGGTCTGACGTTATCTGCTGGCGTTTCGAAGTCGACTTGCTAGCAACCGTCAAAAAACACGGGGCAGAATCATCCGATAAGATCGGAACAGGATGCCCATCTCGGTGACTTTGCGCTCGGTCCCCAAGCGGAACGCATCCGCAGCGACAGCCCTGCGATCGCTGGCTTTTCAGTTGCAAACTGAACGTTGCGTCGTATCCTAAACACGATTCGTGTCTTCCAAGGATTTGATAAGGCCGTTTGTCGGGGCTGTTCCTACCGAAGCTCCCCCTCCCTCTTGTGTGGAGTAGCGACATGGATGACATTCTTCGCGGTTACCACGTTAACGCACCGACATGGTTTTATTTGTCGACGCTACTAATCGTCGCGGTGTTCTACAGATTCGGACGGATCTGGTCGATTCGCAACTTTGATCTTGCATTTCTGATGGCACTCTCGCCGGGACTCTTGTTTGTGAGGGCGAATCCTGACAAACCTCAGTTCGGCTACTGTTGGTTATTTGCGGCAAACGGCTTGTTGCTCGTGAGATTGTTACTCGACGTGATGTTCACTCGGCGGCCACGCTTGGAACAAAACCTCAATTCTGCAGGAATGGCCTTTCTCTGCGGCTCGGCATTGTTATTTCAGACGTCAAAAATTCTTACCGAGCAACCGGACTTGGCTGCCGTCAAAACCGTTCGAGGGGCAGAGGAGTTACTCAAGCGGCAGGATGTCACCAGAACGCAGGCGGCGGATCCCAAGTCGGAAACCGGGCCGGCAGGACGGCTGTTGGCCACGCCCGTCGTGCCATTATCGGGCGGTGTCGAGGTCGTCGCCGCACGGGCGATGGCGATCCTGTCACACTTGGCGGTGATCTTCGGGCTGATTGCCGTGGGGCGATGGCACTTCAGCGATACGCACCTCGGCTTGGCGATGGCCACTCTCTATCTTCTACTGCCGCCGACGGCTTTCGATGTCAGTAAGGTCAATCATTTGCTGCCAGCGGCATTGATCGTCTGGGCCGTTGCGGTCCATGCGCGCCCCATGGTGGCTGGAGTGTTGTTGGGACTTGCCTGCGGCACCATGTTTTTTCCGATTTTTTTGCTTCCCATCTGGATGGCGTTTTATTGGAAACGAGGATCCCTAAAATTTGGTCTGGCTTTGATTCTCACGGGAGCCGTTTTGCTCTTCAGTCTAATGTTGACCTCCGTCGATTCGATGTCCTTTAAACGCCAGACACTCGGTTCAATCGATTGGAGTGTCCTCAAATTTCAGACGGCTGACGGGGTTGGGTTTTGGAGTCTTTACGATTCCGCTTATCGCGTTCCGGTATTCGCCACGTTTCTTGTGTTACTCTGTGCATTGACCATCTGGCCATTCAAGAAGAACCTCGAACACCTTGTGTCCCACTCCGCCGCAATCGTCGTGGCCACCCAGTTTTGGTACCCACACCAAGGGGGTGCCTATGTTCTCTGGTACCTGCCACTGATGTTGATTGTGACCTTTCGTCCCAGATTGGGACACCTTCCGTTGTCGCAACATGTCGCGGACTCCGCTATCGGAGCCACGAGTGGTGACAGCAACATTCTTAAAGACGTGCGGATCTCCTACGAGCGAGCGCCGACAAAACGTTGAAGGTGTTGTTGCGTTCAGAGCAAATGCTGTGGTTCATTGCGTCTTTTGAAGGAAAAGAGGCGACGCCAATGACCTCGGAGTGAACCCGATGGTGTAATCGCCCATGCAGGCGATCGAATTCGTCAATCCAAAGATTACGGCAGTGGCTGCAGTTTCGGGTAGATGTGGCTGATGTTCACAAACGTGCTCGGAGATGTCGCGGTGTGGCAACTGAAGCAGTTTGATCCAGACGAATAGCCGGGGCCGCCTTGCACGTACGTTTCCATCGTCGTGTTGGCCAGCATGCTTGTTCCGAGCTCATTACCGCCTTTCGGGTACCGCCCCGTGGGAACCGCCCCCCCCAGTGTCCAAGTCGAGCCGACGAAGAAATAGTTCGTTCGGACGTCTCCCGAGATCAACTGCTCAAGAATGCTGTGATTGATGGAGATGATCTGCGTATTTGATTCCGCCGACGTGGCATTTTCTTGGTTGGGTATCCCGTCGGCAGCCACACCCCACGGCTTTTGGCGAATTGTGGCGCTGGGCGAGATCGTGAATGGACTCTTGGCATTGATCACGCCGGTGCTGGGGACGAACTGCATGTGAGCCTGATTGAAGGGCCCGTCCGAGCCGTCCGGACAGAAGATCCACGGCCCAGACGTGCTCTCAGACACGGTCTGAGTGGCGCCGTTGTCCGTGATGTACTGGTAATCCGTGTTGGGCGAGTTTTCGAGGTGTTCAAAGGTTGACCAGATCATCTCAGGATGATTGGTCGCGCTGCCGACGAAGTGTACACCAACGAGGCAAAGCTCAACGGACTCGGATTGCCCAGTCGGATTCCATTGAGTCGACGTCTTGTTGTACTTCGGAACCAGCCCCCTCGTGGTGATGAACTTGCTCGGGTCTGGCACGCTCGAAGCTTCGACCCATGCCATCTTGATCTCGACGGCGAGAGTCTCAGGATTAGTAAGGATCGCGCCGCGGCTCGCCGCAAAGGCGACAATCTGGTCAAGTTCCGCTTGCGTCGTCGGGAACTGGGTTGGGGTGGGTTTGATGTCGCCGTTCTTCGCTCCCGTCAGGAAGTAAGCAAAAACGTCGTTCGTGATGATCGTGTAGTAGACGAGCGAGCCATTCTGGGTCATAAACGTGGAGCCATCGGCCTGACCTTCTTCCGGATCGAAAGTGTTGCCCATGCTGTCGAGGAGGACTGACTTCTTACCGGCAGAGAATTGCTGAACGATCTTCATCGTGGCAATCTGTCGCCGAACCGTTGCCCTCGGGAACAAGATCGGCCGACCTCGGGTATCGAGAAATATCGCTTTTCCGAACTTCAGCACGACCCGACTGATCTCGACGTGCTCCCCGGTGACGCTTCGGACCATAGACAATCCCTTCCCGCTAACCCGAGGAGGCTCGATCTGCACAAGCCGTCCCTGCTTGGTCATGAGGACCGGCAGACCATCCGGCCCCCCCGTTACGGGGCGAACCGAGAAATGCCGAGACTGACCGACGACATGCGGAATGAAAGAACGGTTGCCGCTCGAGTCCGGCGGGGAGACGCCGAAGAAAGCTGCCGAGTCGAAGACCCGGGTGCCCTCTTCGTCTTCTGACAGAAGCCAGAGCAACATCTGCCAAGACCACTGGTAGAAGCTGTTGTTGTTTTCGGGTGAGAAGGTGACGCTGTTGGCGGGGTCGACGAAACCGTTGAGGGTCGGCTCACCGTCGTGGAACCAACCGTCGAACATAGCGGATGGGACCGCCGAAACCGGTTGGGCATTGCTTGGAATCACCGTCTGTGCGGACGCAGTCACCGAGATCCCGACGGTGAGCATCAGGAAGCCGATCGGTCTTAAAAGACTTCCGGAGCGGATGCGTTTCCGAGCTGTCTGAAAGATAGAAAACAGAAGAAAACACATCTAAACATCCCATTTTTTTAACTTCGGGCACACTAAGGAAACCGACGCTCACCCAGCCCTATCATCTGGGGTTGACTGATTGCAACAGTAATCCGGGGCGGTTTGGGAATTTGCGTAACGACCAGCACTTCGCGCCCCGGATGCGACGTGCGGACATTAGACGGCTTCCACCCCCTTTCAAGCAACGACAAACCATCTGAAGCGGGGTATTTTTTCGCGATTTCCCCGCGGCTTGAAAACTTCCCTGAGTTTGGCTCGTGCTCAGGCGCTGCCAACGCGTGAGTGTCGATGTCGCGTCACAATGCGTCCCGATCGATGGCATCCGTGGCTTGATTCGGATTCGACAGAAGAATTGGCAATTCGACGCCCGATGAGTCAGGAAGGCCAAGACCTCGGTCGGAGACCGTGACCTGGCCCCCTTAAACGGCAGCACTTCCAGAGAGAGAATCTGGCGGTGTCAAAACCTAAGGAGAACATTCAATGCCACGCGGCAAGAAAGAATTGGCCGAGCAGATCATCCCCAAGCTGCGAGAGGTCGAAGTCGAGGTGGGGCGCGGTAAGACCGTTGCCGAGGCGGTCCAGAAGATCGGTGTGACGGAGCAGACGTACGCGTGAAAAGAAGAAGCAGTACGGTGGCCTTCGGATAGATTAGGCCAAGCGGCTGAAGGATCTCGAGAAGGAGAATAGCCGACTGAAGCGGTTATTCTCCGATGCTGAGTTGGACTCTGGCGTTTCGGGAGGCCGCCTTGGGATGACCGAATGGAAGCGTCGCTAACTTCTGAGCCTTTTCATTGCGGCAACACGCGGTTGAGCAGACAAGATCTGCTCTTGGCCGTGATCGCTTGAGCGAACGTCGGGCATGCAAGGTGTTGGGGCAGCATCGGAACACGCAACGACGAACGCGGCATGTTCCGGATGATGAGCCCCGTCTCGTGAAACAGATCGTATGGCTGGACTGTGAGTATGGCCGTTACGGATACCGCAGAATTACGTCACTTTTACATTGGGAGGGATGGCGAGTGAACCATAAGCGTGTTGAGCGGATCTGGCGTGAGGAGGGATTAAAAGTGCCTAAAAAGCAGCCGAAGCGAAAGAGGCTGTGGCTCCAGCGAGCTCGTGCGTTCGGCGACGTTCGAATCGTCGCAATCATGTATGGAGCTTTCGCCTATTGGCCGACCGTACCTCCGACGGAAGGCCTATTCGAATGCTGACGATCGTGGACGAGTTCACTCGGGAGTGCCTCACGATCGACGTCGCCAAGAAGCTCACGAGCGAAGATGTTCTCGAGCGGCTGAGTGACCTGTTCGTCCACAGGGGTGTGCCGGATCACATCCGCAGTGATAACGGGAGCGAGTTCACGTCCCAGTGTGTGAGGGAGTGGCTGGATCGTGTTGGTGTGAAGACTGTGTTTATCGAGCCTGGCTCACCGTGAGAGAATGGCTACATCGAGAGCTTCTTTTGTATTGCTTCGAGACGAGCTGCTCCAACGGGAAGCGTTTGACACGCTGCTCTGGGCAACCAGACGCCGTCGGAGTTCGCGCGGCCGGTAGCTGGGCATGCCCAGCTACCGGCCGCGCATGGCTAACAACCCGGCTGGTACCAAGTTGGGGGCAGCGTCAGGGGGCAAAACCCTAACTTAAGAACTGGCGTCATTCATGGGGACAGGTCAGGAGCTTCGCGCCCTGTGCAAACACTGGCGCACAAAACAATATTGCAGCAAAGACAAAAGCGACACGCATGGAATTCCCCTAGGAAAAGTGTTGGCGAGTGGTGCACACTATGCACGATTTCTCCCTCTGTGGTTTTCTCTAGCTGGGTGGCTCACCATCAGGAAACAACCGATCCGCGACTTCGGTGGATCGGATTGTTCGCGCCTTCAGTAGAAGGATTTCTTGAAAACGATTTCGTTCCAGTCGTAGGTGTTGGCTTTCTCTTTCTCGCATTTTCATTACTTTGACGCACGATTCAAACTCTATTTGGAAACGCAACGGGAATTTGCTTCGATCGCTGTTCCCGCGAGACATCCCAGGAATCCACCGAGACAGGCTGCTGCGGTAAGAAACAAAGAGAGACCGGACCACCATTTGGTTAGATCTCCAAGTAGGAGAAAGTTCAACGCGCTTGAAAACCGAACCGATATCGCTATCGCTATCAACACACCCAGCACGATCTCAATCCAGGTCGCTCGAGTCCACTGTTCACGCCCGCGTTCACAAACCCAACTGAGTGATCCCAGAAACCCAGCTATGGCTCCCAATAACCCCCCAACGATTGCGAAAAATGCCAAATAGATTGCAGAGCCAAACTCTTCACCAGAGCCCGGCTTAGTTAAGGCAATGAGAGCGCAGACAACAAAAGCCACGCATGACACCAATCCCAGTGCAGAGGATCCGATTACCAAAAGAATCGATTGAAGGTTTCGCATCAAATATCCCGGCCATTGAGTTGTTATGAATCTCGCTATCCTAAGGTTTTCGTCAACCTAAGCATCTTCAACAGTCCGATTCGAAGTTCCCGCACCGGAACAAAAACCTCACCTTTGCCGGCGTTTACGAGGTTTCGAGGCCGGCTGAGTAGCAAAATGCGTTGCAAGTCTTTCCGTCATTTTCTTGGCCTCAACCTCTCTCCTGTTGCGATGGCGGGATATGGATCTTTTAACCGATCGCATGCTGGTTCACTTGCTCAAGACCAAGCATCACCCTAGCCATGGAAACTAATGTGTGCCGACCTTCCCAAGCTTGCGAGCGGACACTGAAAGATCCACAAGAGCGGCCTCTCGTGGGAAGCGATCACGTCATGGCCAGTCTGAAACAACCGCCAGTCTCAACCGGCGATTAGCGGTCTGTCAATCTCGGGACGATGTTCGGCAAGATCATCGTTCGGCAAGATCATCAAGCGAGCGGGACTGGTCGCATGGCCTCGCGCGTGGCAAAACCTCAGAAGCTCTCGTCAGACGGAACTGACGGAGACGTTCCCGAGTCACGTCGTCACGGCTTGGCTCGGCAACAGCGAGCGAATTGCCGAGAAGCACGACCTGCAAGTTCTCGACTCCCATTTCGACAAGGCCGTGAGTGCGGATTGTATGCGTCCCTGTATGCAGAATGGCGACGGAACAGTAGGCAAGGCCCCGCACACGGAACGGGCAGGCAACAAAAAAGCCCCTGATTTACAGGGGCTTACTGCCTCTTACTCCGGCAGTTCAATTCGTCGACTGGGCGATGAGGGATTCGAACCCACGACATCCACTGTGTAAGAATGGCGCTCTAACCAGCTGAGCTAATCGCCCGACTCTGACAGAATTAGCAATGAATTTTGTATCGGTGAAACGCGTTTTTTGCCACAGGTTGCGTCTTGCCGACACAAAATGGACCCCCGCAACAATCACACCGAATCACAATTCGGCTGCCCGTTCCGTCTGAACTTATCGACGTCGGCAGTGTACCGTGAATCGCACCGCGAGTCCAACGCCACACCGAGGGAAACCGACCACGTGCCTGCGCGGCCGCATCGAATGCGAGTTGCGCCACATTGTCGAAATGCGGAGCACACCGCTTCCTGATGATGGGTGCGGAGGTCTCCTTCGCCGAGGGTGGCAGACCAACAGGTTTCTCAGGTCTTATTCCAGCATTCAGGGTCAGACTGATGTGTTATGCGTCTAAGGCATCTGCTCGCTGCGAACAACGGTTGAAGAATCTTGGCGTCACGACTAGCAAGCACAGTTTCGCCCAGCAGTGTAGGATAAACATTCACGACATCGTCCAAATGCGTTCGGCGATCCTGTGACCTGTCTTCCCTCAAGGTTTCTTCAGATGTCCGATCGTGATCAGTGGCCCGACAATCCCAATGACCCGCCTCCTCGACGGTCCAAGTCGCGGGAGGAAAGTGCAAAGCACAACGGCTGTTTGAAGTTTGTCTTGATTGTCGGAGGGATGCTAATCGTCGCGGTACTCGTTTGCTGCGGCGGACTCCTTGCCTTGGGCTGGTCCCTCTTTCCTCACATGGCCCAGACTCCTGCTGAGGTCGCGGCCGTCGCAGACGCGGCACTCAAAATGAACATCTCCGAAAACTTCATCGGTGAGACGGGAATGTCGATCGACAATTGGTTAATGACCATGAATGTTGCCCTGTTTCGAGATCGTCAAGGCCAAGGAACATTGTTGATCGGTACATTATTTGTCAAACTCGGAGACCCTGTTCTGCACCGCGAAGATTTCAAAAACAAAATCGGGCAACAATCTGACGAAATACCGGAAACGGAAATCACGGAATCCGTTGAAAGAGAGTTCGCGATTCGAGGAAAAACAATTCCCTTTCAATTTTCCGAAGCCGTGGAAAAAGAAACGGGAAAAAAGATTCGTCTCGTCTCCGCGGAACTCGAATTTCCCAAGCAAATCACCATCTTTCAACTCCTACTGGACGACGATGCCTACGACGAGTCAACTGTGGTCAAAATGATTGAATCGATCGAATAAGGGATTCTCAGTCTCTAAATCAAATCCTTCGAAAGCCCCCACATCGCTTATGACTGCCCCCGCTCCCTCAACGACCCCCGATCTCTTACCGCGTCGCGCTCGACGATCTCTGCGAACCACTCGATGGCTTTGGATCGGCGGCGGAGCGTTCGGATCCTGCCTGCTGGCCTGCGGCTTGGGTTGGGTGGCCGTGGCCTTACTATTTGGGCCGGCTCACACCGATGTTGCGGCACAGATCCAGATAATTACCCAAAGGATCGCCGCTGTGCGTGTGCCACCCCTCTTTCAACCGGTTTGGGGATGGGAGGCGGATAATTCCTTGATTTGGGTTCAAATGGCACGTTTCGATCACCGCGACGGTCGCGGATTGATGTTGATTGGAGAGTTTCATGTCCGCCCCGTCTTCAATCCCACGGAACAACTTCAACTCCGAAAATTATTGGAAGATTCCTCCCCCGATTTGCGGCTGATCAGTCCAAAAGACACGGAACAAAGGAAGATCTCTGTTCGCGGCAAGGAGACGGAATTCGAAATTGTGACCGGCGAAGACAGAGCCTCCACCACAAAGATGCGGCAAGTTTCCGGGATGTTTCCAGGTCACGAGGGGACAGCCATGCTCATCCTTCAAGCCGAAGAAGACTGTCTTTCCGAGGAGGCCATCACCGAGCTGTTGAACTCCGTGTCGGAAATTGTAGATTCTGAGGCCAAGTCCCTCACGTTGCCCACTGAAGTCATCACCCCGGCAAAACAGTAAAATCGGAGAAATCTTTACCGCACAGACGGCAAAACATTGAGGCAGAGAATTCGTTTGAATCAGGACGGGGCACCGCTCATCGTCCGGTGATCTCGCGACGAAATTCCTCGGCGAGCTATTTTGCTCTGTTCTCTCAGTCCTCTTTATGATTCCATATCCGATCATGCTCCATATCTTAACTGATGTTCGGTCCATTTCTGTTTGACATCCACGCTATTGTCCATCGCCGTCGTTCGACGTTGATGGGCAATCTTGAAGCGAGTCTGAGTGGTTTTACGACCACATTTCCCACACGTTGCTGACTCCGTCCAAGGCTGTCGCCCATGAGCAATTCCGAAGTCGAAGCCCTCTGCGATCAAGGCCAAAAGGCATTAAAGGAACGTGATCATGCGGCGGCCAACGATGCCTTCGAAGACGCGTTGGCAATCGACCCCGATTGTATTGATGCCCATGAAGGCCTAGCTAAAGTCTCCTATCTCGATGGAGACTTGGCGGGGGCCATCACTTCTTACACAAAATTGACACAACTGAAGCCAATGGATGGTCGTTATTACTCCAATATCGGCGCGATCTACAATCAGTTGGGTGAACACCAAAAAGCCTGCGATGTGCTTCGAAAGTCGATACAGCGGGACAGGAAGAATGCCGTATCGTTCTATAATCTGGGGATCGCACAACGCAAACTCAAGCAAAACTCACTCGCCGTGTCTGCGTATAAAGAGGCCATCAAGATCAACCCAGAGATGCTGGAGGCATATCAGAATCTCGGCAACACCTACAAAGAAATGGGGAATACCCAAATGGCAATCATCAACTTTAAAAAGGCAATCGACCTCAAGCCAAATTTCGAAAAGGCTCGTACGGCCTTAGGAAACACCGAGATTCTCCAGCATCAGAAAAAAAATTCTTTCAGCCCGTTCGGTCGACTGGTCGATAGCAACCCCCCTGCAATGAAATCAGCCCCGGCAGAATGCAAGCCTTTGAACGAGGGCGAAAGGTGGGTCGAGCGTCAACACGTGAAGCATTTGGCTGATGAAATTGAAACGTTAGCCAAGGCCTTTGCGGAGTATATCAGGCACCACGTCGAACCGATCATTCTCGATGCGGAGCGGGCCGTCGCACAGGTCGGTGATTCCGCTTTTGGGATCCCCGAAGTCGCTGAAACTTTTCGAGCGACGGTTAACCGATGGTCGTCACTTCGAGCGACTCTGAAACGAAAGGTTCTCGAGTTGCGGGCTCACGAAGAGTTGATGAATACCCCAAAATCCGGCCTGTAAATGCCTCATCAAGAGGCAAACTGCCGCCCCTAGCCGATGGAAACACGAGGACTTCGTCGTAAACACCGATCAGGGCCGTTGTGAACTTATGGTCCCTGATGCCGGGCCCCGTGATGATCGCCAGATCTTGGGCTGATGCTGCTCGAGTGCCTGCGGATCACTCATTGATCCCCTCATTTCAAAGGAACTTTTTCGCATGAGCATGATTCAAGAATTCAAAACATTCATTCAACGCGGAAGCGTCGTTGATCTTGCCGTTGGCGTAATCATGGGGGGAGCGTTTGGAAAGATCGTGAATTCGGTTGTCGCGGATCTGCTCCTGCCTCCGATCGGGTATCTTGTTGGTGGAATCAAGTTTACGGACCTTAAGATGCGACTCCCTTCGGTGACGATCCTGGTTCCGTCTCCAACCGCTGACAATCCCGGACAATTCGTTTCCAAAACGCTGGATGCGGCGACAATCAACTACGGAAACTTTTTGCAGACGACGTTTGACTTTCTGATCATCGCAGGTTGTGTGTTCCTGCTTGTCAAAGCGATGAATTCCCTGAAGAAAAACGAAGAGGCCGCGTCGGTCACGGTGCCACCGACCCCAACCGAAGTATTATTGACGGAGATTCGAGACGCCCTGAAGGCAAAAACATAAATCGTTGCATCGTGACCGACAATACTGGTTTTCAGATTCTGACGCCTCGCCCCACAACCATGGTCAGCGTTCAACAATCACGAAAAAAGAGCGTCTGTCCCCGCTTGAATGCTCTCGCCGCTGGTTGACTGAAATCAACCCTCACCGCGACGTTTTCAAAAGAATGAATCCTGTTATCATCGGTTGAGTGGTGGCATGATTTCGGTGATACCACGCCGTCGGTGAGATCCCCTCAGAGAATGGAATTGCGGTGAGTGACTCATGGACCGCGTCCCGCATCTTGCCATAAATTTTCGTCGACGGCAGGCTAGTGTCTGTTTTTTTCGCAGGGGGATGTTTTAATGACTCACGCCACGAGGATTATCGTCGGAGTTTGTGTGGCATTTGTCGCCGTCGCAACGGTGGCACCAGTACTCGTCTTCGCCTGCCCGTTTTGCAACGCGCCATCGTTGACTCTCACAGAGCAACTCGCCGGCGCCGATGCCGCGATCCTTGTCAAATGGATTGGGGGAACGCCCGCGAATCCAACGAATACCGGTACCACCGAGTTTGAAGTTGAAGAAGTTGTCCATCAGCACAAATCCGGTCAACTCGAAAAAGGGATGAAGCTGAATTTAATTCGCTATCGCTTAGGAAAGTCCGGGGACCTCTTTCTGCTTTTAGGAACACTCGGAGGTGAGGTTCTCGATTGGGGAAGTCCCCTTGAAGTCAGCCGGTTGGGTTTCGAGTATATGAAACTATCGCCGAAGCCCGATCAACCGGCGGCCCAGCGTCTGCCCTACTTTCTCAAGTACCTCGAGCATTCAGATCGATTGATCGGTGATGATGCGTTCGGCGAATTTGCAAATGCCTCGTATGCGGACGTGGTCTTGCTGGCCAAAGACTTGCCACGCGAAAAACTACGAGGATGGCTCACCGACAAAGAGACATCCGCCGGACGGCTCGGCCTGTACGGCATGATGCTCGGCCTCTGCGGAACGGCAGACGATGTGACGCTGATGGAGCACAAAATTTTAGAAGTGACCGAAGATTTTCGTCTGGGAATCGATGGCGTGATGGGTGGTTATTTACTACTCACAGGCGAGACGGGATTAACGGTTTTGGAAGAGCAGAAGCTGAAGGATAAGAAAGCTCCGTTCTCCGAGACGTACGCGGCAATGCAAGCGTTACGGTTCATGTGGCAGTATGGTGGCAATCGCATTTCACTCGAACGGCTGCGGCAGTCGATGCGAATTTTGTTGGATCGTCCTGAACTTGCAGCTCTTGTGATCGCCGATCTGTCACGCATGAAGGATTGGAGTCAGATGGACCGATTGATGACTCTGTATGACGACGAGGCCTATAACGTTCCGTCGATTAAACGAGCCGTTGTTCGCTTCCTGCTGGCAGGGACAAAAGACACGGGAGAGAA
>Ga0114966_10004061_pt1 | contig 12636 bp, 11 predicted proteins | sample M_130207_XF_Meta_FD_87029 | JGI IMG/M metagenome (GOLD analysis project Ga0114966, IMG submission 87029) | Freshwater microbial communities from Lake Montjoie, Canada to study carbon cycling - M_130207_XF_MetaG | ecosystem: Environmental > Aquatic > Freshwater > Lake | place: Lake Montjoie...
AGAATCGCAATCGCAATCGCCTGGTCGAAGCGGATGACGTGCGGGCTGACGAGGCGCAACAGGGATTCCCAGGCGATCAGCAAGGCCACGATGCCGAGCGTCACTGCGCTCGCGAAGCCGGCGAGCTCGCCGACCTTGCCGGTGCCAAAGGCAAATCGGGGATCGTTGCGGTGCCTGCGCGCGTAGCTGTACGCCAGAGCGGCAACCGTCAGTGCAGCCGCATGGGTCGCCATGTGCCAACCATCGGCGACGAGCGCCATGGACCCATACAGCGTGCCGCCGAGAATTTCGCCCACCATCATGGCTGCCGTCAGCCACACGACCCACCAGGTGCGCTGTTCATTGCGCTCATGGCGAGTGCCGAGGAAAGCCCGGCCGCAGCGGTTGTAAGGGGCGGCATTGCGATGGGCAGTGGTCATGATCGGACTATAGAGGTTTCCCCGACGATTCAGAAATCGATGCGTCTCGCCTTGGGTTCAGGCTCAGTCCTCGGCCAGGCGAAAGCCGATCGTGATGTTGCCCTTGGTCGAACCATCCGCAGCCCGATACGAAACCCGCATGTACTTCGTGAAGCTGTAGAAGGACCCGCCACGGAAGATGCGGTTGGTGCAGCCGTCACGGTCGTCTGCAGAGCCATCGAAGGGCGCGCCTACGTAGTCTCCCCGATAGCAGTCCTGCACCCATTCCCAGACGTTGCCGATCATGTCATGAACGCCGAAGGCATTCGCGCGGAAGCTACCGACCGGCGACGGCCCGATCCACTGGTCCTTGCCACTGATGTCCGGCCCGTTCGCAAGGTCCACATCGAAGGTATCGCCCCACGGAAAATCGTCCTTCGAACCGGAGCGGGCAACGTACTCCCACTCTGCCTCCGACGGGAGCCGGAACGAGAGACCGGTGGTCTGCCGCAGCCATTCAATAAAGGCTTTGGCATCGTCCCAGCTGACGTTGCCGACCGGGTTCCTGCCGCGGCCATAGCCACCGTCCTGGGGCAATGTGCGTCGGGTAGCGCGAGCGAACAAATCGTATTGCTCATACGTCACTTCGTACTTGGAGAGGCGAAACGGATTGATGCGCACGGTGTGGATCGGCTTCTCGTCGGTGTCGGCCCTGAGCCGCGACTGGCTGCCCATCAGGAATACACCACCGGGAATCCGCGCCATGGCGTCGACGAGCTGGACGATCACCGCCGGGGGTTTGTGCTGCTGGACGGCCTGCTCACGGCGCAAGTCATCCTTCATGCGTTCGGCGACTGCGGCCGTTGCGGCGAGATCCGCCTGCTGCTGATACTCGGGCAGCAGCGCCAGCGCAGCGGGTCGCCGTTCGTCGTCGGCAGGGGCCTTCTGCAGAAAGGCATTCATCGCCCTGAGTGCCCTGCGGGGATCCCGTGTTTCCGCTGCCGCATGCGCCTCGGCCAACAGATCAGTCGCCGGAATGCGGCTTTCCGGCAAGGTGGTCACGCGGTAGTAGTCGAGGGCCGCGAGCACGTCGAGGGGGCGCCCTGCTTGCTCGGCGGATTCAATGCGCAGGCGCATGGCGTCCATCTGCTCATCCAGGGGCGCGAGGAAGTCCTGCGCCTGCGCGCCCGGAATGGCGGCCGCCAACGAGCAGAGCAGCGTCGCAACGTTCAGGGCCTGGCGAAATGAAAATCGGATACGCATGGAGAGCTTAAGGATGATCGGTCGGCCCGCAGCAGTGTCGATGGAATCGCGGGCAGCCGCGACTTGTTAACGTTAAGTCCATAATTTTAGGGCGCGGGCCGGAGCTTTTGCAGCGCTTCCTGCCACGGCACGAACGCATGCTGGCTGCACCTTCCTCCGGCTGTCCAGAATCTTTGCAATTCTTTGTTTTTTAGCAGGTTACTTCATGTTAAATCCGCGTGGTACGATCCGCGCCCCACTCGCGTAAACACGCATTAACGTCGCCGCACATGACCGATGCCGACATCTTAAGCTCGCAGGCCGAAGCGATCAGCGCCAGCGGCATCCTGGGCCGGTCGAGCCTGACGCAGCGGTTGTTCGACTTCCTGATGGAATGCTCGCTCAAGGGCAAGATCCCCAAGGAAATTGAGGTCGCGATCGATGCGTTCGGTCGTGGCGACAACTTCGACGTCTCCCAGGACGCAGTGGTGCGCGTCTACATCCACAAGCTGCGCCGCAAACTTGAAGAGTTCTATGCCGGGCCCGGGAAGTTGGAAGCGAGTCGAATCGTCATTCCACGGGGTGAATATCGTCTGGCAGTGGCACCGAACGCTGCGGCAGTGGTCGTCCCCGACAGTGAACCTGTTGCGCCTGTCGCGTCGACGCCTCGGTGGTACCGATGGACAGGTGCGCTGCTTGGGGTATCGCTGCTGGTCAATCTGCTGCTCGTGCTGGTCGGTCCATTGCAGGTCGGCAAGGAAACCGATCCTCTCAAGCAGGTGCGCGAGAGCGCCCTCTGGTCACCGTTGCTTGATGATGATCTCCCCATTTACGTAGTGACTGGTGACTACTACATCTTCGCCGAGGTGGACCAGTTCCTCCTGGTGACGCGGCTGATCCGCGACTTCAACATCAACTCACGCGACGACTTCGAGCGCGCGCTGCAGAACGACAGCAGCCTCGCCGACAAGTACCAGGACCTGAATCTCGCCTATCTGCCCACCGCCAGCGCATTCGCCCTGCGCGATGTCATGCCCGTCCTCGCGTTGGCCAACCGCCGCGTGCAGGTGATCATGGCTTCAGACGTGAATCCAAACCTGCTGAAGTCCGGGCATGTGATCTACATCGGCTACTTCAGCGGCATGGCGACGCTGCACGAAGTGATATTTGCCGGATCGAGACTGATGTCGGGGGAATCGTATGACGAACTGTATGACCGCACAACGGGCACCAGCTATGTCAGTGACGTCGGCTCGGAACAGGGCCGACTCAAGTACCGCGACTACGGTTACATCTCGACCTTTCCAGGCCCGAACGGCAACCAGTTCGTGATCCTCGCAGGTACTCGCGATATCGCTGTCATGAGGACCGCCGAGGTTGCGACACAGGACAACAGCCTGCGTGAACTCCGCACGCTGCGGCCGGAAGGGGCCTTCGAGGCGTTGTACGAGGTCTACGGATTTGGACGAACTGACATCGACGCCAAGCTGGTCTTTACCTCGCCGCTCGATACCAAGGCAATCTGGCGGGAATCCCCTGCCAAGGAGTGATCAGCCACGCACGGCTTATTGCAAGCGCAGCAACTCAACCTCGAACACAAGCGCGGCGCCGCCGGGAATCACCCCTCCCCCGGCTCCCCGGTCGCCATACCCAAGACGGGCCGGCACGATGATCTGCCGCTTGCCACCGACCTTCATCCCCAGCAAGCCATCGTCCCATCCCTTGATGACGATGCCGGAGCCGACGCGGAACTGAAACGGCCGACCGCGATCCCTGGAGCTGTCGAACTTGTAGCCGCGGTGATCCGGCGCCCCAGGATCATAGAGCCAGCCGTCGTAGTGCAGCTCGACAGCGGAGGCACTACCGACTGAAGGGCCGGTTCCCGCCACGATGTCGGTCACCTGCAGATCCTTGATCGTGGCCCATGCTGCCACCGTCTCCGGCCTGATCGAACGCGATACGCTCTCGTTTCCCTGGCAGCCCGCCATGCCGAAGGCCGCGAGGCCAAGCAATGCCACTATTGATCCCGCCCGCATCACGCCCATGAGACTCCCCGCGGCACTCGCCGCCTACTTCAGTGACAATAGCAGCCGGTTAAGCCGTTGGACAAACGCGGCCGGATCCGGGAGATGACCGCCATCCGCCAGCGTCGCCTGTTCGAATACCAAGAGCGCGAGATCATCAAACTCCGCCCCGTCCTGCAAACCGGCGATGCGGGCCAGCAGCGGGTGTTCTGGATTGATCTCGAGGATGGGCTTCGATTGAGGCGGCTTCTGCCCCGCGGCCTCGAGGATCCGGCGCATCTGTGCGCCGATGTCGTGCTCGCCCAGCACGAGGCAGGCCGGTGAATCGGTCAATCGCGAGGTCACGACTACCGTGTCGACGTAGTCCGCCAACCTCTTCTGCAGGCGCTCGGTCAGCGCCGTGTGGGCGCCGGCCAACGACTTCTGCGCCTGCTTCTCCTCTTCCGTCTGGATACCCGACAGGTCGAGCGTCCCGCGCACGATGTTGCGCAGCTTCTTGCCTTCGAACTCGCGGAAGTGGTCCATCAGCCATTCGTCGACACGATCAGAAAGCAGCAGCACTTCGATTCCTTTTCGCTTGAGCACTTCAAGGTGCGGGCTCGAACGGGCAGCTGCGGGGCTGTCGGCAATGATGTAGTAGATCGCCTCTTGTCCTGACTTCATCCGGGCGATGTAGTCTTCGAGACCCACCGATTGCGCATCACCGGCCGCATCTGCGGATTGTGTGGTGGCAAAGCGCAGCAGCTTGGCAATGCGTTCACGGTTCGTCGCATCTTCTACGGGGCCTTCCTTCAGTACCGTGCCGAATTCCTTCCAGAACGCGGCGTACTTCTCCGGCTCGTCCTTTGCCAATTTGGCCAGCAGGTCGAGAACGCGGCGGGAGATCGCACCGCGAATGCTCTCGATGGCCTCGTCGTCCTGCAACATCTCACGCGACACATTGAGCGGCAGATCGGCCGAATCAATGATTCCCTTCACGAAGCGCAAGTACGAGGGCAGGAACTGCTCGGCGTCATCGAGAATGAAGACACGTCGCACGTATAGCTTGAGGCCCCGCGCCACATCCCGATGCCACAGGTCGTAGGGAGCACGCTCCGGAATATAAAGCAGGCTGGTGTACTCCTTTGCTCCCTCGACGCGGTTGTGCGCCCACGCGAGGGGGTCGGAGAAATCGTGCGTGATGTGCCGGTAGAACTCGCGGTAGTCGTCGTCCTTGATGTCATTGCGCGGCCGGGTCCACAGGGCCTGCGCGTGGTTGACCGTCTCGAAGCCCGGCACTTCTTTCGCGTCGGGCGCCGCCGTTGCACGCATCCGCACCGGGAACGCGATGTGATCCGAATAGCGGCGCACCAGCGACCGCAGCCGGTAGTCGCTGGAAAAATCCTTCTCCGCGTCCTTCAGATGCAACACGATCGTCGTGCCGCGGGCGGGCCTGTCGACCGTCTCGACGACGAACTCGCCTTCGCCACGGGACTCCCAGCGTACGCCCTCGTTCGCGGGCAGCCCGGCACGCCGCGAGAACACCTCGACGCGATCGGCCACGATGAACGAGGAATAGAAGCCCACGCCGAACTGGCCAATGAGCTGTGCGTCCTTCTTCTGGTCGCCCGTCATGCGGCCGAGGAATTCCGCTGTGCCTGAGCGCGCGATGGTGCCGAGGTGCTCGATCGCCTCCTGACGGCTCATGCCAATGCCGTTGTCGGTCAACGTGATCGTCCCTGCTGCCTCGTCGGACTCAAGCGTCAGCCCGAGTTCGGGCTGGCCTTCGAGGAGGCCCGGATTGGCCAGACTCTCGAACCGCAGCTTGTCGCAAGCATCCGAAGCATTGGAGATCAGCTCGCGGAGAAAGATCTCCTTGTGGCTGTAGAGGGAATGGATCATCAGCTTGAGCAGCTGCTTGACCTCGGCCTGGAACCCCAGCGTTTCCTTGTGAGGGGGCGCGGCCTGGGCTTCATTTGCAGTCATCGTCGGAACCTCCAGCGGAACAGATCATCGGGAAAGGCACAAAATGGGGACTCGAGCAGGGCGCTGCAAGGCGTTGCGCCCGCATAACCCGTCGAAGGGCGGCAATTCAAGCAGAAGTGGCACTGCAGAGCCACCCCATCAGGGGGTGGCGGCGCAGTCGAGTCGCCGAATGGCGGTCAGGCGTCCCGCAGGATTCCGCCCGCGGAAGATGAGCTGCGCCCTCTGTGGAACCGCGTTGAGGCCAGCAATAGAGCCAGGGAGGGGGCGGCGAGTGCAGGAAAGCGAAGGCAGGCAAATCCTGTCGCGAGGAGGGCTGCCATGGCGGCCAGGAAGCCGAGCGCCCGGGGAAGCAGCGTCCAAAGTGCTACAGCCGCATCATCAAGCTCGTCCATCCACAACAGGAAGACTTCCATGGCAATTCCACTTCAACGGGGTACCGTGAGAATCTAACGAACGCCCGCCATGGGCCGCTGTGAGCGGCCTCACGGCATGCCAAAGCCAGGTTGGGCTGCTTAGCCTGTGCGTCTGCGGCGTGCGACGGCTGACTCAGGGCTGGCTGACTGAGAGAATCCCTGCTCCAGACCGATGCTTGCATGCCGGTCTCCTGCTGCGTACGCTCGGATCAGCCGTGACACCTGAAGCCACCCCGCTCCATGGTCGGCCCGATGAGGTGCCGCGCCGTATCGTTGTGCTGAACCCCAAAGGCGGTTCCGGCAAGACGACGATTGCAACCAACCTCGCGAGCTATTACGCAGTGCAGGGGTTGAAGCCGACACTGATGGACTTCGATCCGCAGGGATCCAGCTGGCGGTGGGTCCGCAAGGGGGCGGAAACTGCACCGCCGATTCATGGCATCGCGGCCTACGAACGCAACTCCCGCGTCACGAAGTCCTATGCTTTGCGCATCCCGGCGGATTGCCAACGCGTGGTGGTGGACACGCCGGCGGCCCTGGTAGCGCAGTCCATGCCCGCCCTGACACGGCAGGCAACTGCCATTCTGGTGCCTGTCCTGCCGTCGGACATTGATATCCACGCAGCCACCCGATGCATCTCCAACCTGCTGCTGGTGGCGAAGAGTTTGCGATCAGAACAGCGCATTGGCGTGCTTGCCAACCGGGTCAAGAGAAACACCCTCGTGTATGGATCGCTGCTGCGGTTCCTGGAAACGCTCAAGATCCCGGTCGTCGCCACCTTGAGGGACTCCCAGGCGTATATCCGTGCTGCAGAAACGGGGCTTGGAATCTTCGAGATGAAACCGAGTCAGGTCGCGGACGACCTGGCGGAATGGACGCCACTGATCGAATGGCTCGGCCGGCGGCCCGTGATGGGAGATGCTGGAAATGCGCTGCTACGAGCGGCAACAGCGGCTCAACGGGCATCCCTTCCCTGAGTTCGGCGCGGAGAGCGCGCCTGAGTGCGCTTTACTTGTCTTTGTCCCAGCTGTTCTTGACGCGATCTGCCCAGCTCTTATAGCTGCTCCAGCTGTGCAGCGAGCCGGTGATCGCAGCGTGCCTGGCATTCGAAGGTGGGGCCCGGTTCAGCCAGTTGCGCTGTCCGTCCCAACGCTCGCGCGGCAACCCGTCCTTTGGCTTCGCGCCAGTGTCATCTCCCATCCAGAGCCGGGATCCTGCAGGACCGGCAGGATCATCTGCCTTGCGATCGACCATGTGCTACTACTCGGTTGCTTGTCGCTCTTGCGATGCGAACGGGTGGGAAGTCGAGGGCAAACTACGCACTGGCGGCCATGCCGGGTGAGGAACTGGGTCACACCAGCCCCTTGATGGCCCGGGACTGCGACGAGGGTCGCCGATTACGTGTTAAATCGACGTCTCGCGTAGTAGCGCGGCGAAGGCCGGCTTGATCTCGCCCAGCAATTCATCGATGGCTATCGGCACCAATGTCACCAGCACGTCGAGCAGGACAATGGCGTTCACGATGGCATCCTGCCGACTTGCTGCCCGGAGACGCTGCGCCATCCCCTTGTTCACCTGGTGCAGGCCTTCGTAGACACGCGCAAGGCCCCCGAGGCCCGGCTCCGGCTGCGCCCCCTCCTCGGCCGCGAAATGCCGAGCCATGAGGTACATGGCTGCCACGCGATAGGCCGTCTCGGTTTCGCTCGAGAACGGCAGATGAAAGCGGGCCATCGGGCGGAACACCGCCGTCCGCGGGCACCCGCTCGACGCCATGATCAAGCCGATCAGGGAAGCCAGGCCCTGTTGCGCCGAAAGATTTGCGCTCACCGCCCGCTCTTCCGTCTCGACCACGACCCGGAGCTGGTCATATGACACCAGGTTGGCAAAGCGGTCGATCACCTCGGCGAGCTGTAGCGCAGCCGGACAATGGGCGTCCGTGGCGGCCTGGAGCGGACACCCGCGGCACTGGTTGAATCCGAGGCGCGTCCAGTCCGGAGGGTTCGCCATCGCCGGGGGCGACAGGGCTGCGGTGTCCTTGTCCAGCTCCAACGCAAACAGGTGGGACTGGCCGTCGGGAAGCTCGAAGCGATAACGAACCGGGACCGTACTCACGATATGAGGCGATAGCAGGGCCGGTATTCGCCCGCGAGCTTCATGCGGCGTTGCGCAACGAAGGCGGTGAGCAGCTGGTCGAGCAACTCGACCATGCCTCGGTCCCCATGCAGCTCAAAAGGACCGAACTGCTCAATGGCCCGGATGCCGCTCTCCTTGACGTTGCCGGCCACGATGCCGGAAAACGCCCGCCGCAGGTTGGCCGCAAGCTGGTGCGGCTCCATGTCACGGCGCAACTCCAGCCTGGCCATCGCCTCGTGGGTCGCCTCGAACGGATGCTGGAATTCCGACGGGATCCGCAGCAGCCAGTTGAAGTTGTACGCATCGCTTCGGGCGCGTCGCGACTGCCGCACCGACTCGAGCCCGTGAACGATGAGCCGCGCAGCTTGTGCCGGATCACCAATGACGATGGAGTAGCGATCGCGTGCCTTCTGCCCGAGCGTCGCACCAATGAACGCATCGATCTGGCGGAAGTAGTCCGCAGAGGACTCAGGCCCCGTCAACACGACAGGCTGCGGTTGGTCGGCATTCTCCGGATCGAGCAGGATGCCGAGCAGATACAGGATCTCTTCAGCGGTGCCGGCACCCCCTGGAAACACCACGATGCCGTGCCCCGTCCGGACGAACGCCTCGAGGCGCTTCTCGATGTCCGGCATGATCACGAGCTGGTTGACGATGGGGTTGGGCGGCTCTGCGGCGATGATGCCGGGCTCGGTCATGCCGATGTAGCGACCGTCACGGATGCGCTGCTTGGCGTGGCCGATCGTGGCCCCTTTCATCGGCCCCTTCATTGCGCCTGGACCGCATCCGGTGCAGATATTCAACCCCCGAAGCCCGAGTTCGTAGCCCACCTTCTTGGTGTAGTCGTACTCGACGGCGGAGATGGAATGACCGCCCCAGCACACCACCAGGTTCGCGCCGCTTTTCTGGTCGAGGATCCTGGCATTGCGGAGAATGTGGTAGATGGCGTTGGTGATGCTGCCTGGGTCTGCCAGATCGAATCGTCCGCTCCCGAGCACCGCATCATGGATATAGATGATGTCGCGCAGGACAGCGAACAGGTGCTCCTTGATGCCGCGGATCATCTGCCCGTCAACGAAAGCACCCGCTGGCGCATTGCGCACTTCCAGCTTGACGCCCCAGGCCTGGCGGCCGATGCGGATGTCGAAGTCCCGGTATTTTTCGAACAGCGCCTTGGCATCGTCCGTCTCGGACCCGGAGGTCAGGACAGCGAGCGCGCATTGCCGGAAGAGCTGGTAGATCCCCCCCTGCCCTGCCGACAGCAGCTGGTTGACCTCACGCTGGGACAGGTTCTCGAGGCTGCCAAGCGGCGACACCCTAGCGTCGACGACGTCCTCGGGATCAACCTGGGTGACAGAAACCGAGGCGATGCCCGGTCGAGTTTCGGTCACGGAACGATCTCGATCGGGGTATTCGGCGGCGTCATCATCCAGATCTCAACCATGTCGGCGTTGGAGACCGCGATGCAGCCATCGGTCCAGTCGTTCCTGAGGTAATAGTCGATCCCTTTGCGTGGGGTATTGGGCAGCCCGTGGATCATGATGGCCCCACCGGGACGGACGCCCAACTTGCGGGCCCGCGCAACGTCTTCCTCGTTCGGATATGAAACTTCCATGGATAGAAAGTACTCGCTGCGCGGATTGCGGCGGATCAGGCGATACTTTCCTTCCGGCGTCCGGAAGTCGCCTTCCTGCATCTTGTGGCCATCGGGACTGAGACCCAGCGAGATGCGGTAGGTCCGCAGGATCTCGCCTTGCCGCATCAGGTACATGCGGCGCTCACGTTTGCGAACCAGAATGGTGTCCACGGCAGGCAAGCCGAAATCGGAGATGGCCGGCAGACGGGCCGTGGAGTAGCCCGAGGTGTCGCTGACCGCAGCCTCCATGGCGCTGGCTGTGCTTGCGGCCAACAGGAGCCCGCAAAGCCCGGTCGCCAGCATCGTCGCAACAAAGGAAAGCAGCCTCATGCCGAGTCTCGCGTTTCGCATATCGTCGGTATTATAAACAGGGTGTGTGGTCAACGGAGCGACTCCAAACGGCGACGACAGGCTAAGGACCGGCTCCAATGAGCCTGACATCCGTACATTCGCGGTTGCCTGGCCCCGTTTCCGCCACGATGACGTAGCGGCGGCCCGCCGCCAGATCAACTTGCAACCGATGTCGGCCACCCCCGGCCCCGGCAATCGAACAGTCGATGAGCAATGAGTGCTGCCCTGGCTGCAAGGCGACCGCACTGAAGCGGACATCGACCGTGAGTCCGTCGACCTGGCGCAGGAGCAACGAAACCGGTGCACCGGCGCGCATCTTGTAGTCACCCTGGACGCGCGCCACCTCAGCGAGAGGCAACCGGGGTCCTTCATACCCCTGCAGCGTCATGCAGCCCTCAAGCAGCAGCAGGCTTCCGATCACCAACACTTGGCTCGATTTCATGTTGCTGCCGACCCACCCTGCACGGCCTCGAGATGTGGAATGACCAGCTGCGTACCCGGGCGGACTTCGCCCAGGTCCACATCCGGGTTGTACTGCCGCAGCAGCCAGATCGGCACGTTGAAGCGGGTCTGCGCCAGCAACCAGATCGACTCTCCCGGCCGCACAACATGCATCTCGCTGCCAACAATGCGGAATTGTGCAAAGAAGGTCTCTTGCATCTGCCTGTGGTAGTTCACGCGCTTCTCTTCGAACTCGCGCGCGGCCACCTTCGAGAAGTCCAGTTTCAGGCGACGCCCGATGAAAAGCGGTGCCGCCGGCTTCATGCGATTGAGGCTGCGCAGGTCGCTCGCCTTCAGGCTTAACCAGTCCGCGTAGTGGCCGAGTGTTTCGGCTGCCTCGACACGAATGGAACGATCGGCAGCCACCGAGTAGTCGCTCGGGTCCGCCGAGACCGCCGCCTGGACGCCGGGAACCAGCGTCGGACCAAGGGCTTCCGCCTCGCCCTCCGAAGTCGGCTCGGCTGCTTCGGTTGCGGCGGTCGGTCCCTGTGGCGCCGATCCAATCTCGACAACTGCCTGTACCACGGCAGCTGCATCGGGTGCGGCGGCGACACTTGCCGCCTGCGTGATCGACAGGACCTGGCCTTCGTAGATGAAGTTGCGTTCGCGAATGCCGTTCAACGCCATGAGGCGGACTTCGGTCAAGCCATGGCGGCTGGCGATCTTCGACAGCGTGTCGCCGCGACGGACCACATAACGGTCGTCGGCCGCGGGCTTGCCCTGGGCCACGACGGCCGTGGACTCGACAGATGTCGCCGCAACCTTCGCTGTGGCCGCCGGGGATTGAGCCTTCTTGTCAGGCAGAACCAGCACCTGGCCGGCGCGCACCCGATAGGGCTTGTCGATACCATTGAGCTCGGCCAGCGTGCCGAGTGGCAAGCCGTAGCGTGACGCGATCACCGACAACGACTCACCGCTTTGAACCTGATGCCGGGTTTCGGCGACCTGGCCGTCGAAGCGCTGATTGCCCGGCACTCGCGCGAGCCCGGCCCGCAGATCGACGTTCGGGGGAACCCGCAATTCGTAGCCGCGCGGAATATGCCGCGTGCCGCTCCAGACGGCGGGCAGCAACGCGGGATTCATGCGCTTCATCTGCTCCATATCCAATCCAAGCGTATTCACGAGACTGCGCATCGACATGAACTCAGGGAGAACAGCCATCTGGCTCGCATCGGCGGGATCGCGGTCCATGGGCCCGAAGAAGCGTTCCGGATTGGAATCGATCTCAAGGGCCGCGAGGAACGCGACATAGAAGTTGCGGGAGGCAAAGCCGAACGTCCGGCTGCGATACGTGCGGACGATGGTCGCGATATTGTCGGTGCCAAGCGTATCGCGAGCGCGTCGCATGCCGGCCGCACCGTGGTTATAGGCGGTGAGCGCAAGCGGCCACGAGCCCAGCACTGCGTAGTTCTGCTCGAGGAACTGCGCCGCCGCTTCTGTCGATTTGTAGGGATCCAGCCGTTCATCGACGACATTGTCAATGCGCAGGTAGCGACCGCCCGTGCTGCGCATGAACTGCCACATGCCTGCCGCGCCCACCTTCGAATACGCGTATGTATTGAACGAGGATTCGACATGGGGCAATGCGGCAAGCTCGCGGGGCAAGCCCTTCTTCTCGAACGTCGCGGCGATCTTGGGCATCCAGGCGCCCGATCTCACCAGGCCTTCGCGGAACCGATTCGACTGGCCGAGCTGGTAGCGCACCCGCTCCGCGGCATCAGTGAACTCCTCTTTGGTGGCTCTAGCAGGCCAAAGGTCACGAATTCGCTGCTCGTCCACGCTCAGGGGGCCAGGATCGCGGCTGCCGAGCTTGCGCAACGTGCGGACGACCCGGTCCTTGGCTTCATCAATACGCTGTGAGCGGCGGGCAGGCGGCAAAGCTTCGGGGAAGCCCAGAATCTCGTAGACGACATCCACGCGCTCGTTGTCGTGAATGAATCCCCCGTCAGTAGACACTTCCGTGTAGACGCGAC
>Ga0114966_10004063_pt1 | contig 12635 bp, 21 predicted proteins | sample M_130207_XF_Meta_FD_87029 | JGI IMG/M metagenome (GOLD analysis project Ga0114966, IMG submission 87029) | Freshwater microbial communities from Lake Montjoie, Canada to study carbon cycling - M_130207_XF_MetaG | ecosystem: Environmental > Aquatic > Freshwater > Lake | place: Lake Montjoie...
ACCCCACTGTTTAGCAAACTCATCATCGGTTTTAATCATGTTGATGAATTGTTCTTTATTCCAAATTAGGTCTGGGTCACCCTCACTATTATCCATAAAATTTTTGAAAGCGTCACCATCCCAAATGTGACAATCATAATCTAATAAGAATTTTATATTAGTATCTCCGCGTAGGAACCATAACAATTCTGTTACAATAGATTTCCAAGCCATTTTCTTTGTTGTAAGTAAAGGAAATCCCTCACTCATTTTATGTCTGATTTGCCTACCAAATATTGACTTGGTTCCAGTTCCTGTCCTATCTGATTTATCTACTCCAAAATGTATTATATCGAGTAATAATTCTTGGTATTGTTTATCTATGTTGTTCATTCTGTTTCATTTGAAATTATATCACCATATTCTTCAGCGGCTTTAGGATTTCTTTTTAAGAAAATTTCAAACGCAATCTGATATCTATTTAACTCTATTTCATCTTCATATGATTTATTATGAATTGAGTCTGCGACATGTTGAATGCTATCACAATTTGTTGTAATTTGTTGTTCGTAAATTTTTTGATTTTTACTACTCATTATTATTTCCCATATTAAAAATAATGAAAGTACGACAACTGTTACTTTTAACGATTTTGGGCTCATTGGTTCTGACATATTATTAGTGTTTTATGGTTTGTGTTGGTTATGGTATTCCTCTATCAGGTATTTTATATTATCAGATAGGTTGTCCATTTTAGATAACCATTCCAAAACATCTTTTGTACCTAACATATATGATTGTTCCATACAATATATGACAGACCTTCTATCTAAAAAAGCCGAATGAGGGATTGAACTCTCATATATTTCTTCTAATTTTTTATTCATAATATTAAATTAATTTTCAATTACCATATTTGTATTTGCAATTGGAAGTCTTAGAACTGGTCTTGACCTATCAAATTCATCTTTTTGCATCACTTCATATATACCATCCAATACCTTTACGGTTGGAACATTTCCATAATTAAATAATACTTGAGAATCTTCAAGATTTCCTGAAGTTACTTTTACTGTCTTAGTTGTTGTGTTGAATACTAATGTTTGCATATTTGTTGTTTTATAATTTTTTAAAATCTACTGTTTCATTTTTGGAAACATCATCAAAACTTTCCCAAGTATGATACTTCCCATTAACTTTTGGTAACATATGGTGTTCTCTATGACCACAATATTTACATTCTCTAACCAAAACTCTCACAACATCTCTACCACTAGGATGGGATATTACGTTATGCTTCTCTCTGGAGTATTTCCAATTATGTAATCCTATATAACAAAACGGAGATTTCATTTTATAATATCATTTCAATTAAAAAAATATCAATATATAATAATTATATCATCAAAAAAATAATTTAATATTATTTTGAATTTAATAATCTTTCAACGTGATGGTCATCCGGCATTTCCGATAACTGTTCTCTATGTCTTAATAAAGGAACAACTTCCCTATACAAATTATAAGGCCTAAACTCAGGATGACCATCCATGCCCACGTCCATTCTCTGACCTCTACCAAACCTCATATGGGTTGGTAAATGACAATGCCCATGTAAGTGCATTACACCTTTATTAAGGCCATCCCATGAAGATATGGGATAATGCATCAAACGGAATTTAAATTGACCCATTTCAACGGTATTGTAATGAGAAACTGATTTAAACAATCCCTGAGAACCATCTCTATTGTTTTCTATGTGGTGGTCGTGGTTTCCAAGTATTAAATGTATATTTTTACATATAAGCCTATCCCAAAATTCACGTATTTGTTCGTACCCACCAAAAGACCAATCACCGAGATGTATCAACATATCATCTTGTCCAACAACTTCATTTATGTTATTAACTATAGTTGAATTCATTTTTTCTATGGTTAGAAAATCACGAGTTTGTGATATGGGAACCTGACCATCTTGAGTTCTCCATGCGGTCGTACCACGACATATATTCTTATGCGAAAAGTGAGTATCGGATGTTATCCATACGTTCACTTCTGGTATATTTTTTATATCTACAGGTATTTTTATCATGGAGCAAAGATAAGGAATTATTATGATAATAAAAAAACTGGATTTTGTTCTCCAGCATAAAGTCCAATAATATTATAACAAAAAAACTCTTCAGCTTCTTCAATAGACATTCCGTCTCTATTACATAAAATTGTAAGAATTTTATCTCTTCCGTATAGAATACGAGGACCATTACCAAATTCTTCAACAATTCCAATAATGGCGTCATCAAGTCCGTCAAGTATTATCGCCCCTTCGGCAAATTCATCAGTATCGTAGTTATTAATTATCATACGTATAATAGTAAAATTATTATAGAAATATGTCAAATTAAACAAATTGGTATTATAAACTATTTATAATAAATTAAAAATTATGAGAGGAGCATTTGCTTTAGGTCAAATTTCGGCCGAAGAAAAATCAGACATTTTAAATAAACATAGGCATGTGTATGATGGTTATAGAACAATGCAACCTGAAGTATCAAATACACAACCTCTTTACGTTCAAGACTTTGCTAACGATAAAGGAGGAATTACTGTTAATAATAAAGGTGTTGTTAAACCTTATACAAATATGGGTATTAATGAACAATGGCAAGCGGCGGTAGGAGATGCTTTGGCAAGTTACGCAACAAATAAAATAATTGATAAAGTCGTAGATAAATTTCAGGGAGAAACAAGTGAAGAAATGGAAAAAAAACAAACTTGTTCTGAATGCGGTGGAAATATGATGGAAGGTGAATGTTCTGAATGCGGATGGAAAGGTGAAATGGACGAAGAGACAGGTCATCTTGATGACATTTATCATGAAGAAGATTTAAATCCAAATGCAAAATTTGATTACGTTAATGGTGGAGGAAATAATTACGGCACTTTTAAAGGAAGTCATAAGGGTTTATATGAAGATGAAGAATTAGATGAATTAGGAACTCACGAATTAGAAAAAGGTAAAAAATATAAGTATAATCTACCAAGTTTTAACGACGAAATTGAATTTGATGATGAATTTGAAGATAAAACAGGTGGTAAAAAAATGTATAAGTTTAAAGGAAAAAATGATATGACTCATTTAATGCCAGGAAAAAATATTGAAGATTTTGTTGGTGATTTAGAAGAACAAGGTGGAAATGCTAATGATATGAATGTTGATGATGTTAAAAGTGCTTATTTACAAAAAATGAAAGGTCCTGAGCAATTTGGTGATGACACATATTCTGATATTGCTCCTGATATGGATTTAGATACAAGTAAAGAATGGAAAGGTTTTGAATTTGATTCTGAAGGACCTGGCATGGGAAATTCATTTCCTGTAAATGAATATGATGACGAAGAAAATTTTGGTGAATTAACTAAAATGGATTCAGAAATTGAGGGTGAAAGAGATAATCTTGAACAGGAAGGATACGAACAAATGGAATCAGCTTGGGCTGATGACGAATTAGATGAAATTGATGTTTCTGGAGTTCAAGGAATGTACGATAGTATGGACCCAGCTTATGATTTTGATAGCGAAGGACCTGGAAAAGCTGGACCTTATCAAACAAGAGAAGAAGAAATAGAAGAAGAAAATTGGTCTGATGTAGATGAAGATTTACAAGAATCGTTCATTAATCAAAAAAATAAAATAATGGAAATGATGAATCGTATGAAAGTTATTAAATAATAAAAAACCCTCAGAAATGAGGGTTTTTACATTATATCAATTAATAGGTCAGATAATGGTTTATTTGCAATATCTCCCCACACCAAAGTTTTTTCTTTAACATTATTTGAGAATGTGATTTCATCTTGTTCTTGAGGAAAAACTGTAGTTAAAATTTTTTTAATTTCATTTAATTTATATTTTTTTTGAAAAAATTCCAAATTTTCTTCATATAATATCACATTTGGTACAAAGATTTTACTCACCAATGTTTTATTATCTTTTTTTTCAGCAAAAACTTCATTTACATTATCACTAAATTGAATTTCAGATATTGAATCAAATTTTGATAAATCTATGGTTATATTAGATGGGTCAATAATGATTAAGTGTTTTTTTATTATTTCTGATTCAATTTTATGATATGGTAATAAATGAATATTTTTGGGTAATTTTATTGTTTCGTCACATTTAATTAATTGATAGGTTTCGGACGGAACAATCTGCTCAACAGGTAAAATATTATCTCTAAAATATTTTATTCTTTTTTCTTTAGTTTTGATTGGACTAAAAAATTTAGAAAAACTCCATCCATTATCAATCATGAAATAAGGAAAATTTCTTGTTTTATTTTTATTCAAATAACTGGTTATTAATGTTCCATAATTTAAATTAAACATAACCATCATAAAAATAATCGTGCCTGCAATGGTTTTTTTACTAACGTAATCTTTATTCCATATGAAATTTTTATGATACAACGATATCATATCAAATAGTAAATTATCAAAATGAATATGAAGAGTTTCAAAATTAGGAATTTCATTTACATTAGAAATCATTACGATATCATCAAATTTTAAGTTTAAATCACTTATTTTTTTACATAAAAAATTTAATTGACTAAATTTAATATCACGATTTGTTTTATCTAATTTATTTTTGGGAGTAATAATATGAATTATTTTATTTTCCCATTCTTTAAATAAAAATCTATTTTCTTCAAATAAAAGTTTTTTTGATGTTTCAGACTCAACAATTATAAACATATCAACATATGGATTTAATTCTGTTAGTCTAAAAAATAACATTTCTAACTCACCATTAAAAAATGAAATATCAATTATCTTTTGTTTTTTTTCCATATCTTTATTTTCTATTGAAAAAGAAAAAATTATTAATTATTATTGATAATAAAACAACACAATATGCCATCACCATCTTCATATCTATTTATAAATCAACATAGAACTAATGTAAATGCTTTAAATTATTATTATTACTCAAACGCATTTACAATAGATGAAATTGAAAGAATTAAAAGAATTGGTGAATCTATTCCAAAACAAAAAGCGGTTGTCGGTGGAGAACAAAATGGAACAGTTGATTCAAATACATATACAGGAAGACAAAGCGTAGTTTCGTGGATTGACGAAACACAAGATTCTTCATGGTTATATGAAAAAATTGGAAATTATGCCATTACGGCAAATAAAGAATTATGGAATTTTGATATTTGGGGATATCAAGACCCTTTACAATATACCACTTATTATGGTAATGGTGGTCATTATGATTGGCATGTTGATTTAGGACCAGAAATGTCAAATAGAAAATTATCCGTAGTTTTACAATTAGCCGACCCAAATAATTATGCTGGTGGGGATTTAGAAATTAATTGTGGGGGATTTCCGTATACAGTACCTAGGCAACTTGGACTTTTATGTTTTTTTCCATCTTTTTTATTACATAGAGTAACTCCAGTAACATCAGGAACTAGAATTTCCTTAGTTACTTGGCTTTGTGGTGCAAATTTTAGATAATGATTAGAGAATTTATAACAATTGACGATTTCCAAAGGATTAGTACAGAAAATGAATATTTTATATGGAATTTCATTAGAGAGGATATTTTAACAAACGGAATTGAGATAAAATCTTATTTTTATATCGATTCTAAATTTAAAAATCCTTTATCAGTCATATTAAAAAAAACACAAATACCTTATTTTGAATCATTCACTAATGAAAGTACTTTTGATTTTTTAAAAAATCTTGGGCTTAGTAGTGACCATTTGTTTGTTGAGAACCAAGGGTTTAGACCAGTTTTAATAGGATTTAATAATGGTAAAAAAGTTTCTAGCACTTTAGATTTGTGCTATTGTGTTGAAGGTATTATAGAAACAATTTATAAATTAAACCCTAAATTTATATTAGAATCTGATTTAGATTAATGTTCCGTATTAAAGAAAAACACCTGAAATAATCTTCCGTTTTCTTTTGTATTTCCAAAATAATCTAACGAAACATGATAATTATCTGCCCTATATAGAATCAATCTATTAAACAAATTACCATATCTGTCAACCATATCCCATTTTGTATAATCTTGAGAATCTTCTCCAGGAGGTGACTGCTTTATGTATTCTTCAGAAGTATTTCTATAATCAAAAGTCATCATTCCTGTTTTTTTATGTTTAAAAATACCGGTACCTGAAGATATAGGTGCATCTGGTGTTAAATAAAGTACTCCGGCCCAATCAGTTGTGGAATCCGCATGAATCCATGACCTATCTGACGATAAAGTATATTGAAATGCCCCTGTATAATCATCACCATAATGAGTAATTTCACCAGCAAAAGGATATAAAATATCTCTAAGAGCTTTTTTCATCGTATCGTTTAAATAAGAATCAGTTCTTAGTCCAGGATAATTACCTCTAACTTTAAACTCTTGTTTAAGTGCAAAATCACGAACTTCTAATGGATTAGAATAGAAATCATCAATAACTAAAGAATTTATTCTCATATATTTTAAAATTATATTTAAAATATAATAAAAAAAATAGATTTTACAATATTTTCAGATATTTCTTTATAAACTAATTTTGTATGGAAATAAAAGAAATTGTGTCCTATTATTTAAACAGCGATTTAAATATTTTGGAAGTATCATTCAGGACAATTGAAGACAACGATGAATTATTAAGAACAGATAGTATAGATTATAATATAGTTAGCGAATATGGATTTGAACTTGAAACAGAATTTTTTGATTTTTTTGATGATGATACTGAAAAAGATGAGGACAATAAAGAAAAAATTGAACTTGATGAAGATGAGTTAATTTCATTTTTAAATGAGTATTATACTATAAATTCAAAATTACTTCCAAAATCTGAATCGTATTAATATTTATTGTAATGAATTTAGATATAAATCATATAGTAAACTTTTTAAAAAAAAATACTTATTCATCTAAAGATGAAATTGAGGAGCAAGATGCTGCTCCTCCTGCCTCACCAGCACCCTCAAGTGGAGGTGGAGGAAAGGCTCCACCAAAATGGGCCGATTCGTATCCTTTAAAAAGAGGAAAGTCAAATCCTTTAACAAAATCAGGCGAAAAGTGGGAAACAGGAATGACAAGAGGAGCCGCTAATCAGATTTGGTGATATTAATATATTTATAAATAAACATTTTATGGTACAAGTAAAATATACTCCAGAAGAAGCCTTAGAACAAATAAAATTGAGGATGAAATATGATTCATCTAAAACTTTAAAGGAAAATAAACAAAATATTTCTAAAAAGCCCGAAACTAAGTTACCGGAAACAAAAACTAAGAAATAATTTTAAAATTAATAAAATGAACATTACTAAACAAATTAGAAAAAAACTAATTGAAACAAAAGAACAAAAAGAAAAATCCTTAATTGGAGAAAGTTTAGTTAAAGAAAGACTTTTAATGGTTGTTGGAAATAAAAATTTTGACAAATTAACTGAACAACAACAACTTAAAATGAGTTTCTTGTTGTTAAAAGAACTATCATATTTAAATGATAACGGGTTAATTAATGAAGGTCTTGGAGATGTTTTAAGTAGATTGTTTGGTGGATTTGGAGAAAGTTTAGTTGAAAAGGCTGTAAGTTCTATTTTAGGTTCCTTAGGGTTTCCTGATGGATTTTTTAGAAAGGCAATTGTTTCGGCAATTGCAACAAAACCAAGTCAATTATTTGCGGCGTTTAATGATTGTAAAGCTTTAACAAAGTTAGTTGCTGAATCATTAGCTGAAGCAGCTTTTATGACATTACAACAAGAAAAAGGATTTGGTGGAACAGGATATGATACATTAAGAAATTCTTTAGGTGATGCTATTAAAGATAATAAATTCATTGGAAAATTAGAAGAAGGTCTTGAAGATACAGTATGTAATTTATATAATAAATTTTTTGGAAAAGCTCAGGACCTAGCAGCAAAAGTTCAACCTAAGGCACAAACAGTTCCGGCACATTAAAAAGTATTCTCAGAGTGAAAACTCTTTGATATAAATAGGACAAAAAAAAAGGGGGTGTTCTAAATTCTAAAAGAAGGGTTATTTACCCTTCTTTTTTGTTTTAACAATTTCGTCAATAATACCATAGTCCAAAGCTTGTTGACTATCTAACCACAAATCACGACTAGAATCTTTTTTAACTTGTTTGGCATCTTTACCACAATATTCTCCTAATAATTCAAATAAAGTGTTATTAATTTTTGTCCACTCCTTCATGCTAATTTCAGCATCTTGAATATTACCAACAGCACCTCCCGAAGATTGGTGTAACATTGTTCTTGAGAATTTCAAAGAACTTCTTTTACCTTTAGTTCCTGCACCTAATAATACTGAACCCATAGAAGCGGCCATTCCTGTATTTACAGTTCTAATATCACACGCAATATAATTCATAACATCAACAATTGATAATCCTGATTTAACTGAACCACCAGGAGAATCGATATGCATTGTAATATCTGTTTTATCTGTATTATCCAAAAACATTAATTGAGCTTGGACTATTGTTGACATTCGGTCATCAACTCCTCCGGCAACCCATAGAATGCGGTCACGCATTAATCTTGAAAAAATGTCTATTTGTGTTGCTCTCATTTCTCTTTCTTCCAAGATATATGGAGTCATTGATGATTCAATAAGATTGTTGTGATAACATAAATCTAATGAAGATTTATTTAAATGTTTAACGTAGTAGTTTTCAAATTCGTTATTTATATTCATAAATTATATTTTTACAAAGATAATAAATAAATTATAATAATTACATTTTTTATCTACTAATAATAAAATTATTTATAACTAAATAATCCAAATTATTGTTTAAGAATGTTAAAATGGCGTCTTTAGGGGATTCGACAATTGGTTCATTAGGTCCATTAAAACTTGTATTTAATAATACAGGAACCCCTGTCATTTCATAAAATCTTTTTATTAGATTATAGAATTTAGGATTATTGTTTAATGTTACCGATTGATGCCTGGCTGAATTATCTATATGAGTTACTGATGGTATTTTATTTCTCCATTCTTCCCTTACTGTGGTTGTTAATAACATGTATGGTGAATATATCTCAGATTCAAAAATTTCGTTTTGGTGTTCAAATAGAACTGATGGAGCAAAAGGTCTATACCATTCTCTTTTTTTAATATCGTTATTAATATGGTCTTTCATCCAAGGTTTAATTGGAGATGCTAAAATAGAACGATTACCAAGAGCTCTCGGACCTATTTCAGAACCATCTTGAAACCATCCAATAACTCTATTTTCGGTGATTTGAAAGGTGATGTCATTTATAAGTTCATCAAAATTCTGATATTCTTTAAATTTTAATTGTGTGAATTCGTTTAACGATGATACAATATCTGATTTAGAATAAACTTTTCCAATATATGGTTTAAGCGGTTCTGTATGATTAATATCAACTAATTGTTGATATGCGTACCAAGAACAACCTAAAGGAATTCCACTATCATCTGACGGAGGAATAAAAAAACAATTCTCAAATAAACCGGAATTTAATATTATTTCGTTTGCGTTACAGTTTAAAAAAGAACCTCCAGCAACACATAAATTATTTGAACCGGTAATTTCTTTTGCCTTTTTTGCTAAAATTAATGCTCCGGTTTCTTGTTCTCTTTGATAAATTCCTGCAACTCTGGCTCTTGAAAAGAAATCAGATTGCCAAGTAACTCTTGGATATATTGTTTTATTTGGTATATAGATGTCACCAGCCTTTTCAATTATATGTGGAGGGACATTATTAAGGAACTCTTGGTCAGCAAAGGATGCTAATCCCATAAGTTTACCGGCTGGCCATGTATGTGTTTCTGGACTATAAATTAATTGTTGGCACCCTATACCATAAAAAAAACCAAGAGAAGTCGAATCCAAATCTTCGGATTTAAGTGATTCTGAATTATCAACCCAAAGCTCTTTAACCCATTTTTTATAAACTTCTTTATACTCATTTTTAGTGAAATGATAGATAGAAAATCCTTCATGATAATCTTCAGTATTGTCTAAATCTTTTTTGTCAGAGTTTTCATACCATTTATGTAATTTATTTTTATAATTTAAAATACTACCTGATGCATCGGCGACAACAACTGCTGATTCTTCAAATCCAGAACTCATAAAAGATGAGTATGCATGTGCTAAATGGTGAGGAATGAAATGAAGGATATCTGTTTTTAGTTGAGTATATACTCCAAAAAATTGCTCTTCCACATCATCGATTAATTCTGTTGTACTGTACACATAATAATCAATGTCTTCATATGTAAGATTTAAATAATTCAGGCAATAATTTATTGATTCAAATGGTATTTTTCCTCCAGAATACGCACCGTCAGATTTTATTCTGGTTAATCTTTCTTGTGAAATACCAACAATAACTTTACCGTCTTCAATTATTACGGCACCTTTATGATGACCAACTGAAAATCCTAAAACTCTCATAATTATTATTTATTCAATTTCTGATTCGTCCATATTAACCGGAGTTCCGTGTGGTAAATCTCCATCACATTTATAGATATGAATTTGTTCTTTATATTTAAAAACTATAATTTTTTTCACATCTTCAGGTAATTTGATATGTTCTTTAACATCAATAACAATTCCTTCTTTTTCTTCAAGAATAAGATTTAATGCTTCGGCAAATAAAAGAGAAGAATTAATGTAATCTTGAATATTATCGCTTAATTGCTGTTCTTTAGGTGGTATAAATTCCATTTGTAATAATTTATATTAAATAATAATGATAAAACTTTAATAAATAAATGATTTTTGATAATCATTCCATATTTGAGTTACGTGAGCATTTTCATTAATTAATGTCGGAGCAAATGGTTTTTGTTTCATAACCATTTTAGCTTCTTCAGGAGTTCTATTTGATTTTTTAATATTACATTTAAAACAAGATGTTACCAAATTAACCCATTCATTTTTACCTCCTCTTGATTTAGGTATTACGTGGTCTAATGTTAAATCTTTTTTACTACCGCAATAAACACATTCATAGTTATCTCTACGATATATACGATTCCTGTTCACTCTAAGACCTCTTGTATTATATCTGATATAATTTAATAGCCTAATGATTAGAGGACGAATATGGGTCTTATAACTTGAAATAATTGGATTTTCTCCAGACTTAACCACTTCTGCTTTACCTTTATTGACAAGAATAAACCCTCTTTTAAAAGAAGTAACATTTAACGGTGTGTAATCAGAATTTAATACTAACACATCTCTCATTATAATAATTTTACAAAAAAAAATTTAATAATACAAATAAAAAAGGGTTCAAATAGAACCCTTTTAAAATATCACAAATTTAGCAATAGTTTATGGTTCGATATTTTTCACGTATCATCACAACTGAGTTCTCATATTTAATTGTTAATTCCAAAAGACTTTCTATATTTGTCATGTATATAAATATCGTAAAAATAGTTTGAAAATCAAATCTTATTATTATATTTGTATTTTAAATTAAAAAAATATATCAACATATGATTTATCTTCCATCTGCGTCCCCAACTAATACAAGTTTTCATGGAACAACATTAAAGGCTTCTGCAAATCAATTAATAAATTTGATTGGAGAAATGACTCATCATAATAGCATCGATGGAAAAGTTACTATGGAATGGGTTAGAGAATTAAATACTGCGGATGTTTTTACGATTTATGATTGGAAATATTATAGAGACATTGATATGGATGAGGAGATTGAATGGAGCATAGGTGGAAGAAATAAAATTATTACAGAACAAGCAAAGGAAGAATTAATTAAGTTAATGTTTATTTAATGGCACATCCTAATTTACACGCAAAATCTTCCTCCAAAAAATTTGGTGGAAAACCTGAAGATTATATTCATCTTCACGAATGGTTAGATGAAACAAAGGGATGGTTTGGTGATTCATTACATAGAATGTTTAGACATCATAGCGAAGGGATTTTTGAGATGGAAAAACGATTTGGTACGGAATTTAAAAATTCTGATGGTAAAACCGTGTATACAAGATATGTTGGAGAACAACATATTAAAGAAGATTGTAATAATTATATTCCATCTGCAAAAGAATGGATGATAAATGTTTCAACAAATCAACGACCACAATGGATGTTAAAAACAATTAAACTTGAAGACTGATATTTATTTATATGAAGAAAAAAAGAAACGTTAACTCGATTAATGTATTAGATACAGACGAAAAAAAATATTTAAATAGGGTTTGCAATTATTTAAATTCCCTTGGTATGAAAGATGGAACAATTGATATTGAAATTGAAGCACTGGGATATTTTGATATTGATGATATTAATTGGGACGAAATAGATTATTTTAATAATAATTATTCCGCAGAAATTCCTGATGGGTTAAAACCAATTTTGATAAAAATTTTTAATTATATAAGTTCTAATAATTTATATAACGAACCTGATGAAGATGGATTAAATTATGAATCACTTAGTATTGACATTGATACCGTATCAAAGGAAATTTCTGTAAACCATAGATGGTCATTTTATGGTAGAGGTGATGAAAATTCTGTAGAGTATGATTCTCAACAAGATTTGGAACAATTTGATAATTGG
>Ga0114966_10004064_pt1 | contig 12634 bp, 10 predicted proteins | sample M_130207_XF_Meta_FD_87029 | JGI IMG/M metagenome (GOLD analysis project Ga0114966, IMG submission 87029) | Freshwater microbial communities from Lake Montjoie, Canada to study carbon cycling - M_130207_XF_MetaG | ecosystem: Environmental > Aquatic > Freshwater > Lake | place: Lake Montjoie...
GCCTGCTTTTATTGTTCCCTTTATGACCTCTACCGGATTGTTGGCGGCGTAGGTTGTTGCTTTAAGAGAGGTTAGTTTTAACACAACGTCGCGGAAATTACCCCGGGTAAAATAGCGTATGGTGCACACGATGTTTTTCAAAATGTCGCCAATATTAACGACAAATGAAAGGGCGTAGAACGACGCAACAATGCCGGCGACAGTGCCCGCGGTTTTAAAAATTTTACCGGAAAATACATTTTCACTCAGAAATTTGGAGGTATATGTGCTAAAGCTGTAGGTCGACATAATAATCATCAGCAGCATATCGGGAGCCGGGGTTCCCCCCGTGAGAGTCATAACTGTATTGTAGGTGTTCATTATCATATAACCAGCCGTATTATATCCGAGCGTATTTGCTGCGAGATTTGCGCTTGCTTTCCCCAGTTCGGCCGCCTCTTCTGCCGCAGATGAGAGCATCCCCAAACCTTGAGATAAATAGGAAGCCTCTTTAGCAACCCTTGCCTTTTCCGCGGCTTCCAGTGCCGTATCAATTTTTCGTTCATCAAACAATTCATATATCCGGCAGTCCTGTTCCGAGTACCCGGCCGGGAGGAAAGCTGCGATGCTGTCGTAAAACGCAACAAATTTTTTGCAAATTGCATCAAGGGAGAACGAGCCAGCAGCGGCATTGAACATGTCGAGCAGCTCGTTCCAGTACTGGTAGGCCAGCGCCAGTGCCCCGACGGCGGCCGCACCAAGCGCCAGCTTTCCCCAGATCGATGACGGGATGAACTGCTCAAAGATTCGCCGCAGCAGACTGCGGTTGTCCTTAGTGCCGTCTGAGTAGGAAACGGACTTAACCAGTTCGCAGGTTTGCTTGACCTGTAGGTCCCGCGAGATCTCGTACTTGTCCTGGACTTCTTCCTGGGTTAATTTTTTAATATTGGCGCCAAGGCCCTGTACAAAGACCCGCTTCAGTTCCAAGTCATTGGCCTTGGTGATTTCCATTACTTTTTGCAGGGCATCGTCTCCAATATTGGGAAACTCTTCGCCGTAGTACTTTAAGAACTCCTCATCTGTCTTCTGCTCCGGTGATTTGAAATAGCTTTTTGAGATTTTGTCGATCTCGAGCTTGTCCAGGTGTAAACTTTTTTCATCAGAAACATCGACGATGTCCACCCGGAAATTGGAGTCCACAAAACTTCCGTACCGCCGGCCCAGTGCCGTGTTGGCCCGGTGCATAAACTCCTTGAGAATAGTTCCGGACTTTTGGAGCACGACGGAACTAGTGTGGGGCAGTCGGGCTTTGATAATTTTGAGCGCATTTTTTCCGAACTGGCTATCGGTTACGATCGCGACATTTGGGTTAATCATGTTTGGCGTCCTCCTGAATAGACTCAGGGTTACATTGGGCTTTTCCAGCAGTTCGGTCACAATAAACAACTTATCGTACAAAAAATACAGGGGCTGAAATTTCTGTGATTTTGTATTTTTGGAAGGTTCAAATGCCTTTCCGGTTTTAACGTCGTAGAGCTTCATGGCCTGGATAATAGCGCGCTCGTCCAGGGTTTCTAAGGCCCGCAGTGACGAGTCGGCGTAGCGCAGCTGTAGGATTTTCAGGTGGCCCTGTGCATTTCGGAGGACGATGGCGTTGAGCACAAACAGGTAGTTTTGCAAGACGAGCAGCCAGCTTAACATGAAGTTATTTTTGGTGACCCGCATAATAAAGCCCTGGTCTACTATTTTATGCGGGACCGTAAAGTGGCGACATAAAGTCGTAAGTCGCGGGGTAATAATTGGCAGGTTCGCCAAATGGCAGATGATGGGAAACTCGCGGCCCGGCAGTATATTGTAGTGTTGCATGATCTGGGTGCCTGTTTTTTTTGAGCCGATGTCGGTCTCCAGGAGCTTCAGTGCAGTGTTATCGGGCCGCCTGTCTGTGATTTCGTAGAACTCTACCGGGGAGTAGTGTTGCAGCGTCTTTAGGATCAATGCGATCTGTATTTTCTGCCTATCGGTTGTCATTGACAAAAGTTTTACTATTGGCAAAAAGTTTATTAAAAAAATATCAAAAAAAAAAGATGGAAGGCTACGACACTCTGGTGCGATTGGTTCCCCTGTTTGCAAAGAACCAGGAGTTCCACGACGACCCGGTTGACACAGTAAGCCTCCCGGAAAAAACCGCATGGAACATCGTCAAAAAGAAACCGCGGTTCCTGGAGCCCGGCGACTCACTGTACCAGGCCACCGACTACACCGGGAACTGGTTTGTCCGCAATCCCCAGCCCGACGGCATTTACCGAAAATTCACGGTCCAGGATAATGTTCGGCTCGAAATGCTTGTACTTAGCGACCGCCGATGCGACACACTTCTGCGCACCGAAGACGTGAAACTGCGCTTCTGCAATAACCTCGGCAACAAAGGCCTTTTGGTTAAACGGCCCGTGGCGGATAAGCTGGATGAAATTTATATCTGCGGTGACACGCATAGCGTCGTCAGCCCGGCTCCAGTCAACATGTACTTTCTGGATGTTACGGGCGGCGACATTACCCAGTGTCTGTTTTGCGACTCGGCGAAACTGCTGCTGGACCGGAGAGACCGGCCCTACCGGATCAACCAGATGGTAACCTCAGAAGACCAGCGCTCCGAGCTGGCCAAAAAGCTTGGCAAGGACAAGATCCTGTTTCCGGTGGTTTATTATGTGGACGTGTACGACGCGGAGACACAGCCGGAGCCGACGCCCGATGACTACATTGGCGGCTACGAGGAGTTGCTGATGCACATTAAAACAAATTGAGTTTGACGTTGCGGCTATAAAATAAATAATACAAAAATAATAAAACAGGATGGACCGAATGGACAGGAGCATCTACCGTATGCCGGTAGCTCAAATCATAGACATCCTGAAATTTTTGCCGGACAAGACCTGCGCCGAAATAATCACGGGCACTGAGCTTCGTCAAATTAGCAAGCAACTCAAGTCGGCGGAACACCTGACGCTCTCCCGCATTTCGCAGGAAAAAATGCTGCCCATTGGAACCCTTGTTTACCAAGGAAGCCGTACCGACAACGTCTGGAACACGGCGCACAACATCGGCTGGTACACAACCGGCACCCCGAGTCAGCTCAATTACGCCGGGGCCTGTCCGGAGGAGCGTGGCTATGTGCACCAGTTCCGCACCAAGCGCCAGGTCCGCGTCGCAGTTCACCAGCAAATGCTTAACTATATCCTGTTTACATCGGACCTGGTGATTGAGTGGGACATTTGCAGAAAGTACGACGGGCTCTTCATCGACAATGGCTCCCAGGATGACATGGACGAGCTGGCGCTCTGCAATCCAGTGGAGTACTTGGAGTACACCAACAGTCTCCGGTGTGCAGACCACCAAAATTTTATTATCGGTGGACTCAAACTGACGGAGAACAGGCCACTGGCGACACCGTTGCCGACGCCCGCCGTAACGTCGTCTCGGAACCCAAGCCACCGGCTGCGGCTCGTCCCGAAATCAGCGTCCCAGCTGCGGCAGGACGACTCCGTTGAATCGATTGTGTCGCGGGCCGCAAGCTCCGCGGTGTCTAAAAATTCAGGATCCAAAGTATCCGCGGATCCGGTGGGGTCCAGTACGATTGTTTCCAAATTCAGGGCGGACCCGAAAAGCTCCGGCAAAGACCCGTGGGGTGCGTTTGATGGCCCGTCCGGCGGCGTCCTGTTCTTTTCGATTGTGCTTGACCAGAACGCCACTAATGAGATCGGTCACTGGTGTCTCGACAAAATCGCGCAGCAAGGCAATTGGAGGGTGCGGGAGATCTGGGTGACATCGGACGAGGACCGCGCCAAATTTTTGGAGGAGGCCAATGCGATTCGCAAAGAAAAATCGGTGAACCCAAACGTGCCGCTTCCCTGCGACCGGTTCACGCTGCCCGTCATCTTTTGGGATAATTACCAAAACGACATCCTGCTCAATCGTAAACTGGTTGGCGGCTACACGGAGCTCATTGAATTTCTGGGCTACCTTAATAAAATAAACGAAAAATGAAAAAGAAAATTTGCCAAAAGAAGGAAAAAATTCCTGCTACGCTTCGCAACGTCGTCTGGTGCAACTACATGGGAAGGGAAAGCACCGGGAAGTGCTACTGCTGCGGGGTTGAGCAAATCTCTAAGGCCAATTTTGCGGTGGGACACGTCAAGGCCGAGGCCAAGGGCGGGTCTCTACATGCAAGTAACCTGCGGCCTGTGTGTACTCTGTGCAACTCTTCCATGGGAAAAACTGATATGTATGAGTTTATGGCCAAATATGGTCTTGTCGGCAATATAGTTCATGTCAAGGAAAATCCTTCAAATGCTTGGCAATGCGCTGTGTTATGAATAAAATTTAATTATCAGGGCCATGATGTTGCGCTGTGTTATGAATAAAATTTAATTATCAGGGCCATGATGTTCGCACCGCGTGCTGCAGTAGCCCAATGTACTGGTCATCGATGCCACCGACGCCCCGCAGTAGACTAACAAACTGCCTGGGATTGCACTGGGAGTTAATGAGGCCCCGGGTCGCGATCAGTAACCGCTGCATTGGCCCGATGATGCAGAGACACACGGACACCCGGAGAATTGTGGGGTACTCGGCGACCCGGAGACTGTGCACTTCCTCTGTTTTTTGCATGGCATCGGTTGCCGACGCTGTTTCAAGGCTATTTTCATAGCGGTAAAAGTCAATGGACCACTGCTGATTACCGTGCTCGGTGCCCTGTACAATTTCCGCAATGAATTGCATTGTTATTTTAAAAAAAATTTAAAGTTACTTTTTAAGTTACGTTGCAAAAATAAAAAAAGGAAATGAATGCCATTGATATCCTGCGAAGCCTAGACTCGCGGCGCAGGGCCATGCCCCCGACAATTCACACATGGAATCTTACCCGCGAAACCCACTTCCCAAAGGCGGGCACGGACGTGCGCATAAAACTCTTCTTTTTGGAAGCGCCCCTGTCAATGGTTGGTACCGCGATGAACCGGGCATCGTTCATGACGCCGGACTACGCGGACCTCAATGCTTTTCACTGCGCTCTCGGGTTCCAGTACGAGGACTCGGAAAAAACGGAGTTTGCCACGGACCTTATCGCGGAAACCTTTAATGCTATGGTGCTTCTGCCGGACATTGTTGGTAACGAGCTCATCTGGAAAAATAAATCAATCATCACATACTACTCGGCGATCGACCGGAACTACTGGTCCAAGTCCACCTTTGTCGGCATGATCGATGGCCACCTGCTGCAACGTCTCCACAATTGGATCTTCAGCGGCCCCGGTGGCGGCTACTATGCCCTGAATTACATGTACATTTTTTTTAATATCACCCAAATGGTCAACAACGAACCCATCGATCTGACGCGTCGAACCGTGTGCGACTCTTTTGCCGACGAAGCAATTGTTATGTTGAAGCGCCACGGCGCCGCCATCGAGTTTATCACGCCCATTCACACCGCATTCACTCCAATTTTTGTCAAAGACCCCAAAACGCAAGTCTCGATCCTTGACCCCAATAAGCCCGACGAGTACGCCGTCATATTTAAATTTTACAAAACTATGTCGGAAATTATTAGCATTCTTGCGGGAAAATTACTAGCCGGAATACCTACGGAACAGGACACAACCGCACTGACCCTCATTACCCATGATTACTTTTCTTTGGCAAAGTTATTTGCAGTAGCCCTCGGCCAGATGATGCAAAACAGTGGCAGCATCTATATGATTTTTTACTCGTACGGGAACGACGCAAAGGGCTCGCCGACTTACTACAAGATCACAAACCCCACTATTTTTCTAAACTATATTGTAAGCGATATCACGCGGAACATTGTGGGCAGTACCTTTCACGGCAGGAAATTTTACGACGAGTATACCGACGGATACTCTGCAACGGGACCGTGTCCTGGTTCTAAAAGTAACAGATCCCGGGCCATTGCTAAGGCCATAAGCCAAAGCCCTCGAAAAGCAATTGAAAGCCAAAGCCTCGGCTCGCACAGCTTGCACGGCTCACATGGCCCGTACGGCTCGCACAAAAGCAACAAAAACAGCGGCAGCGGCGTCGGTTTCTTTTACTTTTTGTTTCTTGTGTTAATTATAATTTTAGTGTGTTGGGTGCTGGGAAAAAAATACTAAATGCAAATTAACTTTTTAGTTTTGCGGTAAAAAAGAGCATTACTAACAAATATGGCTTTTTACGTCGATACCGAAACCTCCGGTCTTCCCAAAAAATCATACCGCCTGAATAAGTACAACTACCGCACTTCCGGGGACTTTGACAGTGCAAGGATCGTCTCCATCGCCTGGATACTGGAAGTGGCCGGAGAGCGCGTCGAGCGCCACTTCGTCATCAAGCCAGAGTCCTTTGACATACCGGAGGCCGCTAGCCGCATCCACGGAATAACAACCGAGCGGGCCCATGAGATTGGCGTTTCATTTGCCACGATGGCTGTCCAGTTGCTGGAGGATCTGAGCCGCGCCGACCTGGTCATTGCACACAATGTCAAATTCGATAAAGCAGTCCTAAAGAGCGAGCTATTTCGCCGCGGCAATGTCGCCATACTGCAGCAGCTGAAGCGAACCGCCAAGTACTGCACCATGCTCAACGCGTATACTCTGATGCGACTCCACAAATGGCCCAAGCTCTCGGAACTATATGCGCACCTCACGGGCAAAGTAGCGGATCCAGAGCTGATGCACTCGGCGAACGGCGACGTCCTGTACTGCTACGAGTGCTACAGTGTCCTAAAAAATTTGTTTGCGTCCAAGGCAGCCATTGGCGTACCAGCTGTTGAATTAGTAAATAGTTAAAATAAAGAAATATTTTTTTTTATTAAAAATGTGTGGCATTTCGATAGCTTGGGGATCCCGTGGACAAATCATTTTTGGGCATTTTCAGGCACGCTTTGAACACTTACTTCCCCGAGGCCCCGATTCGTTCACCGCCGAGTCAATTAACATTAATGACATCGACATCGCCTTAGGATTCTGCCGCCTGGCTATCCAAGGCACCGGCATATCCTCGGAGCAGCCATTTCGCTTAGACGGCGGCCGCCTCATCTTGGTCAACGGCGAAATCTACAACGCCGCCAAACTACAAAGCCCCGCACTCGGGGCACTATCAGTGTCTGATAGTGATTGCGTCATCATCCCAAAACTCCTTAATTCTGGGATGCCGATGGTGGAGGTTTGTCGCCAGCTTGATGGGGACTTTGCCATCGCAGACATTAACCCCGCGGCCGGTACCATTACAGTGGCCCGGGATCCCTACGGTGTCCGGCCTCTTTTTTTCGCCCAGTACGAAAATGGCTCCTGTGCCGTAGCCAGCGAAATGAAGGGTCTCTACGGAAATGGCTTTCCTTGTGTGGTTCACCAAGTGACTCCGGGAATGGTAGTTGAGTATCATTTGAATTCCAAAGCCGGGGCCAAGAAAAATGCTTTTATGTTTCACCAGGTTCCTTGGCTGAAGAATCCCCTGATGAGCTGCCCAATTGTGTCGCGCACCAGTGTGTTTCGCGCTTTCAAATCATCAGTTAAAAAGAGAATGGCCCGTAACTCAACCATCGAAATAGGCGCCTGTCTTTCTGGAGGCTTGGACAGTTCCGTCGTGGTAGCGATGGCCGTGTCTTTTCTATCGCGCGACGATCCCACATACAATTTAAAAACATTTAGCATTGGCATGCCCGGTTCGCCCGATTTGGCCGCGGCTCGTCGGGTGGCAAACTATCTACACACGGACCACCACGAAATCACCGTGACGCCGGACCAGTGTCTCGACGTCATCCCGGAAGTCATCCGTGCCATCGAGAGCTATGACGTCACTACGGTTCGCGCTTCGGTTGGAAATTACCTTGTTGGTCAGTACATTAAAAAAAACTGTCCCCGGGTCAAGGTTGTGCTAAACGGCGACGGCGCCGACGAGCTTTTTGGCGGTTACAAGTACATGCGAGCGGCACCGTCCGACGCTGCTTTTGAAACAGAGACGACCCGGCTTCTGGAAAATATTCATTTTTATGACGTGCTCCGTTCGGAGAGATGCATGGCCGCCCACGGACTGGAATCGAGGAGTCCTTTTCTGGACCGGCAATTTGTGAGCGTCGTGCGCAGTATCCCGACCGCTCAACTGAGGCCCAGTGCGGAGGTCATTGAGAAATTTGTGCTACGCTCGGTGTTTATGCTTGCGCTGCCACTGGACATCGTGATGCGGCCCAAGGAGGCGTTCAGTGACGGAATCAGTCCCGGGGGGCCGGCGGCCCTGTCGTGGTACCAGATTACACGGGCCAAGGCAAAGTCTTGTGGGCTTTCGGAGGCCGACTGGTACCGCCAGGAGTTTCTTCTTACCTACTGCGAGACGGAGGCCAGTACTATTCCGGAGCAGTGGATGCCTCGCTTTGTGACGGGCGCCACTGACCCTTCGGCAAGAACTATTTTGAATGAATAAAAATTTAAAAAAAATAAAAATATATCAATTAAAAAAAAAAATATAAAAGATGCGTTCAAGATCCAGAAAAAGAAGCCGTTCCGTTTCACGACGGCGCCGTTCCGTTTCACAACGGCGCCGTTCCGGACCATCAAGACCAATTCGGCTCCGTTCCAAACCAATGCGGAGCCGATCTAGATCCAGGGTTTCAAATAGACGCCGACCTATTCCAATTATTGTGCCATTGCCAATGGTACGAAGCGCATCAATTTCACCAAAAAATACAATGCCATTACTGGCTCCTAATACTAATTCTGTCAGCAGCAGCTCCATATCTACACGACATTCTCCAGTACGTTCTCCAGGACGTTCACAGTCTCCAAAGAATTTGAAAACACCGGTTGCCCGCGCTTCACAGTCTCCAAAGAATTTGAAAACACCGGTTGCCCGCGCTTCACAGTCTCCAAAGATTGCTCGCGCTTCACAGTCTCCAAGACTTGCTCGCGCTTCAAAGTCTCTAAGACTTGCTCGCGCTTCAAAGAGCCAAACGCCTCACAAGACGCCGGCCCGTCGCGCTTCAAAAAGCCCAAGTCCTCACAAGACGCCGGCCCGTCGCGCTTCAAAATCTCCCTCCATCACTGAAATGCCGACCCGTCGCGCTTCCAAATCTCCCTCCATCACAGAAATTATAGCAAATACATGAAAAATATTTAGTTAGTTTTTTTTTATTAGTAGCAAGTTATGTTAGGTTTCCGCTTTACTTGCGGGACACCCTTCGTCGGCGGGAAACACGACGAGAACCAGATCGCTTGCGGGTGCGGGCAGCCTTAAGGCCGGCCCGACGACGAGCAGGGTCAACGAAGCAGGCCCTGCCACTCTTTCGGCGAGAGCTACGGACACGGAATTTTCCACCGGGGCTGTGGCAGACTGGGGCTCCAGAACGTTTTCGGCGTCGCATAGACATATTTGTTAAACTTTTTTTTTATTATGTACGCTTAAAAAAAAATTTTTTTTTTTTTAAAAAAATATTTTTTAATTTTTTATTTCAATCCTGCAATTATATATTTTACCATTGCCGACGGCAACACAAAATTTCGGTACAGAAAGAGCCTCGTGGGGTACGAGATTTTCCAGGGCAAATCGTTGCGCAGTAGCGGGCAGGTTCGCGCCAACTCCTTGGCCTCGTCGCAAAACCTCGTGTTTCGGACCACATTGTCATTAATGATGTGCCACTCGATCAGCTGCGGAAAATAGTGCTCCAGCGGCACATTGTAGTTGCGCAGTATGGTTTCGTACGTGATGTAGTCATTATCAATAACCCGCGCCAGTCCCAGGCTTATTAGCTGGTGATTTAATATGCGCAGCGCGTGTGCGACGTAGCCGCGAATGTTGTAGTTTGCGACGTTTTTCAAATTGTTTCGTCGCTCCGATATCGAAAAAATCATTAAAAAAAATGTGTTTTTAAATTTTGTATTTTAATTTGTTGCAATTTTTATAATAAATTTCTTATTTCATAAACCAATACGCGAGCGCACACGTTCTTCCATATGAAGCAGTACCGAAAGTCTGAGCTTGGCCATTTAAAATGCCTGCAAATCAAGGCCCAGTTGACTTTCCAGGATGCCCGCAACAAGCAGGACATCGAAAATAATAAACTGGTGCGCGGACGACCCATTCCGCCACTCACGTTTAGTGCCTATGCTGAAAATGATTTATTTCTTCGCGTGCCGCGATTTTTTGAATTTTCCCCTACTGTTTTTGGAATCGCGGAGCCAGCTTTTACTTTTCAACCCACGCTCTCATCCGGCTCCCCAGTTTCATTTAGCTTCGACGACGGCGTACCTTCTCAATTGCGCTCAGTCCAGGAGGAAGCCTTGATTATTCTTTTGGAGCGCTTGAACAGAGCCACTCCCGCGGCTCCGCAAGGAGCTACATTGTGCCTTCCCTGTGGATTTGGAAAGACTCGCACCGCCATATTCGCCATCCAACGTCTCGGAGTCAAGACCCTGGTTCTGGCGTCGCACAGCCACCTCCTTGTCCAGTTCTCGAAGGAAGCTCAGCGGCTTTCCCCGAATATTGTAGTCGCAAAACTCCCCAAAAAGCCAGAAATTCCTCTGGATCCCGATGCCCATATTATTTTTGGTACTTTGCAGAGCGTATACTGCCGAGCTTATCCGAGTCGCTACTGGGAATCGGTTGGTCTCGTGGTTATCGACGAAGCCCATCACCTCGCCGCTCCTACGTTTTGTCAGGCGATTTGTAAACTCCCGGCGTGCCGAATCCTTGCACTCACTGCCACTCCGGAGCGAAAAGACGGCCGCGAAAATCTAATTTATCTGCTGGCCGGGGACACGGCGTTTCGTGTCTACCGGCCAAAAGACGCCCGTGTTACCATTAAGTTTTTGCGCTATTCGCTTGACGTTGGTGCTGAGCTTAAGGCTTTTTCCAGCATGTACCAGACGGTGGGGGAACGAATGGTACTTTTGGGCAAACTGAGTCTTGTTGAGGAGCGCAATGCCGTGCTCGTTAACAAGCTAAAAAAGCTGGTTCTGGACCGCGCCGGGATCCTTGTGCTCTGCAAATTGATCAACCATCTGCACTTGCTGGCCGAGCTTTGTGGCTTTCCTCCGGAGCAGTTTGGATTCTTTACTGGCCAAGAAAATCAGCAGGCCCGGGAGGAATCGGCAAAAAAACTTGTTATTTTTGCTACTTTTGATATGGCTAAGGAGGGCCTGGATATTCCGCGGCTCGATACTCTGGTGCTTGGAAGTCCGGCGGAAAACACCATCCAGTGCATGGGAAGAATTTTGCGCGAATTGCCTGGGAAAAAGAATCCCATTGTGGTGGATGTGTTTGATGACTGTGTAGCGTTCCGGGGAGAAATATGGTCCAGGGTCCGCCAGTACGGAGAAACCGGAGCGAGAATAGTTGGAATTGTTGAATAAACAATAATAATTGTTTTATTTTTTTTTTCCAAAAATAAAAGTAATTATGGCTTATTCCAAGTCTCCAAAAAATAAATTTGCACCATCGACGGTAGTTAGTATGGCTAGTATGACTAGTAATCGGCCAATGAGTTACGGACAGGTCTATGAGAACTTAAATTATGAGATGAGCATGCATAAAATTTCGGACACCGACCGCAAATGGATGGCTAGTCGAAAAAATTTCATTAATAGTAACAAAAGAGCTTTTGAAGAACTACAAATTAAAGTGGGTAACTTAATTGAAGCTGGAAAGATACCGCCAAATTTTGCAAACAATCTCGATAAGATTTGCACAGATAATGAATTTAATTCAATTCAATCCGAGGTAAATCGTATGGAAAGTTCCAGGGCCATCGACCGGACAGGGCATTTCCGTACTATTGGGGCGACAGTTGTTACGGGCACGCAAGAAAACACTGATGAGACGGCGGCAATTAATACTAAAGTAGCAAAAAAAAATAAGCTGGGTACCATTGTAAATGCAGGTGATGATAGTGATTCTGACGGCGAAGGATCACAAACAATTATCCTAACAGCTGTCAATATTAAAAAACCCCGTAAAACAAAAGAATTAAGCGAGAAAAAAAGTTTAAAAAATAAAAAAATAAAGGAAGCCAAGGAAGAAATAGATAATGCACATAAAAAAAGGATAGAGGCTTATAGAAATATAAATGAAAACAATGATGAAACCAAAAATGAAATTTTAGAAAATAATTATAATAGTGCTAATATTGAATTTATTGAAAAAAATAAAGTTTTAACCGATTTAACAGAGACATTTATAAATAAAGTAAAAAATGAATTTAATGACGAAATTCAAAAAAGAAAAGACATAAATAATACAGAAAGAGATACAAAAAAATTATTAGAAAAAAAGATAGAAAATATAAAAGAAGATGTAAAAATATTAGCGGAAACAAAAAATGAAGTTTTATTACAAAATATACCAGGAGCACGTGTAATAGAAAAATTGGGTGAAATGAAAGAAAATAAAATTAAAAAAATAAAAGAAAAAATTGATAAAGTATTATCAAATGATGAAATAATAAAAAAAGAGGCTGAAAAAAAAAAAAAAAAAAAAAAAAAAAAAAAAAAAAAAGAAAAAAAAAAAAAAAAAAAAAAAAAAAAAAAAAAAAAAAAAAAAAAAAAAAAAAAAAAAAAAAAAAAAAAAAAAAAAAAAAAAAAAAAAAAAAAAAAAAAAAAAAAAAAAAAAAAAAAAAAAA
>Ga0114966_10004065_pt1 | contig 12632 bp, 12 predicted proteins | sample M_130207_XF_Meta_FD_87029 | JGI IMG/M metagenome (GOLD analysis project Ga0114966, IMG submission 87029) | Freshwater microbial communities from Lake Montjoie, Canada to study carbon cycling - M_130207_XF_MetaG | ecosystem: Environmental > Aquatic > Freshwater > Lake | place: Lake Montjoie...
CTATACGAAAATAGGCCGTAATAAGCTCTTCTGATAAATTTTCTGTTGTCGCCAAATCAATAATAGTTAAATAAGCCAGTATAGCATCTTCGTAATTTTTTAGAGACTGATAACAAGAAGCCAAATATTCATAAATTGTAATTTTTTCAACACTATTTTTTGTTAGAATTATAACTTTGTTGTAAAAAATAATAGCTTGAAAATATTCATCAATACAGTAATAATTATTTGCAAATAAATTGAGAATTTCTTTTTTATTTTTAAATTCTTCTGGCGAAGCCTCTATTAGTTTTAAAGAATCTTTATATTGATTGTTATCATAAAGTGTTTCTGCGTAATTACAAAGAGCAGAATAATATTCTTTGGCATGATAAATTTCTTCTATTTGACTATTTTCAATTAAGTCAAATATATCCTGATATAATGAAATAGATCTTGTATAATCACCAAGGTAGTGATACAAATCAGCTAGAACCGCCAATGCAATGAATATATATTCGTTAAAAAATCCACTTATATCAATAACATTTTTAGCCATTTCTAAATTAGAAAGTTGTTCTTCATGATTCTCAAGCTCCCTGTTACAATATGCTAAATTCAAAAGAGATTCTAATATTTTATAATTCTGATCACCAAATTGATTTAATTTTATTTGATAAGCCTTTGTATAATAGTTCAATGCATTTGTATATTCTTTTTTATCATAATAATATCCAGCTAATACAACGTTAGTAGAATAATTTTCAAATCCATTTTCATGAATTTTTATAATTTTTTGAATCATCAAACTTTCAGATCTTTTATCATCTAATTTGTCATATAATTTCGCTAACAAAATGTAAGTATCGACAATATCCTTGTGGATTTCTCCATACAAATCAAGTTCAATTTTTAAAGCTTTTTGCAAATATTCTATTGAGACATGAGGGTTATTATCATATACTCTTGCTATATTATAATATAACATAGCAAGTATAGAATTATTATGCTTTGCGTCTTTTAATGCATAATCTAAAGCTTTTAAATAGAGACTTTTAGCCTGTTCTACTTCTCCTTTCAAAGAGTATGCCGAAGCGATTTTATTTAATTTTATTGGGTTTATAATTTGATTGTAATCAAATAAAGTCTCATAAATATTTACTGCCTTTTCTGAAAATCCATTAGATGTATAATAAAATGCAAGATCTTCCAGCTCCTCATTGTTTAAATTTCTATTATCTATTTTTGGGACAAACTCATTTTTAAATATTGCATTAGACATTGGCAAAATAGAAATCAACAAACTTATATTTATTTGTACATTATTTTTTTTTGAAAATTCTAACAGGCAATTAGAAAATAAAATTTGCATAGAATTGACTTGCAATTCATTCATTTTTTCATTTAACAATTTCAATATCTTCCAATCATTGTCAGTAGGCTCCTCCAATACTTTATTAATCGTCGCCTCTACCCCATATGCTTTCATAAAAAATAACAAGGGTCTAATACACAAATCCATTTGTTCCGTTCCAGCATCAATTAACACAGTAACTAAATCTAAATCCCCTGTAAGTGACTGTTCGCAGAGGAAAGACTCTATAGATGATTGTTGAAGTTTTGTGCCATTAGATACAGATTTTTGGATATAAGCTAAATCTATTTTAGGTTCTTGCTTTTGCAATTTCACCCCTAGCAAATATAACAAAGCGCCTTCAACCGAAAAGCCCAAACATCCATTCAAATCTTTCGTATACCTACTCACCCAACCCATATTTTTCATTCGGGCATATGGCGAATTAACCAGGTCTGTTGTGAGATAAGGTTTTACCTTTTCATTATTCAGTAAATCATCCAACAACAATTCATTCTTTCCTTTCAACCAAACCTCATCGGCCAACAATTTCAGAAATTGTTGCTCTTCTACTCTAAAAGTATTGAACCAATCTTGCCATATATGCAAATGCTTATTCCCTTTCTTTGGTAGGTTTTTACTGTTATATATTTCCAGAAATAAGCGCAGTACCAGAGGGTTATTGATCTGATCGTATATTGCCCTGTCGAAGGTGGCAATATCGTCAAATGAAAACAGGGGTTTGTAACGCGACTTATCTTTAGCAGCATAATTCTCCCAGGCAGCTTTCATCTCTTCCATGTTCAAGGCAGTGAGCCAGAATGTTAAAGCAGCCAGCCCCTCTTGCTGTTCTTTTTTCTCCCCATAAACCAGGTTTAAGTCTGTATCAGTTACTGAATAGCGTTCAAGGTCTGCAGCAGAGTTGGCGCGACTGGTTACCACAAATTTGAGGCTTCCTGGCTCAAATAATTGACTTAACTCCAGCACCTCCTTCCATAATTGCTCTGCATGAAAAGCCTCATTCAGTCCATCAATCAGAATAAGAGTTGGTGCAGCCTGTGTGCCAGCAATAGTCGGATAGGCGCTCAAACCCAAACTAGGATCGATATTCAGCATGTAGGCAATCTGTTCTGATAGTTGCGGCTTCTCCATCCTTCCCGCACGTATGAGTAGGCTATTGAGACCCCACTCTGCATATTGCTTCTGCATCTCCGTCAGCAGATTAGTCTTTCCGCTTCCTGCTTCAGCAGCCATAAAGAATATGCTCGCTCTGGCTCCTACCCATTCCCTCAATTTTATTTCCAACTCCTTGCGGTGAACGTATACTCCAGGTATCAGCTTTTTTTCAGCAACAAGTGTATCTAGTATCAGTTTGTTCTCATCCGCTATGCGCGATAAAAAAACTTCCCGGGTGAATGTTTCAGGCGTATAAGGTTGTTCTTGCTGCTTGTTACGGAGTAATAAATTAAGTCGCTCCAGAATTTTTCCTGAAGTCTGTTTTTCAGTTCCTTCCGGACTGAAAAACTTGATGGTCTTACCGGTATAGGATTCATAGGTAAGTATTTGTTCCTTATCCTCTTTGGCAAGGTTTACTTCTCCTGGCACAATGAAAAATGGCAAGATCTCTAGAATATTACCTGCATTGTTTTGCAGCCACACATTGGAATGTGCAGCTAACGCGGCTTCCACCTGACTGATTTCCGCCGATTGCAGGACATAGGTCTCTCCATGTTCATGCTTATACATGACATATTCCGCTGTAAACTCCATACCTTTCAACAGCTGGTTAAAAATGGGATAGTACTCCTCCCATAATCTGAGGGAAGTTGCTTCGTCAAGTGTGAGTCCGTGACCCAGGTAGCGGTTGCGGAAATTAATCAGCATACCTATGGCCGTAGATTCCTGGTTCTTGTGCTGAACATCGCCATAGGCATCTATGTATTGAATTTCGCCCTTGTAGAGCTTGCGTTTCTTACCAGTTTCAATCTGTTCATAGTAGGCATTGAGTTCCGGACAAAAAAATGAATGGTTGTTTTCATGTAGAAACTTAAGTGCCTCGCGGATGAATACATTCCAAGTGCCACAAGATGGCTCTGACAAGGTATTGTAAAATAGGGCCACCATCTTCTTATCCTGAAAGGGACTGTTAAAAAATTCAGAAGCTGTGATCAGTCCCAGGTATTTTAGGTAGTTCAGGAAAGTATCCTTGAATAGATTTAGCCTTGTCCAGGGATGATTTTCAGACAATGTTCTTTTAAGAGGATATGCAATCACATAGGGCAAACTATTGATAAGATTTAAATCCTCTTCAGAAAAAGAAAGTTCTTCTTCCAACGGAACATCGCAAAAAGGACATTCCATAGCAGAAGGATATTCTTTACCCTTCTTGTTTTCCGGAGCAGAGCAGTCTGGATTTTTACATGTATAACTCATTGGTTAATATAACAGTCAAAAATGAAGCAGGGTTATTGCAAATGAATATAGGAAAATAGATGAACTACTGTTGCGTTAAAAAGTTGAATCTGCCAAAATTAGCGAAGTGTTTAAAATTTTCGTAATGCACGAACAAATTTAGAATCTTCCTTGGGTACTGACATTTCATCACCAGAAATAAAACCTAAGTGATAGGCAAGATTTGCATCACTTTGATCTTGAGTACTACTCCAATACCAATTTTCCTGAAAATTCGATACTTGATTTACTAAACTATATATTTCTCTTAACTCTTCTATACTTGGCAATGACCAATCATCAAAACCATCATAAGAATAATTATCACAAAGCACATTTGCTTTAGCCCAATCTGTTGCTCCAAGATCTTCAACACTCATAACATAACCGTGTTGGCCACTTTCATCAATTTTTACTATAATACCTCCTTGATAAGATTGACCAACTGATAAAGAAGTGCTTAAATTAATATTATTCAATAAACTTGATTCTAGTAATGAAATCGAGGGTAAATTTGATAAATTATATTTGTTTATTGGTTTTTTCTGTAATAGAAGCTCGTAAATAAACTTAGGAATATTAACCGTATAAGTCTGCTTTTGTTCAAAACTTTCTCTATCATTAAACATAAATTCCACTGCAACATTTTCAATTACATATAAATCACTTACTCTGGCATAAAATTCTAGTCGTTTTTCCCAATCTCTTAATATGAGCTCCTGATTTTGATCAGATACTCCACTTAATATTTGTTTCAAATCATTATCGGAATAAACTCTTCTCTGTTTATCAACTAGAAGATTAGGTATTTTAACCTCACTTCTGTACCACCTCTCAACAAAGCCAGGTTTTACAACAAAATAATAAATTTGATCATTTAAATTTTGTTGTTCATTTAATAAGATAGCTTCACCACTGATGCCTCTTGGAAAATTTATGTAACTAAATAATGACTCATCACCATTATCTATTGAAATAATTATTTTACCTTTTTTGAATTCATTAAAATCAGATTCATTCTTTACAAAGGGATTATTTTTTTCAAAGGAAGATATAAAATCATGATATATTTTTGAAGTTATTATTTCCTCTCTGAAATATATTAACAACCCAAGAATAATAGCCCAGCTAATAAATCTCTTCGAAATAAATGGTCTAATTGGTGGAGATGTTGACGGACTTAAAGGTTTAGGTTTAATAGGTGATCTATGGCTAGAAGACCTTGGTGAATTCGCCGTAAATGTGCTGCTTGAGCCTGGAGTAGTTTTTTGAGGCTTATTTGTTGAAGGTATAGATGAAGTAGGGGAAATTATAGTATTCTGCTCTAGTGGAAAGAGTATAAGTTCATCAGCCGGGGATGCATTAATATCTCTGAGCTCCATTCCGCTGTCAGACAAACCTGATTCACTCGGAATTCTTACACCCAAAACATCAATGGGGAAATGCTTGTAATGATCATCTTTGTTATTTTCCATTAAGCATTGTTTTTGTATTCACAATAACCTTTGAAAGATTTTTGGCAACAATTATAAAAGCTCTCATGGGAAAACAAATATTCTTTCAAAATTAACTGAACGATTATTAAGAATACTAAGAAATGCCTTACTCCATTCATTCATCGACGGACGAAGGGAAGGTGAATCAGAATCAAAAGAACGAAGAAAAAGAATCTGTAGCTCACTAGATATTCTCTGAAAATTCCCATGCCTGATATCATCCTGGGTCATTTTGCTAAGAAATTTTCGGTTGTGCCCCCAGGGGAAGCATTTGTTTTTTACAAAAAAATCCATTTCAGTACCATCCGTAAAACGAGTACCCCCCTGAATGGCCATAAAAGGATGAATGTCAAAAATCAATTGATAGAATATTACAGCTAAACTGTAATAATCATAAAACTTATTTAAAGGTCCCTCAGGTGCCTTATACTCTGGTGTAAATTGAGGATGGACTGGAGCCAAAATACCAGACTTATTTTTAAGTGTAAGGTTATCTAAATCAAGTATATATGGAACTATATGGCTATTGCCTTCAATTTTATCGATGGCAACCAATATATTATTTGGCTTAATATCAAAATTACACAACTCTAAATCTATTTCTACACCTCGATGATCTCTCAAATTATATATTTTATCAAAAAATAAAGAGAGGTAATATGCTAAAATAAATCGATTTTTCAAGCCGCCCGGATAATATAAAAAAGAGTCTCGCCATTGTGTGTAATTAGGCCTGTTTCTATATTTAAAAAAAGCTGAATTATCACGAGCCATGATGATCTGAGTTAGATCAATACCATTATTAACAGTATCCATGGTAAATCCTACAGTTCTGCCCAGTCGATCCCTAACCAAATCCAGGGGCCAGGATCCCACTGATTTAGGTATTTTACCGAAATTAATAGTGAGAGAGGCTACACTTGAAAGTTTATTTAATTGTTCAATCCGCTTTGCCAGGGTGATCTCTTTTGATAAAAAATCAGGTTTAAATATTTTTACAGCCTTAGTTTTATCAAGAGCATTTAAATAAACAGTCGCGGCCCCTCCCTTTCCAAGCTCATTGCCTAGACGTATTGATTGATTTCTTGAATTGGTATACATTATAGCGTTATAATTTATAAAAAAGAATTAAAGTTTTATCATCATCTAGTAAAGGATTGCTGATACTTTTTAATTCTTTTTTTTCACCATTTAACTCGTATAAACCATTTTCAACTAAATTTTTTAGTCTGCTATTTACTTCCTCATCTGAATTAGCCTCCTTAAGGGATTTAACAAGTCCTTCAAAAAAGGGATTATAGGGCTTATTGTTGTCATAAAATGCCTCATTACCTAAAACATCATCATATATGCCATTTTGGGATCCCTTTTTACTCCAATCCATAACAAAGTCCTGACACCCGTCAGTAGACGCAAAAAAATACTCAACCAATTCAGGAAATTCAGGAATTACAACATAGGATCTAAATATTCTTTCCCAACCTTGTTTAATAAGGAAGTAGGTAGCGCCAGCGGTAAATGTCATAAAAGGAACAATAAGTTCCTTAGAGGAGGAGTCGCTGAAACCTGAGCGCCCATCACCAATATTTCCAGAAAGAAATCCCCAGTCTGTTTTTACTACTAATATTAACGTACAATATAAATCATCTGGTTTTATATTTTCATTTTTTGCTTTATCCAAAAGAGCATTCCTCACCTCTGTAAATAAATCAAGACAAGTATTTTTCCACGTTTCTTCAGTACTAGCTAAGTCTGCAGGCTTATTAGAATAGAAAGATAAATCTATCGATTGAAGTAATTTGAATAAATAATTCACGCAGAAATTGGAAGCCTGGTGAGATTGCTTTGAAGAACCAGCACCATCAGAAACGACAATGACATGATTACCATTAGATAAAAATCCCCCTATTCCAGCATCCTGACAGGGAATAGAAGGTTTGCTTTTCTTATGCGAATGACCCTGCACAGATACTTGACCCAATTTAAATGCCATATGAAAGGTTTTCTAAGTGCCAAGATCAAAAGTAACCGCTTGAGCAACATCTGATGACATCTGAGCAGTCTGAGCTCCGCCCTGATTTATCGCACCAGAAATGCTTGAACTGACAAAGGCAAAGACTTCCGCAAATTTTGAAACATCTTTCATTTGCCATGCCTTTGCCTGATTCTTTAATCTTTCATCAGCCGACTGCACAGCCAATTTAGCTAATAATTGCATATCGGCACCTTCAACTCCAAATGGAATAAAAACAAACTTTTTATTGTCCGCCATTTGCTGAATTTGCTGATCAAGAGTCTCGATTTCTTCAGGAGTATTGGTTGGAGCACCATCAGTGAATAATACAATGAAGGGTCTGTAGAATTGTTCCCCGTTTGATCTATAGAATTGTTTACGTTCCTCAACTATCTCCATTGCTTTATTCATGCCTGCAACAACATTTGTAATTCCGCCAACAATCAGAGATGGCATATTTGTATCAACGGAAATTAAATCAATGGGCCTTTCAACACGCGCGTCATCATCAAAACATACAATTCCAACTTCGAGGCGCTGTGATAAAATCGGATCAGATAGAATATCTTCTTTCAACTTGACAAGTGCCCTGTTTAGTTCATCAATTGGAGATCCTGTCATTGAGCCTGAAGTGTCTAACAACAAAACTACCGGACATTTTTGGTCTTTATTACGAGCTTGTTCCATAAATTTAATTATGCTTTAAAAAATTAAAAATAAATTACTCATTTACCACCAATTCGGTTTGGAACCTATCCAAATATAGTCACCGGATTGTACTTTCCCTTTGATATATCCTCTCAAATCCGAATCCTCACTGACATTTTCACCGCCATCTAGGCTAAACCGATGACCTGCACCTTTGATTTTTTGGATTGCCTCTGAAGCAGATTCTGCCTCAACAACACAATAAACAGAGGAAAAGACGCCTGTACTTACTTTTCCACGATAATTTTTTTTCATAAAAAAAAATTTTAATAAGTGAATTTAAGTAAAATCGAAATAAAAATCATTAAAGGATAAAAATATTATTTTATTAGTTGAAAACAAATCTCAAAAAAGATGATACTAAACTGTTACTTAATATTTGCCACTATTAACATTCAGATAAAAAAATGGTCAAATCCGAAAATCTAAAAAAACCCTGTACGAACTATTGTAAATTATTTTAAAAACTAATATTTGAAATTACCTTAATGTTATCTGCCTGATTCCAATTGTTCCACCCAAATCCGTACAAAATCGTTTTACCGCCTTTTTTAGTTTAGAGGATTCAGTGCCAAATGGAAAAAAATGATTGAAAATCCATAATGCCACCCCTGCAAATGTGATATAAATCCCTAACTCCCACTTTTGGGATAAAATTATTCCAACAATTCCCAATGTTAGAACAATTGCCCTCATATAAGACCCTTCCCGGATTAGTTTTACCTTATCAATTTGTTTGACAGCTAACAAATAATTATTCTCAACATGATTAAGATTAATTTGTCTATCGATATTATGAATAATATTATTAAATTTTAATTTGATATTAAATACCTCAAATTGATTTAAGCTTTGTAGGCTAAGCTGATTCCTTCCACCCAACAAACCAATATATCCTACTTTAGAAATATTTCTCTCGATAATTGGATCAAAACTTCTTCCCATACGCAATACTAATTCCAAAAATTTCCTTATAACATTCGGGTCCCGCTCGCTCCTCACGTGAACGATTAAACCTGTCTCAATCATTGATATTCCGCTAGTCACATATTGAATAACTAACTCTTCAATATTATTTGCTTTTTTTCTTTGGTTCCCGCTATAAAGAAATCCACCTATTGCACCTATCTGGCCAAGAGTTCTAACTGTATTATTTTTAGCATTACTTGTTAAAAGATATGTTGCAGCTGCTGCAACAGAAGCTGTGTTAGCATTTTCAAAATGGCTATTCATTTTGAGAGTATGTGTCTCAATATTTATTACCAAATTCTCAAGTTGAAAGAGGTTAGATTGTAATGACATGACTTAAAATAGGTTTGAAAAAAATTAAACTTCACCGCTTTTTTACTTTCTTCAAATAAATTCGGTACTAAAGTATTTAAAAAATGTTAAAAGTACTTTTATTTATTGAAGGGTCAGTTCAATTTTTTAATGCAACACGTTAACGAAGTTAAATTGTTGTATGGAAAAATATCAACGTTTAAGTCTTGATGAGCGAGAAATGATTGGTCAGCTATTGTCACAAGGTAAAAGTTTAAGGTTCATAGCTGAAGCACTGTCATAGAAGTCCATAAATCATCTATATCTTGGGGAATTATAATAGGATTGGTGAGTCTTGGTGTTATTAGTGTAATTCTAGTGAATGATCACAATAAAAATGAAAACAATAAAATTACAAAGGATAAATGATACCCATAGTGTGAAAAGAATAAAATATTAAAACAACTAAAAAAAATAAAGTTAACAATCCCACTTTTCATTTTCACCATCCAAAAAGGTATCTCCTGGATCAGCTTCTTTAAAAACTATTGAATTACTTTTAAAAATTCCAAATACTTCATCGTATTCAGGTCCAGATGAAATTTGTTTGCCATTTTCGTCATATAAGTTTAAATCTTCAGTTTCATCAGAATCAAGATATTGTACGCGATATTTCCTTCCATCTATAGAAATTTCAGATTCGTACCATACTTCCCATTTTATCTCAATTGGTTTTTTAACAAATTCGAGTTTCATATTTTTGTTTTTTTATAAAATAAATTTAAGTTTAAATTTTTTTAATAACATCTAAAATGGTCCATATGTTAATAATTCAAAGGCCCATGAAATAAGCATTTTTACAGGATATCTTGTTTGATTATAAATACAGAAAACTATCTTCTAATAGGGATAACTCTTCCATTATCTATTTGATGTATTACATCAAGAATATGATGTATTTGTATCAAATTAGGTATTGGCATAAATTAAATTATTTTCTTTAAATTATTAAGATACATACTCAAATCATGTATGATTATATATACTCCAGTTCGCCATCCCATTTAAACACTACTAATTTACTGTTTTTAGATAAAAGGCCATTTTTAACTTCTTCTTTGTCATCAAAAGTTAGCCCGTCATATATCAAATATCCGTCATTCAGTTTAGATAAAACAAGTGATATTTGTTCTTCACTAAAACGATGAAAAAGATCTAAAAATATATTTTCATTCTCAACAACTGAAGTGAAAAACTTACCACCCAAATCCAAATAAAATGGATGTACTGGGTTTGCCGTATCTTGTGTATTTGGATAAAGATATTCTATGAGACTCATTACAATATCCCAACTAGGTGTATTACCATTCTTGCTAATCATATAGTAATATCCATTTGAGGCATAATTACCACCGCCTCGTCGAAGATGAATTTCAAAAACACATATTTGATTTATTATTTCGTTATTTATTGAAATATTCATTTTTCTTTCTTCTTAATGAAATTTAAAAATTTATTTGCAGTTTCAGTGCTTGATAAATCAACTTCATTTCTATTTTTTTCAAACATAATATTTGTAGAAGTCTCTTCAATTTGATCAATGCTATCTTTCACACAACGAACGGATAGTCCCTTTACAAAATTTCCAGAAAATTTTATAACAATATTAAAATTCCAAAGCAAAGATCTATAGAATGCTTTTTCTTCATTTGCCTTAGTTGCTGACCACCATAATCCTCCTAAAGTAATATGTCTAAAATCTTCATCTTCAACCACCCTATATCCACCAGGTAATGCTGAAAATAGACTTTGGTTATTACCATTTTCTTCGTCTGAATTATTTTTCTTCCAATAAATTTCAGACTTTAGTTTTTTACCTGGATCTTCACCTAGATTATTTACTAATTCAGCCCACTCTTCATTAGTGGCTACATGCCAACCTTCAGGAGCTATCTTTCTTGAGTCACTTATTGCAAACCAATTATACAACCTACCATAAATTTCTCCATTTTTTGAATCATTAGCATAATAGCACCAAGCAGGCTGTTTATTTTCACTAGCTTGTACCCATTCATCGTTTGTTATGGCTTGAAGTACTGGATCACCATTTTGGAAGGTGTCTATATCAAGGTTGTATTTCATCCATACCTGATTTCCTATTTTTATTTCTTCCATATTCATATAGAAATTATTTAAGTGGCTATATTTCCCAATATTTATGGTATACAGTTGAACTATTGAAGCTACCTTTTGTTATTAGGTTATAAATTTACTTCAATCAATATTTAGTGTTCCTTTACTAATAGATGTTTTACCTACATCATTCTCACTTTGCTTTAATTTACTCTGAGGTGAACCCATTGCATTATCCATCCACATTTGTAGGCTCATATTTGACAAATAATCATTCAGGGACGGGATAAATCTATTTCTGAAATCTTCCATTACATGTTGCTCTGCGATATCTCGGACATGAACTTTTTTTCCATTTGAATTCAGAATATGAACTCCCTGTAATCTGTTTCTTTTAAAAACTTGAATCATATCTTCAATAAACTCATCTGGCAAATTATACTTTAATTTTAAAGTTTCTATTGCATCAAAATCGATACCGAACATTTTTTGCATGTAGTAAATACCAGCTGTATGATGAAAAACAGTTCTGTGTCGATTATCAGCTAAAAAAGCCTTTGAGCTATCCATCATTTCGTGAATCTCTATATAGTCTGAAGGCTGTCCTCCAAATTTTTTGGAAGAACTTAAAGCGTGTACATCTGATTTGCCCATTTTATAATTCTATATTATTTGATAAATCTTCAAAATTTCTTCCAGAGATACTCATCCCTTTAAATCCCTCACTTTCTTCTATAGGGGCAACTTCATCCCAATAAAAGTCATTCGTTAATTCTTGAATTGCAACTAGCAAAACACCTTCGCTCCAACCTTGGTCAACACAGTTTATTTGCAAGTTCATATCCTCGAAAATAGTAGAATTGTCTAGCTTTTCAATGAGTTCATCAGTTAATTCGCTTGGTCTTTCTTTTGTTTCGATATCATCTTTCTTGGCTTCCTCAAATTGAAATCCATTAAAACTATCTCCACCGCCGTACCATTTAAAAAAAATATATTCATATTCTGCTAATTTATTAGAATAGAGTTCAAATATTTCCTTTGATGATAATTCATCTTTACTTAGTAACTCATTTATCTTATTTGCTTTAATTTTTTCTTTAATTGAATTAATTCTTTCTAACAGACTATTATTAAGTTTAAGATAACCTTCATGATTTGCAAGTGCTTCAGCTGCTGCATCAGATAATGAAGTCAAGCTATTGAGAAAAAGAGGACTATTATTCTTTCCCAAGGATTC
>Ga0114966_10004070_pt1 | contig 12622 bp, 7 predicted proteins | sample M_130207_XF_Meta_FD_87029 | JGI IMG/M metagenome (GOLD analysis project Ga0114966, IMG submission 87029) | Freshwater microbial communities from Lake Montjoie, Canada to study carbon cycling - M_130207_XF_MetaG | ecosystem: Environmental > Aquatic > Freshwater > Lake | place: Lake Montjoie...
AACTCTAAGAAATCGGCTAAACGTGAGGCTTTATCGAGCTCAGGATTAAATTCAAATTGTGATCCAGGAACACGCACGTCACTCCAAAATTCATTGCGTAATGCTTTTATTTCTTCGATAGCTTCTTTCAGTCCTTTTTCATTACGAGCCATACCACATTTGTCCCACATAATCTTCCCTAGACGCTTATGGAAACTCTCAACGGTTTTTGATCCTTTGATACCAATTAATTTAGAAAGCATCCCTTGCACCTTTTGTTCTGCCTCTTCGAATGCCGGATGATTAGTAGGTATTGCCTTAGTAGCAATTTCTTTGTTTAAATATGAACCGATTGTATATGGAATTACAAAGTATCCATCCGCCAAGCCCTGCATTAAGGCAGACGCTCCCAAGCGATTGGCGCCGTGGTCGCTAAAGTTAGCTTCACCCAAACAATACATTCCTGGCACAGTTGTCATTAAGTCGTAATCAACCCATAAGCCACCCATCGTATAATGCACTGCCGGATAAATCCGCATCGAAGTTTCGTATGGGTTCTCTCCAGTGATTTGTTTATACATATCGAAAAGGTTACCATATTTTTCTTTGATAACATCCTTTCCTAATTTCAGAATCTCGTCATCGCTAGCATTCGCAAGTCCATTTTTTGTGGCTTCCACACGGCCATAGCGCATCATGTTAAATTTAAAATCAAGGTACACCGCCATCTTACTTGGACCAACGCCAAAACCAGCATCACAGCGCTCCTTAGCAGCACGGCTAGCTACATCACGAGGCACTAAATTACCAAATGCTGGATATTTTCTTTCCAAATAATAATCTCTTTCTTCTTCAGGAATGTCATTCGGGCTTCTATCGTCGCCTTGTTTTTTAGGAACCCAAATTCTTCCATCGTTACGCAGCGATTCACTCATCAATGTTAATTTAGACTGATGATCGCCACTTACCGGAATACATGTTGGATGAATTTGCGTAAAACATGGATTTCCCATTAATGCACCTTGCTTATGTGCCCGCCAAGCGGCCGTTACATTGGCACCCATCGCATTAGTACTTAGATAAAATACATTTCCATAACCACCGGTACAAAGCAACACTGCATGACCAAAGAAACGTTCTAGCTTACCGGTTATTAAGTTCTTGGCTATTATTCCACGAGCCTTGCCTTCTATCTTCACCACATCAAGCATTTCGTGTCGAGAGAACATCTGAACCGTTCCCATTCCTACCTGGCGTTCTAATGAAGAATAAGCTCCTAACAACAATTGTTGGCCAGTTTGTCCTGCTGCATAAAAAGTACGTTGAACTTGCGTACCTCCAAAAGAACGATTGCTTAATAAGCCGCCATATTCACGAGCAAATGGCACACCCTGAGCCACACATTGATCAATAATTGAGGTGCTAACTTCTGCAAGCCGATGCACATTTCCTTCACGAGAGCGATAGTCACCACCTTTAATAGTATCGTAAAAAAGCCGATATGTGCTGTCGCCATCATTTTGGTAATTTTTTGCAGCGTTGATACCTCCTTGCGCAGCGATACTATGCGCTCGTCTTGGAGAATCTTGAAAACAAAAAACTTTAACTTTATATCCTAATTCCGCTAAGGCAGCGGCAGCAGATGCGCCAGCGAGCCCAGAACCAATGATAAGTACTTCCAAATTACGTTTGTTGGACGGGTTTACAAGTGGAACAGAACTTTTGTATTTACTCCACTTTGTTTCTATTGCGCCTTCAGGTATTTTGCTATCTAACATTTTAGTTAATTTAAAGGGTAATATTTTTTAAGATCGAATGCTGGTGTATTTGAATTTGAAGCTTTTTATTGACAACAGCCTAAACCTTTAAGGTAAAGAACGATAGGCATGATGGCGAATAATAATGGTATTAAAATACTATAGATAGTTCCAAGGAGTTTAATAAATGGTGTGTACTTTTTATGGTTTATCCCTAGAGTCTGAAATGCCGATTGAAAGCCATGTAAAAGATGGTATGACAATGAAATCATTGCTAAAAAATAGATAATTACCACCCATAAATTACTAAAGGTCTCCATCATCAAAACATATAAATCATCATAATGTTCGCCTTGGTATTTTATTGAATCCAGACCAACAAAACGTGACTGAACCCAAAAATGAGCCAAATGAATAATTAGGAACATTAAAATCAATGTGCCTAACAAGCCCATACTGCGACTGTACCATGGACTGCTGTTTTTATTGTACGCATATCCAACAGGACGCGCTTTAGCATTGGTTCGGGTAACAATAGCCGACTGAACAACGTGCCATATTAAAGCAGCAAATAGCACAATTTCGCCTGCGCGAATAAAAAAGTTGGTACCCATAAAATGGGCGGCCTTGTTGAATAGCTCACCGTCGTCGCATAAAAAAACCAGGCAATTTATGCCGCAATGGACGATTAGAAATAAGATTAGGAATAACCCCGTGAAGCCCATTACTAACTTCTTTCCGATGGTTGATGAAAATGCTTGTGTAAACCAGTTCATTTTTTTAATTTAAGTGTTATAAACTTTCGTTTTTAAGAGTACAAAATAAGAGCTAATTTTAAAACCTGAAGAAGATTTAAAAACAGGGCGAAGATAGAAACGTACTTTTGAATTTTCAAACCTTATTGCAAGTAATGTCTTTTATTTTTTAAACTATTTATATTTTATCTGAATAATGCAGCAAAAAAGCCATGGTATTGTGCTACATGCCTTAAAATATGGGGATAATAGCCTTATTGTGAAGATCTTTACCCGTGACTTTGGTTTAAAAACCTTCATGGTTCGTGGCTTTAGGGGTAAAAAAAGTGCTTTCTCTGCTTCGCTTTTCCTTCCATTAACCCTAATTCGATTGGATATGGATAGTAAAAAAACGAGCTCCGCATTTAATACACTCAAAGATGCCCAATGTTATGAGCCGATGCATTCCTTGCAAACCGACTTTGGAAAGCAAGCCATTACGCTTTTTATTGCAGAAATATTGTATAAAACCATTGTAGACGATGAGCCACATGCCGATCTTTTTGAATTTATTGAGCATGTACTAAAATACATCAATTCAGAATCAACTGTACCTGCTGTTTTTCCTCACTTCTTCCTTGTAAATTACAGTCGCTTTTTAGGACTATATCCTAACGAATATAGCGACGAGAGTACCACGTATTTTAACTTACGAGATGGCGTATTTGGACGAGACAAAAACCTTCATAGCGATTTCATGTCTGAAGAAGAAAGTGAGGCATTGAAACTGATTTTAAGAGCTGACGACAATAGTTTGAAAGATGTGAAAATTAGCAAAACACAAAGAAACAACCTATTAGTTGGTCTTTTAAATTATTATAAAATTCACTTATTAAACTTTCGTGAAATTAAGTCACATAACATACTCGCGGAAGTTATGCGCGGGTAATAATATAGTTAGCCTTGCTAGAGCTGCGTGAGTGCTTCAGCAGACTTTTCAAGCGTCTCGTTGTCCTTCGCAAAGCAAAGTCGCAATACTTTATTATCCGATGCATTATGATAGAAAACAGAAATAGGAATGGTGGCTACTTTGTTTTCTAATGTTATTTTTTTTGCAAATTCAACATCTGACAGGTCTGAAATTTTCTCATATCCAACACATTGAAAGTAACTGCCACTGCATGGAAGTAATTTAAATTTACTTCCTTTCAAGAGCTTTTTAAAATAGTCGCGCTTTTCTTGGTAAAAGGCAGGCAAATTCAAGTATTCGTCTTCGTTCTTAATATATTCGGCAAGGGCATGCTGTATCGGGGTGTTGGCGGCAAAAGCCATAAATTGATAGGCTTTGCGGATTTCACGTGTTAAGTTCTCGGGCGCCAAAAAATACCCCATTTTCCAACCTGTAGTATGATAAGTCTTACCAAATGAACTTATTACCACACTGCGTTCGGCAAGTTTAGGAAAGCGACAAACACTCTGATGCTCGACGCCATCAAATATGATATGTTCATAAACCTCATCACTCATAACAACAATATCCGAATTCTCCACAATCTTCTCCAACTTTAACATATCTGAGGCAGTAAGTATAGTTCCCGTTGGATTGTGGGGTGTGTTGATGATAATCATCTTCGCTTTAAAGGTCACAAATTTCTTCACCTCATTCCAATCTATTGTAAACTTCGGAAATTGCAATCGAGCAAATTTCGCCACTCCACCAGCAAGTCGCACCGAGGGCGAATAAGAGTCATAGCAGGGTTCAATGATGATTACCTCATCACCTGGCATCACAAGCGCTTCAATTACTGCATAAATTGCCAATGTTCCTCCTGGGGTAATTGTAATTTCGGTCTCTGGATTGTAAACAGCTGAATAAAGCTTCTCAGTTTTAATCGCAATTTGCTCACGCAAGGAAAGTAATCCCGGCATGGGAGCATATTGATTAAACCCTTTATTCATAAACTTATTTACCAAAGATATTAGATCTTTGTTACACATGAAATTAGGAAATCCTTGTGCTAAATTTATCGCCTTTTGCTCGTTTGCCAGTTGCGACATCACAGCAAAAATACTTGTACCAACACCAGAAAGTTTTGACTTTACAACACCGTTAAATTGCATTAGTTGTCTAAATTAAAAAGTAATTGACCTTTAAAAAAGAAAGGCCTTTGTCCGACATAAAAATTACCAGGATAAATTTGATCGCTAAATCTATTTTGAATCACATTGGTATATATTCCAAAGCTATATCCATAAGTGCCATAGCCAAATCCAAAAAGCATGGCTGGATTCCAGACCCTCTTACCGGGCAACAAATAATCTTCGAAATTTAAATACTCAAATTGTGCTTGCGCAAAAAATGTTTCCAATAAATGGGCACGCAAAAAAACATCTGGCCCATATTCCCAATATGATTTGCGGCCAGAGCTTATTGACAAAAGCTGCACTCCTGCTCCTGCAATAACATGTTCCTTCACTTTATAGCCGATTTGTGGTGAAATTTGAAAAAGAGTGTAGTTGATGTTCCCGTTGCTAAAAAAAGATAATCCCACATTTCCACCAATCACCAGTTTTGGCTTGATGTCACTCCAATCAATTCCAACATTTTGAGTTTGAGATTTATGAATAACAAGAGTAGAGTCATCGTCATTCTCTTTTGGGGCATGATGCACCTGAGCTTGCATAAAGCTCCCAAAAAACAACACAACTATAACAATAATTCCGACACGTTTCATAATGCAATTTTAAGCTAAACTAAATCATTATTAGCAAAAGGATTGTTATTTGTTTGTAACAAAACAAGGAAATTAGACTTTTAGACGCTTTTTTACAATTTTATTTTTATTGTCCCGGTATTTTTCTCTTAATTGCAAAAATTCAATTTTTCAACCAACACAAAATTATCATATCATGAAAAAGTTTTTAACCTTCGTATTGGCAGCCTCAATGCTTACAACTGCCACGTTATCTTGTAAGAAAAAATCAACCACCATCAAGGGCTGTATGGACCCTAACTCAGTAAACTACAATAAATTGGCAACTGAAACTGATGGAAATTGCCAGGTTGCAGATAGCAAACAACGTTTCTTTATGATGGACATTACCGCCACTTGGTGCCCACCCTGTGGATCATACGGAATACCTGGATTTAATAAGTCTATAGACTTAATTGGTGAAAGCAATGTTGTAGCTATGAGCGTACACTCTACGGATGCGATGTCATGTGCTGCCGGGAATGAACTAATGAACTATGCTCAATATAAAACAACTTCTGTGCCTCGCATTGCTGGTGCCGACACTTTGATTTTCCCTGCAGGTGTTTATACAGATATCACAGCTACTGCAAATAAAATTAAAGGTGCATCAGACTTGTTTACATCGCAGACTCCAACCGCTAATTGCTATATAGGTAAAACTATCAGCGGATCCAATGTTACTTTAGATGTAAAAACTAAATTCTTCAAGGCCGCCTCTGGTGATTATTATATCGCTGCTTATATATTAGAAGATGGGATTATTGCATCGCAACAATTGGCAACCGGTGGTGCCAATGCCACTCAAGTTCACAATCATGTTTTACGTGGTTCATTCTCTACTACTTTCGGGGATGTTTTAGCAAATGGCAGCATCGAAACTGGACGTGTTGTATCAAAAACCTTTACAACATCATTAAATAGCACATGGAAAACCGAGAACTTACGCTATGCTGTTGTAATTTGGAAAAAGAATGCATCAGGTATTTACAAATTCGAAAACTGCTCAGAAATCAAATAATACACTTGTATTTCTAATAAAAAAGGCCATCACCATGTGATGGCCTTTTTTATTAATGGATGCATTAACAAAACGCAATTAACAAACATAATCAGCCATTGCAACCTTTTTCAGTTTCTACGACCAAAACGTCATGACTTAACAATAGTTGAATTTTAGCTGCAATATATTGCCAAAATTTTACAATTCTATTGCCATTTGATAGTTAATAATACTAATTTTGCTTTTTGTCTCTAAATTTCTGCATGAAGCTCCTATACTTTCTTCTTTTGTTATTTTGCGCTTTCTCAGCTCAGGCACAACGCTTTCGCTGGGCGCAAGGTGCCAGTGGACAGAATATGGTGTATTATCGCAGTGCAACCGATAAAAATGGTAATTGCTACGTAACCGGTTATTACAACGGCACTGCCAACTTCAGTGGAACTCAAATTACAAGTGTGGGTGGTCAGGATATTTTCCTTGCGAAATATGATACCACTGGAGCCTTACTCTGGGTGACTTCGGCAGGCAGTTCTGGAAGTGATTTAGGCTATTCATGTGCAGTAGATAGTGCCGATAACTGTTATATCGTGGGGTCTTTCTCGGGAACATGCACCTTCAGTAATGGCAAAATTATGTATTCCCTTGGCAGCACCGACGCCTTTGTGGCCAAATACAACAAAAATGGACTATGCCAATGGGTTAATCGTTTTGGAAGTAATACTGCTGAACATGCCTATGGTGTAGATTGCACTCCAAATGGAACGGTATACGTAACTGGATACTTTACCGGATTCTGTGCTTTCCTTAGCCAATCCTATCCGTTGAGTAACATGTATCTGACTTCGTTCAATAACTATGATATTTTTCTTGTTAAATACAACAGCCAGGGTGTTATTGCATGGGTTAGGCAAGGTGGTGGTGGTGGTGTGGATTATGGTTACGATGTAACCGTAGATGACTCAGCGAATGCTTATATTGTTGGTTGGTACCAAGGTAGTGCCACGTTTGGAGGTACAACACTTTACAATACTTCGGGAACATGGTATAATGGTTTTATTGCGAAATATGATAAAGGAGGCACAGCGCAATGGGCAACAAACTGCCCAAGCGGGAGTCAATATGGCTACGCCTATTCCATCGGTGGTGATGGCTATGGTAATATGTTTGTAACAGGGTATTATTATGGCCAGGCAACCTTTGGTAACCTTACACTCACAGCACCCACCAATGGCTACGGATCCTTTATCGTCAAACTCAACACGAATGGTGTCTTTCAGTGGGCGAAAAATATCCAAAGTGCAGGTAACGCTTGGGCTTATGGATATGATGTAACGGCAAATGCCTCAGGCGCTTGTTTTGTAACAGGCATTGTGTATAACTGGAATTGGATGATGATGAATGGAATGCCTTGGATTTGCAATACCCCATTCCCCTATTATAATAATTTGAATGGTTGGTCTGGTTATCATTGCTATGGCGTAAAATATAAACCCGATGGAGGTTGCGCTTGGAGTGTTCGCGGGTCGAGTGTTCAAGTGAGTTCAGGGTACTCCTATGCCTATGGCTATGGAATAAGTGTTAACGACTATGGAAGCATCTATATTTCGGGCTATAACACCAACAACCTGCGGTTTTATTTAAATGCCGACACCGCTACAAGCTATGGGAATATGCTTGGCACTGCCTGGGGTACCTTCTTGTCTCATTTTGAAGATGACAACTTTATTTTAATCAATAGGACTGCGCTTGCTAAGTGTCCTGGAGATTCTTTCTATTTGCCATACCGTGCCTATGGCGTATATGCCGATTCCAATGTATATCGGGTGCAAATGAGTGATGGAAATGGTGGATTTCAAAACTTTCAATATGTTGGACAAAAAACAATTGCAACTCAAATAGACAGCATCCTGGTTCGTATTCCAGTTAACACCCCCAATGGCACTGGATATAGATTTAGGGTTGAAGCCTCTGCTCCTCTTACACGAAGTAATAAATCGTTGAACGACATGGCTATTGTTCGACCAGTTGCTAATATATTTAACACCGACGATACATTATGCTTGGGTGATAGCATTCAATTAACGTGCGATGTCGCCTTTAAATACAAATGGTATAGTAACTTTTATATCCGAGATTCAAGTCTAAACAACCTTTATGTTTCGCCTCCAACGACCACAAAAATATATTTAAGAACATTAAATCAAGCTGGATGTGAGAATTTTGATAGCGTTAGGATTGTAGTTTTACCTCGTCCAATACCTTATGCAGGAAGAGACACAAGCGTTTGCATTGGCGATAGCCTAATGCTACAGGCTTCAGGTGGTACTATTTACCGTTGGTATCCAAAAATAGGGCTAAGCGATAGTACAATTGCGAATCCAAAGGTGCTTCTTGATGGAGATAGGACCTATCATGTTATTGTAGGTAATGGATTTTGTTCCGAAGAAGATTCAGTTGCTCTTACACTGCGTAGTCCATTAAAAATAACTGCATACGCTGACACCACCATCTGCAAGGGGCAAAGTGCTGTTCTTCATGTTATACCCTCTGGTGGCTATGCACCAGGATATTCGTTAACTTGGGATAATGGCGTCGGCACTGGCAACTTCAAAACAGTGTTTCCCGCGAATACCAAAACATACCGCGTAATACTTAGCGATGGTTGCACCAAAGGAAATGATACCGCGTTCATAACTATTAATGTTCGCTTAAAACTTACGGTAACACCAAGATCCGATACCACTATTTGCAAGGGACAAAGTGTAATGCTTTATGCTTCTGGCAATGGCGGGTTTGCTCCAAACTACAGCTATAATTGGAATAACAATGCAGGTATAGGAAAGCAGGTTATAGTTAGTCCTTTAGTTACAACTACTTATAAAATAATTTTAAAAGACAATTGCACTTCACAAAATGACAGCAGTTTTGTAACCATTTTTGTTAGAGGTGATTTAAATGTAAATGCAAATAACGATACGGCCATTTGTATCGGGCAAAATGCAACACTGCATGTAGTAAATACCACCGGAGGTAATGCAAGCAGTTACAGTTATCAGTGGTTTAATGCGGCCAATGTTCTTATTAGCTCAAGTTCATTCTATACTGTTTCACCGACGGTAACCTCGAATTATTATGTAGTAGTGAAGGACAATTGCACAAGCAAATCAGATACTGATGATGTTGTAGTGTATGTAAGAACGCGACTTGACATCAGTGCTATGGCAGACACGATCATCTGCCAAGGAACAACCACAACTTTAAAAGTAAAAAGTGCGAGTGGCGGTTATGCACCGAACTATAATTATATCTGGTACAATGCGTCTTTCTCTCCAATTGGAAATGGACCACAAATAACTTCTCCTATTATAAATTCGCAATCCAAATTTTATGTGGTGCTATCTGATAATTGTACTTCATTAAACGATACCGATGAAGTAACAATTTTCAGCTTGAATCCCCTTAAAATAGTAGCACGAATTGATAGTATTATTTGTATCGGTCAATCTGCTAAATTATATGCTCGTTCATCGGGTGGCGATTCATTGCACTATACTTTAACTTGGCGCGACTCCACCACAAATTCATTCATAGGAAATGGAAATTATTTTATAGTTACACCGAGTGCAACAACAACCTACAAGGTAATTCTATCCGACAATTGCACACCAAAATCAGATACAGATTATGTAAAAATAGTTCACCGACCAGCACTGATTATTAAATTCCCTAATGACACTACCATTTGTCGTGGCAATAGTGTCGACCTCTTTGTTGATGGCACCGGCGGAGACAGTACGAGTTACAAATTTGTTTGGGATAATGGCCTTGGCAGTGGTAAATCAACCAAAGTGACACCTTATGTTACATCGGCCTACAAAGTATTGTTAACAGACTATTGCACTTTAAAATCCGACTCTGCCTTAATTAAAATTACAGTGCGCGATCCGTTGAAAATTAACGCAGGCCCAGATAGAACAATATGCAATGGGCAATCCTCCATTCTCGACCCAAGCCTAGTTAGTGGTGGTGATGCCAATGGATATAAATTCAAATGGATAGATATTACGCATAATATTATTGCTGGCAATACACGTTCGATATTGGTTGCACCAACGGTAAACACAAAATACCGCGTCGTATTCCGTGATAATTGCACTTTGGTTAATGACAGCGATGAGGTTGAGATTATTGTATATCCTGCATTAAAACTAAAAATTCTTACTCCTTCAATGCAAATTTGCAGGAACGAAAAGGTCTCACTTCAATCCCAAGCCAGCGGCGGATTTGATGCTACGAAATATCAATTTCTTTGGAGTAATGGGCTTGGAACGAAGTCTAACATAACCTTTAATCCCGACAGCAGCAGGTATTACAAACTTACCTTGAGTGATGGATGTAGCTTGCCTGTTTCAGACTCCATTTGGATTAATGTAGAGCAATTGCCACAGCCTAACTTCGTAGTGGCTTCCGACAGTGTTGGCTGTAATCCATTTCAAGTTACCTTCGTTGATAAAAGCAACAATAATATAAACTGCCGTTACCTCTGGAATTTTGGAGATGGTGGTGAAGACACTTCAAGAACCCCGGCTCACACTTATGTCAAGGCAGGTAAATATTCGGTGAGCCTGCGCCTTATATCTGCTTGGGGATGTTCTAATACCATTGTAAAAACAGACTACATTATTAATAACAACACTCCAATTGCTCGATTTACAGCCACGCCTGTGAAAGTCAAAATTTCTAATAACACAGTATACTTCTCCAACAAAAGTATTTTCACTGATTCAATACAAATGCAATTTGGTGATGGTCAGCTTTTGGATTGGACGGCCGACAAACAGTGGTTTCACAAATACACCGATACCGGAGTTTTTATTGTTCAGCTCTCCGTGAAGAATAATTTTAATTGTACTGCAACATCTTACGATACAATTTTTGTTGAAGAAGATTTTCACTACTTTATGCCTAATGCTTTCTCTCCAAATAACGATGGGAAAAATGAACTGATTGGCCCTACGGTAACATTCGTCAAACATTATGACTTTTCAATTTACAATCGCTGGGGTACATTAGTTTATTCGTCGTTAAAAGATTGCGATGCTAAAAAGCCTTGCGGTTGGGATGGCTCCTTTAATGGCTCTCATGTGGAAGAAGGAATATATATATACAAACTTTATATACTTGATAAAGGCGACAAAGAACATTTCGAGAACGGCACCATTCTCTTGGTTAGATAAGGCCTCCTTTTGAATCCTCTAAAGTTTTAAATTTCTTGAACATCAAATTCTAGAATCGTTTTTTTATAGGAAATAATATTCAATTATTGTCCTGAAATTTCATCACAAATTAATTTAGCCAAATGCCTCGAGCCTTCAAGGTTGAGATGGTTAACATCATTAAATCCATTTTTGAGAGAAGGATCCGTTGATTCATTGCATTTTGAAAAGTCTAAAATATCCAATGAAAATTCACTATTTATAACAGCCAGTAAACTATCGTTTTTATTCATCCATAATGCGTTGAGATGAGTGTAGTAATTTTGCATTACAGGTGTACGAACCAGAATTGGCCGAACACCTTTCTTCTTCAACATTGATAAAATATTTCGCAAGGCCATAATATTTTTAGAGATATTCTCTTCCTTTAGTGCCTGGGTGTGCCGACTGGCTTGTGCAATTGAAAATTCAGCCGTTGTGTCCTTAGATTCGCAATCATCAGTTTTCATCCAACCCGTTGGTTGCAATCCATTCACCAGATTGGAATTGAAGTTTTGCGAAAATAATTTAAGTGATTCATATGGCGTGTAGCGAAACACATTGGACACGTCTTTGATGTCAAAAGGGCTGTCAAAGTCAAGTCTATAATGCTTTCGATAAAACGCCAGCCTCCATGCTTCTTCACCACTTTGAAGGTCGTCGCCAAAGGAGATATAACTCACACCCAACAATACATACTTCAATCTAGGCATTTGAAGAATAAGTTTTTTTAGGATTTGCTCATCTAAAACATAATCTTGACTTACATGTGCCATATTATAGGCAGGCAAATGCATATACTCTGGATTAACACCTTTCAATATTTCAGAGTTGCCAAGAACGAGAACCACACAATCGCGGCCTTTATTTTCAAAGTTTCGCATCTTATACGAATAGGTATTCTCTATCTTACTTAAACCAACTTCAAGATAAATAAATAGAATCCAAATAGGACTAGTATAGAGCAGTGATTTGATAAGTATTTTTAAAATTATTTTCATGAATTAGAATTGAAAATAGATAAAAGTTCGATGCTCAAAAACACCAAAAAATAACATAAAGAAAAGTAACATATTTAAAAACAAAAGTCGCTGCCATCGCTGCGTTTTCTGCCACCATCCAATTACCGAGTCCGCTTTAG
>Ga0114966_10004071_pt1 | contig 12621 bp, 11 predicted proteins | sample M_130207_XF_Meta_FD_87029 | JGI IMG/M metagenome (GOLD analysis project Ga0114966, IMG submission 87029) | Freshwater microbial communities from Lake Montjoie, Canada to study carbon cycling - M_130207_XF_MetaG | ecosystem: Environmental > Aquatic > Freshwater > Lake | place: Lake Montjoie...
AGCACACCAAGAAGAAGGCCAATGAGGCGAGGGGATTTCATAGGAGTATCTCAGGCTGTCACAAGAATGCGTGATGAGGCAAACGCACTGACACCAATGGTGTGGCCATCAATCACAACCGACATTGTGCCATCGTGATTTGTCTCAGAAATTTCACCTTGACGCCCGGGCAAAATACTGGACTGCTGTAAGAAGTCGAGAAGACCTGGTGTGAACTCAAGTTCTTCAGGGATGCGCGACACCGTGAATTTCGAGCCTGATGTCAACTGCGACAACGGCACTGCATCGGTTTCGATGTAACTCGAACCTGGAATTGGATTGCCATGGGGACACGTCGTGGGGGCACCGAGTACCCGATTCATGGCAATTTCAACTTCATCACTAATGACGTGTTCCCACTTGCCAGCTTCTTGATGGGCATCGGCCCAACTGAGACCGAGGATGTCGGTCAGAAAGCGTTCGGCCAAGCGATGTCGACGAACAACTTGCTGGGCAAGATTTTGGCCTTCAATCGTGAGTGAGATTCGCGAACCTTCAGCAATAACAAGTCCGGCCTTGCTCATCTTTTCAATCATTTGTGAAACTGAGGCTCGGCTCACGTGAAGTCGTTCGGCGATTCGCGCTTGAATGACCTCAAGGTCGTCTTCGTGCAACTCGAAAATGCACTCGCAATATTCTTCGAACGCTGGATGACGCTCAGTCGAGTTGATCATGTCGTCAGACTATCTCACTCAAAGACAACGCCTTGGGCGAGGGGTAGTTGGTCGGAATAGTTAATGGTCTGGGTTTGGCGGCGCATGTACGCCTTCCAACTATCGCTTCCGCTTTCACGTCCGCCTCCAGTTTCTTTTTCGCCACCGAATGCTCCACCAATTTCAGCGCCCGAGGGGCCGATATTGACATTGGCGATTCCACAGTCGCTGCCGATTGCGCTCGTAAACCTTTCGGCCTCACGCAGATCGGTCGTGAAAACACTTGATGCCAAACCTTGTGGAACACCATTTTGTAGTTCAATGGCTTCGTCAAAAGTTGAATACGACATGACATACAGAATTGGAGCAAAGGTTTCGGTTGCCACAATGTCGGTTTGCGCCGGCATGCGTACCAATGCTGGGCGAACGTAGGCAGCCTCGGGGGACTGGGGTGAATCGTGACGCTGTCCACCCGCGACGACAACTCCGCCATCGGTTTCTGCTTGTTTGATTGCTGCTTGCATGTTCTGTAGCGATAGCAAGTTAATGAGTGGACCAACGAGGTTGTTCGAATCGAGCGGACTTCCGACGCGTAAGTTGTTGTATGCCTTACCCACTCGCTCACAGACTTCGTCAATGCGCGACTCATGAACAATGAGACGACGAAGTGTTGTGCAACGTTGTCCAGCGGTGCCAGCAGCTGAGAAAGTAATACCTCGAACTGCAAGATCGAGATCGGCCGAAGGAGCGATGATGGCGGCGTTGTTGCCACCAAGTTCAAGGATTGAACGACCGAAGCGTGCGGCAACAATTGGGGCCACAGCGCGACCCATACGGGTTGAACCAGTTGCTGACAAAACTGCAACGCGGTGGTCGGCGGCTAAGGCCGCACCAACTGATGCATCGCCAAAAACAACTTGACACACATCAACGGGTGCGCCGGCGACTAGAGCAGCACGACGAACAAGAGTGGTTGTGGCGATTGCGGTGAGTGGTGTGAGGTCTGATGGTTTCCAGATCACGGTGTCACCACATACCAATGCCAATGCTGCATTCCATGACCACACGGCAACTGGGAAGTTGAACGCACTAATGACTCCAACGGGTCCGAGTGGTTGCCACGTTTCAGTAAGACGGTGTTGTGGTCGTTCTGACGCGATCGTGAGTCCGTGAATCTGTCGCGACAAGCCAACAGCAAAGTCACAAATATCAATCATTTCTTGAACTTCGCCGAGCGCCTCAGAACGAATCTTGCCGACTTCGATTTGCACAAGATCGGCCAGAGACTCTTTGTGCGTGCGCAGTTCAATACCGAGGTGTCGTACAACTTCGCCGCGTACTGGAGCCGGAACGGCACGCCAAGTACGGAAGATTTCGGCGGCCGTTGTGATGGCTTGTTCAACCGAAGTGTTGGCGATTGAACTGGTGACTGTGCCCAATGATTGACCGTTGATGGGAGAACGAGTGGCGAGACCTGAAGTGCCTGAAGCGGCAATAGTGGCATCGCTTCCGATTGCCTTCAGTGCGCGTTGCGCCTGTTCACGAAGTTCATTCGCGGTGGGCGGAGTAATTGTTTGACTAGTCACGTTGACAGTCTTACCGATACGGCAAGGCGGTCGGAACTTCAGTCAGTGGCAAACGTAGGCAAAAAGAGTTTTGCTGCAGGAGAACTAGCCGTAATTGCATCGGCGGCCATGATGACGGCCGCTCCGGTGTACGCGGTGCGTTCGCCAGCTGGGAAGTTTTCGAGTGACGGATACACGATGCCAGTCATATACGAGCCGTCATCGGTGCGATGAGCGCGTGTCCAGAACAGTAAGTCGGTTGCAGTACTCAGATCGCCGACTGCTGCATGAGCAATTGAGCATTCGGCAGTTTCGGCAGCGGTGACCCACGGTTCGTCGCTCACACAACGAATACCCCGACCTTCCATGGCAAAGGTGTCCCACAAATCGGCCAGACGGGCTTTGGCTTGCTCGCCTTCCATCGCGTTGGTGAGCACGGGGTAATACCAGTCCATCGCCCAACGAGTTTTTGGCTCGAAGGCATTGGGTTGTGTTGAAATCACCATTCTCAACTGATCGGCGGCAGCAGCCCAATGTGGCTTTGGCTCATTGATGAGTTCAGCAAGATTGACGGCGCAGGTGAGTGCATGCCAAATACTTGATGAACCAGTCAACAACGCGTAATCCCATGGGCTCGCATGTTCTTCTTTGGCCCACAAAATGGTGCCGTCGTGACGTCGCATCGTCAAGACCCATTCAATGGCGCGTTCAACAGTTGGCCATAGGTGATCGACGAAACCACGATCCCAGGTGCACAACCAGTGATGCCATACGCCAGCGGCGATATAGGCACACACGTTGGTGTCGAGTTTTGGTTCTTCAACAATTCCGCCGGGCAAGTAATAGTTGAACCACCAACCCTCAGCATGTTGCATGTCAACGAGCCACTCGTAGGCGCGTTCGGCATTTGCGTGCAGTCCAGCGATGTCAAGAGCGATTGCGGTTTCAACATGGTTCCACGGATCACAATGTCCATCCTTGAACCACGGAATCATTCCGCTGTCAAGTTGAAGCACCGCGATTGATTCGGCAGTTTGTACAACTTCGTCTGCACTGAGAACGCCTTCAATGTGAGGAATACGACTCATGAGTGCACCGGCATTTTCTGGGCATAGACGATCAGACTCTTGCCCATGACCGGTGACAAGGCACGCTCAATAAGCTTCATCGAACGTGGTTGCTTAATGATGTCCCATTCAAGAAATTGCTTGTATCGATTGACAAGCTTGTTGTCTTCGCGACGTGGGCCAACCGCACACTTCAGCCACCAATACGGTGAATGTAAACCATGAGCATGATGTGATCCAGTGACAATTAAGCCCGCAGAACGCAATTTGGCCTCAAGTTCAGTTTGCGAGTAAATACGCACATGGCCACCAACAGATTTCGGTGCGTGGTACTCGTCGCTCAACATCCAGTTGATCTTTTCTGGCCACCACGACGGAACGGTGCAGGCAAGAGTTCCGCCTGGGCGTACCACTCGAGCGAGTTCGGCAATAGCGGATACGTCGTCTTGAATGTGCTCGAGAACTTCAGACGTAATGACGCGATCAAAGGTGTTGTCGGCGAATGGAAGTTTGGTGGCATCGCCACGTAGCGCTCCAACATAACGATCGGCTTCAATATCTTTGACTTCTATCATGGCTCCGAATGTTGCGCGGGTCATGCGCACTTCTTCGTCGGCGTAGTCGAGGGCAACGATGCGACCACCAAGTCGGGCAATTTCAAAAGCATGGCGACCAAAGCCGGCGCCAGCATCGAGAACGAGATCGCCAGGAGTGAGCCCAAGCTGTTTGAAGCGAACAGTCAACATGAGTTATTTCACTCGACCATTTCGGCGCAGTTTGTCTTGATTGGCAGGCATAGCTAAGACTTCGCGGTATTGCTCAACGGTTTGCTCGGCACATTTGCGCCAGGTCCAACGTTCAATGACACGATTGCGGCCATTCAAACCGACACGAGCTCGAAGTTCGGGATCGTCGAGACCACGACGAATCGTTGCAGCAAGACCTTCGGCGTCACCAGCCTTGCAACCAAGCACGGTGTCACCATCGATACCGGTGACTTCGGGCAATGCGCCACCGTCGGTTGCGACGAGGCAAATGCCTGTGCACATTGCTTCAATTGCGGGAAGGCTGAAGCCTTCATAGAGCGATGGAACCACAGCAAGTTCGGCTTCGGCGTATAACTCGACAATGCGTTCGTCAGTAACGCCCGAAACAAATTGAATATGTGGTGCAAGACCCAATTTGTCAATGAGATCCATGCTCTTACCAGGCTTGGGCTTGCCAATGATGGTCAAGGTTACATCGCGTTCGGTGCGTAATTTGGCAACGGCTTCAAGCAGGTACGACAAACCCTTTAAAGCAACGTCAGCAGATGCTGTCGTGATTAATCGGCCAGGAATGCGCTTCACTTCGGGCTTTGGCTTAAACAAATCTGGGTCAACGCCAACTGGTACGAGACGCATGCGATCGTACGAAACACCCATATCGCCGTGAATGTCTTTGATGCTGTTTTCACTCACAACCACGATGCGAGGCATACGACTAGCGACACGACCCTGCATTTCAACAAATGAATAAAAACGTGAGACGCCAAATTTCTTGTACCAGTTTGGTGCATGTTCCATTTCGAGCGCACGGTCACGCGTAATGGGGTGGTGCAAAGTAACGATCGTGGGAATGAGCTTTTCGAGCGACAAGATGCCGTATCCAAGGCACTGGTTGTCGTGTACGAGGTCGAATTCTCCGGTGCGTTGAGCAAGGTGGCGCTTGACGCGGGCACTAAAAGCGGCTGGTTCACCAAAGGTTCCTGTCAAGAACAGCCCGAGTTCGTAGAGGTCTTCGCGAGTCTTCAGTTCCCAGATCGCGGGGAAGCGGAAGGGGTAGTGATCGTTAATGAGATCGAGGCTCGGCAATTTAGTGAGCTTGATGCGCTCATCCAAGATGGGATAAGGCTGACCGCCAAAGACTTCAACGCTGTGGCCGAGGTCGACGAGGGCTTTAGTGAGGTGACGGGTGTAAACGCCTTGACCGCCGACATGGGGTTTGCCGCGGTAGGTGAGGTAAGCGATCTTTAATGGCCCATTGGGGTCGCGGGCGTCAGACATGCTTTCCGATGCTACCGTCGGGTCACTTACAGCCCCCTTGTGGTGCTCTGACCTGCGCCTGGACCACAATTGCGGCAGTCAATGATGGGTTCAGAAGACTACGAAAACTGTGAGGTAGGGTCCGAGTAGGTAGGAGAAAAACTGAAGGGGCTAGTGGTCGGTGAACCTGCTCGACAGAGTGAGTCTTGTGGTCGGCGCCCCCAACGTGGCCAGAGACGCAGGATATGTGAAGTCCCGGTCGGTGAGTGTTGTGGCCGATGAGTGAACAAAGGTCGCCAAAACCGTCACGACTGCACCGGCGTCGAGCACCCCAGCATTTGGGACAAATTGAAAATAGCCCGAGGATTCTGTGAGCACCCAATTCACAGGCAGTGAATTGTTGTTAGTCAACACCAAGGAGGCATGAAATTCATCGGAGAAATCAAGAATGTCCGTCGATGTCACTAATGGAAAGATGATTCGAGCCGTGGTGGTTGATGTGATGGGCGGACCCACAATCGGAATTGTGGTTGAGATTGATGATGGTGTTGTTATTGGGGTGGGTGGCGCAACGAACGTTGTCGTCGTGCTCGTCAACTCAGTAATTGGTGAAGAATCTATAACATCGGTTGAGGTCGGTAGAGACTCCTGACTTGTATCTGACGGTGTTACTACATCGAATTCGACTGCACTTGAATTAATCAAAAATTCTGGGACTTGATTATTTGATACAGCAACAAACTGACCAGCCGATTTAGATGGAATTGATTCATCATCCCTTTCAATAGGTATTAAACCATTTACCAACAACGATGCGATACCAGGAATGGCGATCAATACAAGACCGTGCCGCGAAATACGAGCCCAGAATCTGAAACCATTTTTGCTATTGAATTTGGGATGGCGGGAATGATTTGAGACCCGCGAACCTTTGTGAGTATGAACAGAGTGAGACGGAATCGGAATTCGTTGCGCCTTCGCGAGAATTTTCTGACGCAAAATGGCAGGAAGTACAAAAGCAGGGGCAGTACCAAAAAGTACGATTGGCGCGTACTTCAAACGGGTATCTTTACACGCCGTGCATTCGTCAATATGACGAGTGACTCGCTTGCGAACAAGAACATTGAACTCGCCGTTCCAACCTGCAGTTATTCTCGCGAGTTCATTACAACCCGCGCCACCCATCTTGGCTACGGTTAATGCACCGAGACTCTTCTCAATTCGATCCCGCATCCGGTGAACGAGCGAATAACTCTGTTGGGGCGTAACGCCAAGCGCATCAGCAAGGTCAGCGCCGGTGAGTCCTTGACGAACTGAAAGCTCCAGAAGAAGTCGGTCACGTTCGTCAAGACCCGCAGCGGCCGATCGAACTAGCTCGGCGAGTTCGTTGAAAGAAGTGGCGGCACCTTCGGCATAGGGATCAATCGCGGCAACCACTTCGGGCACACTTTCTGATTGGAAGTCGGTGGGCATGAACCGTTTTCGCTTCTTAGTGCGTCGGTAAACCTCGTGTCGAAGGATGGTGTAGAGCCAGGGCTTGAGACGATCTGGATCACGTAACTGGTTGAGTCGCTCAGCAGCAATACAAAAGACATCGTGCACTGCATCAGCAGCATCGTGACGATCGGACAGCATTGCTACAGCGGTGTCGTATAAGCCTGAAGCATAAAGATCGTACATAGAAGCAAGAGAGTTTCGATCGCCGGCAATATACGTGACGACGAGTTGTGCGTCTTGAGTTCGTGTCTTCATTCTCTCTTTCCGACCAGTTTGAATTTATCCCCCTTAGGCGGGAGAGTTGTGAAGAGTCGGGTCCTGAGAAAAGTTTGGCTCAAGATTTTTTCTGTGTCACGTGCACTCTTGAACTTCAATTGTAAAAACACGAGTCAATGTGCCAGATGCGTGCAGAATCAATGGATCGTCGTTGATGCCGTTGGGCGGGCCTGATTGGGGCTCTATGCAGGTCGCTTCTGCGGGAATGTCATAGATCACCCAATGCGAACAATCGCTCAAAAGTGTGAGTTCAGCGTTCCCAATTGTGATCGTTAAGAGTTCGTCAGGATTTATAAAACAGTCATCAACTGGTGTTGTTGGAGGCCGAATTTGCACTTCTGTCGCAATCCCCGACTTGTCTCGTTGAAGCATCGCACCAAATTGAAGTGATGTGGACTGAGGTTTAACAAACCAAGGATGCCAACCGATTTGTACAGGCATCACGTCCCGTGCATTAACCGATAATTGCATCTTCAACTTTGAATCACTTAGTTGAATGCGATGCTGAACTGTCCCACGAAAAGGCCAATCATCTCCGAGGCTGATTTCAAGTAGCACCGAAGTGGAATTGGTTTCAAGAATTTTCCATGTTCGATCAAATACTGTTCCGTGAATGGAATGCGGTGGCACATTTTTCCGCAGCGTAAATTGTTGATCGCCAAAATTGAGCAATGCATCTCGTACGCGGCCGGCGTATGGCACCATGGGATAGCAACCCCACGAAAGTGGATCTTTTGTTGCATCGCCAGTAACGAACATTTCGTGACCCCCGACCGCAAGCGACCCAACACGTCCTCCGAATTCGGGGTATACCAAAGCTGTCATGGTGCCATTGGGTGACTGCAACGTGATCACCCCATCATTGTGTCGCAAATGAGCCGACTTTTATGACACGATCAAGATGTGCGAGCAATAGTGCAACGAGTAGAACAGGCTTCAGTTGATTCGACAGTTGATGGTGCCACGACTCGGGTCGGAGAGATTGGGCCTGGTCTATTAGTGCTAGTCGGGGTGACTCATACCGATACCGAGCAGTCGGCAGTCAAGTTGGCTGACAAAATCTGGAATTTACGCATCATGAGTGACGCTGATGGTGTGATGAATCTCTCTGTCGCAGATACAACGAGAAGTGTCTTGATCGTGAGTCAGTTCACTTTGTATGGCGATACGAACGGAGGTCGTCGCCCAAGTTGGATAGCTGCCGCTAAGCCCGAAGTTGCCGAACCTTTAGTGACCAAGGTGATTGAAGAATTACATCGCCTCGGAGCTCACGTTGAGACTGGACGTTTTCGTACCAACATGAAAGTCGCCCTAGTGAACGATGGTCCGGTCACTGTGACGATTGAGATTTAGAGAGAGTTTTTGATCGATTCAGAATTGCCAATAAGAAAACAAGAGCGATGAGCACTACCCAAGGTTTGTCGCCAAGCGCCACGTAGATCGTTTTGCCACTGCGAATAGCGACGTGACTCGAAATAACTTTTTGTTCGCTCACCTTTGTGCGTTGATGTACATGACCTTCGGGATCAACAAATGCACTAAAGCCAGTGGGGGATACTTGAACTACCCAGCGGCCGGTTTCAATGGCGCGCAATTTTGATGAAGCAACTTGTTGCGTTTGTAATACTGTCCACGTGTAACTTGATCCGTTGGTCGGGTTAATGATGAACCCCGCACCATTCTTGACTCCCTCTCGGGCTCGTCCGCCGAAGAAGACTTCCCATGAGATCACCACACCAATTCGTTCACTGCCTGTCGAGGTGGGAACATCAAGAATTGCTGGACCTGCTCCGGCTAATGCATCTCGCGGAACTTGATCAACGGGTGCGCCAAGCGATTTCAAGAATGAACGCATGGGCATGTATTCGCCAAATGGGACGCGGCGAACTTTGTCGTAACGATCGACGACCTCACCATTTTTCATGACAATGACTTGAGCATTGGTGAATTGCTCGCGGTTGACATCTTCGGTAATGCCGACTGCAAATGGGGCGTTGAGACGAGAAGCTTGAGCGCCAACTTCTTGAGATTCAACACTTGATGCAAAATCAATGACATCAATGACATTTTCTGGCCACACAACCAAATCAATCGGGTCGTCGTCATTGTTGTCGATTGTTTGTGTTGCAGCGAGATGGCGTTTGACGACTTCACGCGGGTCGGTGTTGATCGCGCGAGTGCCTTGAGGTCCACCACCCTGCACTGCCACAACATGGAAATCACGACCCGTGTCAGATCCACGTGGCGCGAAATAACCACCGACAAAAATGAGAAGGCATAAAGACCAAATCAATCGCCGATGTTGTTGGTCAACTGAAAAATCGTGCGGACGTTTTGCCAGCAATGCGCCAACTTGCCAAGTGAGCCACGACAACAAAATGACGCCGCCAATAGACGCCACATGATGCAATGGACCGCCAACTTGAGCGATGCCGAGTGTGGCAAGTGGGACGCCTCCAAAAGGCAGACACATACGTAAGACTTCGATCAGCATGTGAGCTACTGGTGACATGAAAAGAAATGAACGATTGTCATCTTTCCTGACCACAACGAGAGAAGCGAGACCATGGAGGCTTGCGTACATCGCGACACCGATGATGTACCCAGGAGCGGTTAAGAACCACATCCAAGCGAGCGCAGGGAAAAACCAGCCCAAGCCGAAAATGAAACCAGTGATAAATCGTTGACGAGATCCAGTAGCAATGAGTTCAAGCGAGGTGAACATCGCGAGGCCCACAAATGCCAGGGGCCACCAGCCCCACGGTGGCATTGATGAAGCAACAAGCAATCCAGCGATGAGCGCACGCGCAAAACGCCGACGGTTACTGTTTTTTGAACTCACGCAGCTTCTTTACGTAGGTAGTCAGCGAAAACTACGATTCGTTGTTTTGTCGAATGGGGCGGATGACACGCAAACAAAGTCAAAGTTGCGGTCTCGCCTTGATTGATGATCCAAGTCTCGGTCGGTTCAATGATTTGGGTGCCAGTTACTGCATACACAAATGTGCCTTCATCAGTCGTCAGGTAGATCTCTTGACCTGGCATCAGCAGATCAATGTTTCGGAACGGTTTTGCTTTGCTGACTCGATGTCCACCAAGAACTACGTTGCCGACATGCCCAGGCAGCGCAGTGCCCGGCCAGTAGCCCACACCTTTGTCAAAGGTAGGCAAAGTGGCGCCCTTGTAAATAGTCTGCGTCAGTAGCAGCGATGGGATAACCAGTTGTCCGATGATGACTTCGGGCTCAATGAAATCGTCTGGGGGAAGTCCCTCGGGAACCGGGAGTGATTCGCCAGGCGCCAATGTTGGTGGGCCAGCATAAATAGTCGTCGTTGTCGTGCTGGTTCTCGTAGATGTTGTTGCTGCATCTGTCGTTGATGTCGCGATTGAGGTTGATTTTGCCTCAGTCAACTTCTCATCGCTTGATCCGCATCCAGAAACAAGTGCCGTCGAAATCAAAAACCCGAGAACTACTGAAGAAATCGTTGATTGAAAACGCACGTTGATCAGTCTTGCAGTTGGCTCAGGAATCGGACAGTGCTTTCGGCGGATTTTTCAGCCTGTGCAACACACGCCGGAATTCCAATCCCGAGCCAACTCGCTCCAGCGACAAAAACACCTGGGGCTTCACGCATCAGCGAAGACTCAACAGCCTCAACATACTTCATGTGGCCGGGTCGGTATTGCGGAAAAGCATCGGGCCAACGGGTTACTCGGAACGCATCTGGAGTGATGGTCGTTTGAGTATGTCGACTCACTTCGTCGATGACCTGACGAACAATTCGTTCGTCCTCCCATTCATGAATCAAATCGTGAGTAGGAGCACCATCGCGACCCAATGACACGCGCAGAATCATCGAGCCATCGCTGGGTTTCCAGTGCGCCCATTTGTTAGATCCAAATGACGCGGCAGTCACTCGATCTTGATCTGGCTTAGCGACGAGGTAACCACTCAAACCCGCCAACTTTGGCAAATCTGTTTCAACTGTTTTGATAGTTGCCATCACGACTGATGAGTGCTCTGCCGATCGCATGAGTGTTGCTGCATCTTCGCTGAGCGATTTAAGTAATGGGGCCGAAGCGCGGGCTGGGGAAGCGATGATGACAGAGTCGGCATGGAGTGAACTTGAAGTTTCTCCAGCGATATCAACTATGTAACCCTTTCCGGAGCGAGAAATGCTTTGTACCGACGTTGACGTCAAAATTTGGCCATTGAGCGCAACAATCGCGCTATTCAAAGTTTGAGTCAAAGTCGCTAGGCCACTTCGTGGAGTTTCAAAAATAGGTGACGTTGATTTTGGCGCATTCTTCATTTGCTTACGGGCAGTCAATAGAACACTGCGACCAGTCGCAAGCGCTGCAAGTTGTGGCACCATCGCCAAACTAAAATTGTTGGTATCAGTTGCATAAATGCTTCCAACTAAAGGATCAACGAGGAATTGTTGAACTTGCTTGCCAAATCGTTGTCGAATCAGGTTGCCAATTGAATCTTTGTGATCACCGCTCGACGGAAGGATTGGTTCGAGTCCGGCACGAATCTTGCCCCGCCAAGTCATCAGGTCGCTACGTGCAAGAGACATCACGCCTGTTGGGACACCGAGCATGAGGCCTTCGGGAATAGGGTGCAACTTTTTGTGCATGACCGCGGCGTGTCCGGCGGTCGGATTCGTGATGTCATCACCAAGTTGAAGTTCGCGGGCAAGGGCGACTGCGTGTGGAACTCGAGCTAAGTAGGCGTCAGGTCCTTCATCGACCGCTGAAATTCCACCAAATGGTGAAGTACGAATTTTGCCGCCAACCGTTGCACTTGACTCGACAACAGTGACTGATAAAGGTGGGCCAGAGTAGTCAGTTGCTGAAGCAGTTTTGAGTAAGCGGTAAGCCACAGTTAAACCAGTAATACCTGCACCGATCACAACGATGTGTTTCGGATCGGTTGGTGAGCTCATGACTGGGCTGACACCACTCGCTCGGCTAGTGCATGCATGATTGATGCATTGTCATTGACGCAACTGGTGCGATCAAACGCCAAACCTTTGGCCTCAGCATGTTTTTTGGCTTCGATATCAAGGTCAAAAAGAACTTCTAAGTGGTCTGCAACAAATCCGCAGGCGCAGACGACGACACCCGAGGCATTTTCACTGGCCGCCAAATCATCGATGACCGCCAAAATGTCAGGACCAATCCACGGCTCAGGAGTGCGTCCGGCTGATTGCCAGGCAATTGACCACGACGACCATGAATCTAAACCTGCTGCGGTGGCGACGGCTTCAGCAGTTGAACGCAATTCGTTGGGATACGGATCGCCGGCATCAATAATGCGTTGTGGCAGTGAGTGGGCTGTGAAAAGAACTTTTGTATTTTCTGGCATTGCCGAAAGTCGGGTGCGTAAATCGGCCGCCAAGAATTCGATAAAGGCTGGTTCTGTTGCCCACGAGTCGATGGAGGTCACAGTGATGCCATGAGGTTCGGCTGCTGCACGAGTGCGGTCCATGTATTG
>Ga0114966_10004073_pt1 | contig 12617 bp, 12 predicted proteins | sample M_130207_XF_Meta_FD_87029 | JGI IMG/M metagenome (GOLD analysis project Ga0114966, IMG submission 87029) | Freshwater microbial communities from Lake Montjoie, Canada to study carbon cycling - M_130207_XF_MetaG | ecosystem: Environmental > Aquatic > Freshwater > Lake | place: Lake Montjoie...
AGTCGCGCGAACCGGTGTTCTCGTCGCGAAGCTGCGTGAGCTTCACCTGGACGAGCGGATGGTCGATGACGGTTACGCCGTCGGGCGGGTTCGCGGGCACAGGGCGGTTGTTAGCGCGGGCGCGGAAGTTTGTCACGGCGCGCGGCATGTGACGTGCAGTTTGGCGCGGTATGCGGCGCACCTTCTTCATCCTGGCTCTCGGCCTCGCCCACGTCCTCCGGGCGAGCGGGGCCGACCTCGCCATCGAGATCGATCTCACCGCGCAGAAGGCGTATCTCTTCCACGAGGGAGCGCGCATCTATGTGGCGCCGATTTCCAGTGGACGAGCGGGCCACCGGACGCGGACGGGCAATTTCCGCGTCACGCAGAAAGACGAAGACCACGTCTCGACACTCTATGGAAAAAGCGTGGACGCCGCCGGGCGGACGGTGGTCGTAGGAGCGGACCGCAGCATGCCGGTGCCGCTGGGCGGCAAATTCATCGCGGCTCCGATGCACCATTTCCTGCGCTTCGATGGCGCGACCGGGATGCATGCCGGGCACCTCCCCGGCTATCCGGCATCGCACGGCTGCGTGCGCCTTTCGCCGGAGAAAGCAGCGCTCTTCTACAACATCGCGGAACTGGGCACGCCGTTGCGGGTCTATGGCACCACGCCAGAGACGGCTCCGCCTCCGCCGACGCCGCGGATCATGGCCGCTCCCAGCACTCCCGCCGCCACCCTGCCGCCGCAAAAAGCCTGGCTCGGGATTTTTCGCCGGTCCACCCCGCGGATCGCGCACGAGCAAAAACAAACGCGGCCCGGAAATGAATCCGGGCCGCGTTGAAGAATCTCTACAGTTGCCGCGTTCAGGCGTGGGTCGCTCAGTAGCGACCACCGCGGTCGCCACCGCCACCACCGCCGCCGCCGCCGCCACCGCCGCCACGGCCCCCACCGCCGCCGCTATAGCCGCCGCGGCCACCACCACCGCCGCCGCCGCCGTAACCACCACCGCCACCGCCACGTCCCCCACCGCCGCCGCCATATCCGCCGCCACCACCGGGCGGACGATCTTCCCGCGGACGGGCTTCATTCACGGTCAGGGCGCGACCATCCATGGTCTGGCCATGAAACTTGGTGATGGCGTTCGCCGCGTCCGCATCGCTCGCCATGGTGACGAATGCGAAGCCGCGGGATTTACCGGTCAATTTGTCCTGCACGAGCATGACTTCGGTGACCGCGCCAGCCTGCGCGAAGTAGTCTTGGAGATCGGTTTCGGTCGCGTTGAACGACAGGTTCCCGACATAGAGTTTATTACCCATTTGGTCTTGTTTGGAGTTGCCCCAGCGCGCTTTCGGTGACGGTTCCCGGTCATCGGTTTCAAGTCGTCACTGAAATTACTCAACTGACAATCTCCCCAACTCCGAGGCTGTGCTAAGGTGTTTTTCGAGTCGAACCATAGGAGGCTTTTTTTGAAAGCAAAGCAAATTTTCCGGGGTCGCCAATGGTCTCCACGTTGATTTTTCCCGACCGACCGCCGACATTCCTGGCCGTTTGAAATTCCTCCTCGTTTTCCTCGCCATCCTCGCCTGCGTGAGTGCCCCTGCACGCACGGCGCAAAAGAAGCGTTTCGCCCTCTACGGCATGCTGCTGGAGACGCTGCCCGTCGATCTCGCGGACGGCGCCCAGTGGATGATGGACAAGGGCGACACGTTTCCGGTGATCATGTTTAAGGAGCAGCAAACCAAAGTCATGCTGCAGCTCGCCGGTACGAGTTTCCTCGTGGAGGCAAAGCACGTGAAAGTGATCGAGGAAAAGGATCTCAAGACGGGCGAACTCACGAGCTACCGGCGCAACGTGCAGACCTATATCGACACGCGCTCGGACCAGTGGAAAAAGCGGGCGACCACGCCTCCGGGCAAACCGTAACCCGGCGCGCGTCAGCCCGGCCCCTTGAGCGCTCTCAGCAGTCCGGGACGCGCCCGCGGCAGCCGCTGATACGCCCGCCCGATCGCCACCGCCGGAGTCACGTTGGCCTGTCCCTGGATGCCGAGCAGCCGGACCAGTTCGCTTTCAAAATGCAGCAGCGCCCGCAGTGCCGCAGGCTGCGCGTGGAGAAAACCGAGCGCGCGCTGGAGCAGGTCGTAAAGCTCCGGCGCGGGGTGCTCCGGCTCGGTGACCAGCTCGATGAGTTCCACGAAATACGCGCCGAGCGCCACGCGTCCGTAGTCGAGCCGCATGCCGGCATGCGGCTCGCGCAGCGCGACCTCACGCAGGATGTGCAGTTCACTTTTGCGGCTGCGCGCAAACTGAATCTCGCAGTCGAAAAACAGGTCGAGCCCGCCGGCGAATTTACTCTTCGGTTGCCGCGCTCCCTTCGCCACCGTCTTGATCTTGCCGTGCGCCTCCGTGAACCACGTCACGATCAGGCTCGTCTCGGAGAACTTCGTTTTGCGGAGCAGAATGGCGGCAGTAGTTTCCACGGATGAAGAAATGAAAGTCCACGAAAGGACACGCAAAGAGCACGCCCGATTTCGTGTTTTCGTAAATCTCGCAACCCCTGACCTTGACTTGCCGTCGCGACTCCCTAGCCTCCCGCGCTCTAAAAAACGACTATGAATCTCCCCGCCCTTTCCCTCGCTGCCGCTGAAGCCCGCGGCCTTGCTCTCGACGCCGTCCACGCCTGCAACTCCGGCCACCTCGGCCTCCCGCTCGGCTGCGCCGAAATCGGTGCCGCGCTTTACGGCCACGCACTTTCCCACCACCCCGCCGACCCGAAGTGGCTGAACCGCGACCGCTTCATCCTCAGCGCGGGACACGGCTCCATGTTTCTCTATTCTTGGCTGCACCTCAGCGGTTACGCCTCGGTCGATCACGAGCAGGTGAAAAAGTTCCGCGTCCTCGGCTCGCACACGCCGGGCCATCCGGAGTTTCACGAAACCGCCGGCGTCGAGGCCACCACCGGTCCGCTCGGCCAGGGCGTGGCGAATGCCGTCGGCTACGCCGTTTCCCAGAAAATGGCTGCCGCGAAATACAACACCGCCGCGCACTCCATCTTCGACAACCACATCGTCGCGCTCGCGGGCGACGGCTGCATGCAGGAGGGCGTGGCCATGGAGGCCATCGCCTTCGCCGGCCACTTCAAACTCGATAACCTCATCCTCATTTACGACTCCAACGACGTGACGCTCGACGCCATGGCCAGCGAGTCGCAGAGCGAAAACGCGGCCAAGCGTTTCGGCTCCGTCGAGTGGGGCGTGCAGACCGTTGACGGCCACGACCTCGCGGCATTCCTCGCCGCCTTCGAGAGAGCGAAAACCGCCACCGGCAAGCCGCAGATCATCATCGCGCGCACGCTCATCGGCAAAGGCATCCCCGAAGTCGCCGGCACGGCCAAAGCCCACGGCGAAGGCGGCGCGAAATTCATCGAAGCCGCGCGCGCCGGCCTCGGGCTGCCCGCTGCCGAGCACTTCTTCGTCAGCGCCGAGACGCGCGCCTATTTCCTCGAGCACGGACAAAAACTCGCCGCCCAGCACGACGCGTGGAAAACCACCTTCGCCGCCTGGCAGGCCGCCAATCCCGCGCTCGCCGCGGACCTCGACGCCGCGCTCCAAGGCTCCGTCCCCGCCGACCTCCTCGCGCGCATCCCCGAGTTTCCCGCCGACGCGAAAATCGCCACCCGCAAAGCCGGCAGCGACATCCTCCAGCCCGTCGCCGACGCCGTGCCAAACCTCATCGGCGGCAGCGCCGACCTTTACGGCTCCACGCTCAACTACATCAACGCCAGCAAAGACTTCAACGCCGCCAACTACGGCGGACGCAACATCCGCTTCGGCATCCGCGAACACGGCATGTGCGCCATCATGAACGGCGTCGCCTACGACGGCCTCTTCCGCGCCAGCGGCGCGACCTTCCTGGTCTTCGCCGACTACTGCCGCGCCTCCATCCGCCTCGCGGCGCTCTCCGGCCTCGGCACCATCTACATTTTCACCCACGACTCCGTCGGCGTCGGCGAGGACGGCCCCACGCATCAACCCGTCGAGACCGTCAGCGGCCTCCGCGTCATCCCGAATCTCGACGTCATCCGCCCCGCCGATCCTGAGGAAACCGCCGGCGCCTTCGCCGCCGCACTCCAGCGCACCACCGGCCCCACGCTTCTCTCCCTCACCCGCCAGGTCGTCCCGAACCTCAGCGAAATCCCCGTCGCCACCCGCCGCCAGGGCGTGCTCAAAGGCGGTTACATCGCGGTCAAGGAAACCGGCCCGCTCAAAACCATCCTCCTCGCCGCCGGCAGCGAACTGCAGCACGCCGTCGCCGCCGCCAAGACCCTCGGCACCGGCGTCCGCGTGGTTAGCGTCCCCAGCTTCCATCGCTTCGACGCCCAGCCGCAGAGCTACCGCGACGACGTCCTCCCGCCCGCCTGCCGCGCCCGCGTCGCCATCGAAGCCGGCGTCACCGGCCTCTGGTGGAAATACGTCGGCCTCGACGGCAAAGTCATCGGCATCGACCGCTTCGGCCTCAGCGCACCCGGCGGAAAAGTCATGGAAGTCCTCGGCATCACCGCGCAGGCCGTCGTGGACGCGGCCCAGTCCCTCGCCTAATCAGCCCCCGGAGCGGGCGTAGGTCTTGGCCTTGAGCTTCGCGGCGAGGAACGCCTCGACCTCGCCGGCCAGGCCGGCGCTGGGGTTCAGTTCCGGGGCGGCGCGGATCTTCGCCGCGCGGTTGATGGCCTCCACGAGTTCCGTGGTTTGGAGGGAGATATGGGGCCGGCGCACGCCCCGCACCATCCGTCCGGCCAGCCAGTAAACGCCGTGCTTGAGGTAAATTCCCTTCGTAGCGTGGTGTTGCACGCAAAAAGGTTACAAATGAATGGTAACAAACGCAAGTCCCACATAGGGGCTATGAAGGCGAGCATAGGAAAACCGCGCCGCTTCCGAACGGCCGCCGACACTGCTCGAAACAGGGGTCTCCGGCCACTTTTTCAGAGAGAAAAAGTGGCGGAGTCTACGGGACTCGAACCCGCAACCTCCGCCGTGACAGGGCGGCGCTCTAACCAATTGAGCTAAGACTCCTCGAAAGGAGCGGCGAACGTAGGGTGCGACCCCGGATCCGGCAACTGATTTTTCCGGGATTTTTCCGCAGCGGCCTACGCCTTGGAGGTACCCCAGCGCCGGTGGATAAAGCGCTCCCACGGGGAGAAGAGGATTTTGTCCGCGAGGAGGCCGATGAGCACGATGATGAACATGACACCGACGACCTGCTCCATCGCGCCGAGTTCGCGGCCGTTGTGGAGCAGAAAGCCGAGCCCGAAGCCGGTCAGGACGGTGACGTAAATCTCCGCCGCCATCAGCGAGCGCCAGGCGAAGGCCCAGCCCTGCTTCACGCCGCTGACGATGAAGGGGAGCGACGCCGGGAGGTTCACGTGAATCCACGTGTGCAGGCCGCGTGAGCCCATGGTTTTCGCGGCTCGCTGGTAGATCGGCGGCACGTTGCGCACGCCGTTGTCGGTGGAAATCTGCACGGACCAGAGCGTGCCCATAATGACGACGAACTGCATGGCCGACTCCGTCTGCCCGAACCAGAGCAGCGCCAGCGGCACCCAGCAGACGCTGGGCAGCGTCTGCAGACCAAGCCCGAGGACGCCGATGGTGTCGCCCGCCCACTTGAAGCGCGCCGTGACCAGGCCGAGCGGCACGCCGAGCGCCACACCGATGAAGTAGCCGAGGAGCAGCCGTTTTACGGTGACCCACAGCGCCTCGAAGAGCGTGCCGTCGGCTGCCGCCTCGCGCAGATAGGTCCACACGCTCAAAGGATCGGGCACGAGCACCGGCGACCAGCGCTTGGTGCCCACCATGAAATCGCGGCCGAAATGCCAGAGTGCGAGCAGCGCCGTGAAAAATAGGACCGCGTGAAAGAAGCGTTTCATCGCTTATTCGGCCACTGCGCCGGAGAGATGAGCCTTGAGCGCCTTGGTAATCTCCGTGGCGTAGGCGGCGAGGCTCGGGCTGTTGATGTCGCGCGGGCGCGGGAGGTCGATCTTGAATTGCTCGCGGATGCGGCCCGGATGCGGTGAGAAAAGCGCGACGCGATCGCCGAGGCACGCGGCCTCGCGGACGTTGTGCGTGACGAAAACGATGGTCTTTTTCCGCTTCTCCCAGATCTCCTGGAGGTCGCCGTAAAGCTGCTCGCGGGTCATCGCGTCGAGCGCGGCGAACGGCTCGTCCATGAGCAGCACGCGTGGATTCGGGGCGAGCGAACGGGCCAGCGCCACGCGCTGCCGCATGCCGCCGGAAAGTTCGTGGATATTGGAGCGCGCATATCTCGAGAGGCCCACGAGCTGGATGTAAAACAGCGCCACCTCGCGGCGCTCCTTGTGCGTGAGGTTGGGCTTGAGCTTGAGGCCAAACATCACGTTGCCCAGCACGTCGAGCCACGGAAAGAGCGCCGATTCCTGGAACATCACCATGCGGTCGCGCCCCGGCTCGCGGACCATCTTGCCGTCGGACATGATGAAACCCCGGTCGGGAAACTCGAGGCCCGCGATCATCGAGAGCAGCGTGGATTTGCCACAGCCGCTCGGCCCGACGAGGCAGACAAACTCCCCCTCGTCCACGCTCAGGCTCACGTTGTCGAGCGCGTGCGTCACGACGACGCCTTCGCGAAACGTCTTCGACACGCCGTCGATGGACAGCTTCACGGGCTTGACCAGTTGCAACTCTTCGAGCGGGGCAGTCATCGGGTGATCTTCATGGGGCGTGACAGCCTTTGCCCTCCGCCCGGTGCGGGACAAGCCTCATTTTTTCCCGCCGGCTTCCTGTGGAGTCTGCACCAGCCGACCGAGATCGGGCGTGCCTTTGAGAAAGCCCACGCTTTGCGCCTCGGCAACCGCCGCGTCCAATTCCGCGCGCTTGATTTCCGGCGAGAAGACGAGCCGCCCCCACGCTCTGTCGAGCAACTCGGCGGGCATCTCGCGCCTTGTGTGGTGCTTGAAACTGGCGTTGGCCAGCTTCCTGGCCTCGTCGGGATTTTTGCCCATCCACTCCGTCAGTTCGGCGTGCGCCGCGGCGAATTTCCCCACGAGATCCCGCTTCGTTTCGAGCAGCTTCGCGCTGGAGACAAGCACGGTGGTGATGGTCTCCTTCTGTTCGAGCAACACCTTCCCTTTCGCCTCCAGCTCCAGCCGCGAAACCCACGGCTCCACCGTCCACACGCCGTCGAGTTTTCCGGCGGTGAAAAGTGCGAGTTGATCCGGGTTCGCCGTCGGCAGCACCCGCACATCACCGCCGAGTTGCGTGATGCGGTAGCCCTGCTTTTTGAGCCACGCACGGCAGGCCACGTCCTGCGTGTTCCCGAGTTGCGGCGTGGCGATCGACTTCCCGCGGAAATCCTCCGGCTTGGCCAGCCGCCCGTCCCCCTGCACGACCAGCGCCGCGCCGCCTTTGGCCGCGCCCGCGATGATCCGCACCTCCTCGCCCTGCGACCGCGCGTAAAGATTCAGCGCCGGGTTCGGCCCCACGTAGGTCAGGTCGATCGAGTTCGCCGCCAGCGCCTCCATGGCCGATGGCCCCGCATTATAGGCGAACCACTCGATTTTCACGTCGCCTCCCAGTCGCGCCTCGAACCACCCCTTTTTCTGGCGGCTCAACTCCGACGCGATGAGCCCCTGCGCATGCGTGATATTCGGAAAATGCCCGACCCGCAGCACCGTCTGCTGGGCGAATCCCGGCCACGGCACGACCGCCAATGCGCAGGCGAGAACGTGGAGGAAAAGCGGTTTCATGGATGGCGCGGCTGAAAGTCTATTGATTTGGTAGAGCTTTAAGTTCTAGCCCGCATGCCGACCAGCGCAATGGCATTCTGCGTCACCGCGATCGTCGCGTTCTTTGCGCCAAACGGCACCACCACCGAACCCGACACCGCCACGAATCCGCCCGCGCGCGCCACCGTCACCAGCCCTGGCACCGCCGCCGACTCCGCGAGCGCCACCGACGGCCCGAGCACCGTCACCACATTCGTCGCGGTCAGCCCCGCCGTGACATACGCCAAATCCCCCGCCCCATGCCGATGATCCTCGTTCGGATCGAGTTCGCGCTGCAGTTCCTCCCAGTCGTCCACGCCATCGCTGGCGCTGTCCTTCTCGTACACCGCCACGCGGTAAAAGTCCGGCCTCCCGGCAGCGGCAGCGCCTGCATCATTTCCGCGCCCGAGCCGTCCAGGAAACCCGTCGCATCCGTCCAGTTCGCCGCCGCTCCCGGCTCCGCGGCGCTCTGCACCTTGTGGCGTTTCCCGGCCACTGTGCCCCAGCGGATTTCGATAGTCCCGCCGTTTCTGAGCACGCTGTTCACCCGCAGCGTCTCCATCGGCGACTTCGGATCGGTCCACGCCCGAGCCTCGTCCGCGTTCGACTTCCCATCGCCATCCGCGTCCGCATTTCCCGCGAGCCCCGCCGCGGCGAATTTCAGCCGCCACACATCCCCCACCCCACCGCCATCCAAGTCCACGACCGCCCCGACGGGCGCGGTCATGGCCCGCCACGCGAGCACGATGGCAGCGCAGGCAGCACGCGAAATTTTCATGGCAGCGGAGACGTTTCGGGTCGAAATCCACGTTGGTGGGGGTGGCGCAGAGCTGACACCGATGCGTTTGGGGTGTGGAAACGCCCGACTCATTCGCTGCCGAACAACCGCAATTTTCGCACCCATGCCTCCTGCAAACAAACAACCGGTCCGCGGAGGCAACATGCGCTTCGCCTTTGGCCCGAAGCGGCGTTTAATCCCGGACACACCCATGCCCCAATCCGCACTCCCGTGACCGACCCACTACCCGAAAAACCGCCGCGCCGTCCGCGCTATGCGGGGAAAAATCCGCGGCAGTTTTCCGAGAAATACAAGGAACACGCGCCGGAACGCTACGCAGCCGATGTGGCGAAGGTGCTCGCCGGCGGAAAGACGCCGGCGGGGACGCATCGGCCGATCATGGTGCGGGAAATCATGGCGGTGCTCGCGCCGCGACCAGGCCAGACCGCCGTGGACGGCACGCTCGGCTACGGCGGGCACGCGCGGGAAATCCTCGCCGCGGTCCAGCCGGGCGGGCGGCTCATCGGCTTGGATGCCGATCCGCTGGAACTGCCGAGAACGGAGGCGCGGCTGCGGGCGCCGGGCTTTCCCGCGGAGTCGCTACTGGTGCGGCGGATGAACTTCGCCGGCCTCGCGCAATTGCTCGCCGCCGAAGCGCCCGGCGGGGCGGATGTGATCCTCGCCGATCTCGGGGTTTCCTCGATGCAGATCGATAACCCGGCGCGCGGGTTCACCTTCAAGGCGGACGGCCCGCTCGATCTCCGCATGAATCCCGAGCGCGGCCAGTCTGCCGCAGCGCTGCTCGCGGGAATCTCCGTGGCGAAGCTCGAAAAGCTGCTCATCGAAAACGCCGACGAACCGCACGCCGCGCCGCTCGCCCGCGCGCTCGTCGGCTCCGCACCGCGCACCACGACCGCGCTGGCCACGCTCATCCGCCGCACGCTGGCTGCCCTCCCCCACCCCGCCGCCAGCGCCGACGCCGAGTTGTCCGTGCGCCGCGTTTTTCAGGCGTTGCGCATCGCGGTGAACGACGAGTTCGGCGCGCTCGATACTTTCCTCCGCCACCTCCCGCAGTGTCTGAAACCGGGCGGACGGGTGGCGATTCTCACCTTTCACTCCGGCGAAGACCGCCGGGTGAAGCACGCCTTCAAAGCCGGAGAGCGCGACGGCACCTATGCCGAAATCGCCGACGAAGTCCTGCGGCCCGGCGCGGAGGAGCAGCGCGCGAACCCGCGCTCTTCCAGCGCCAAGCTACGCTGGGCGCGGCGCGCCGTGTGAGGCGGAAAATCCGGGATCCGAATCTCGAAATCCGAAACAAGCCCGAAGGAATGGAAAAAGCGGCCAAGGGGAGGATGACGCGCCGCGTTCCTTTCCACCCTTCACACTTTTCAGATTTGTTTCGGATTTCGATATTTGGATTTCGTGCTTTCCCCCACCAGCGTCTTTCCTTGCGCGAAGCGCCGTCCGCTTCTAACAACCCTCCCGCTCCGATGCCCTACCGTCCGTCCCGACGCCAGCCCATGAATTATTACGTCACTTCTTTCATCAACATTCTCCACTTCATCAGCGACGACCTGATCCAGGTGGACTCGACCACGCGCATCGCCGAGATCTTTGGCGACGAGTTTGATGACCTCGATTTCGAACTCGCCCTCTGCTGCTTCGAAGCCACGCACAAGGTCGCCTTTGCCGACCGGCTCTGGGACTCGGAGGACGATGAATACGAGGAGCTGACCATCGAGGAATTCATCGAGACTTTCGTGGACGGACGTGAGCAGCGGGACACGCTCTTCGTGACGAAGCGCTTCATGATGTATCAGGAATCGTTGACCAAGGCGCTGACCGAGGAGGCCGAAGGTCCGCCGCCGGACGAATATTGAGCGCGGCACGCCGGTGGGAAAATGGGGAGCGCCGCCCCCGTGCCTGACGCGGTGCGGCGGCGCAGACGGGTTCACGGTCGGCGGCGAGGGGCTACCGACGGCACGCCAGGGGTCGCGCGCACTCCCCGGGATTTTCCACGCCGCACGCAATCTGCCTGCCCAGCCCGCGATTCGCCCTGTCCCAACCCTCCCCGGCTAAGATGGATCGCCCGCCCGGGTCTTTCCCCCGCATTTATGAACCGCTCCCCAATCCTCCTCGCTCTCGCTTGCACCGCGCTCTGCGCGCCGCTTTTCGCCGCCGATCCCGCGCCGGCGAATCCGCCTGCCGCACCATTGACTCCGGCGGCGGAGATTTTGCAGAGGGTGACGTTCCCGCCGGAGTTTGAGGCCACGGTTTTCGCGTCGCCGCCCCATGTCTCGTATCCGGTCTTCATCAGCGCGGCGCCGGATGGGACGCTGTTTGTGGCGTGCGATGAAAATGGGTCGCTGGATCGCAAGCCGGATCGCGGGAAGGTCGTGATGTGCAAGGACACGGATGGCGACGGGCAGGCGGATGTGTTCACGACTTTCGCGAAGATGGACAGTCCGCGCGGGGTGATCTGGGACGCGAGCACGCGCACGCTTTTCTGCATGCACCCGCCGAACCTCACGGCCTACACGGATGCCGATGGCGACGGGGTGGCGGAGAAGCAGGAGGACTTGATCACGGGGCTGGGCTTCGGGCTGGATTTCCGCGGCGCGGATCACACGACCAATGGCTGCCGGATGGGGATTGATGGGTGGATTTACATCGCGGTGGGCGACTACGGGGCGGTGCAGGCGAAGGGGAAGGACGGGCGCACGCTGGCGCTGCGGGGCGGGGGCATCGTGCGGGTGCGGCCCGATGGCTCGGGCATGGAGCTACTGGTGCGTGGGGCGCGCAACATCCTGGCGGTGGCGGTCAGCCCGACGCTGGACCTGTTCACGCGCGACAATACGGACGACGGCGGCGGGTGGAATATCCGGCTGAGCCACAACCCGGTCGGCGCGCAGATGGGTTATCCCTCGCTCTACAAAAACTTCACCGACGAGATGATCCCGACGATGGCAGACCTCGGCGGCGGCTCGCCGATGGGTTCCATTTTTCTCGATGAACCGGCGGTGCCGGAGCCGTGGGGCCGCGGGTTCTACTCGGTGGAGTGGGGCGCGAGCAAGATCGAGCGGCATCCGCTGACGCCAGCGGGCGCGACGTGGAAGGTGGAGCCGAAGGAGTTCAAGCAGTTCATGAAGATGACGCGCGGGACGGATCTGGATGTGGACGGCTCCGGGCGGCTCTACGCGTCGAGCTGGGACGGGGCGTCGTTCACCTACGCGGGGCCGAAGGTGGGCTACATCATCCGGCTCACACCGAAGGGGAAGAAGGCGGAGGCATTTCCGGATTTGAAGAAGATGACGCCAGCGCAACTCGTGACATGCATCGGCTCCACAAGCGCGGTCTTGCGGCTCGCCGCGCAGCGCGAACTGCTGGCGCGCGGCACGCCGCCGGGCGCGGTGGAGGGTCTTCAGCAGATCGCTCGGACGGGCGCGAATCTCGCCGCGCGCGTGGCGGCGCTGACCACGCTCAAGCAACTCGCCAGCGCGCAGGCCACGCCTTTCCTCGCGGAAATGGCCAAGCAGGACGACCTCCGCGAACACGCGCTCAAGGCGCTCGCCGACGACCCGCGACTCGCCGCGGAAATCCCGACCGCGCCTTTCCTCACCGCCCTCGCCGACCCGAGCCCGCGCGTGCGGCTCCAAGCGGTGACTGGGCTCGGGCGGCTGGGCAAGGTGCACACCGCCGACCGCATCCTGCCGCTGACCGCCGACCGCGACTTCACCGTGGCGCACGTCGCGGTGCAGATGCTCGTTTCGCTGAAAGCGGCGGACGTGGCCCTACGGGCGCTGGATTCAGCGGAGACGAAGATGCATCCCGGTGCGCTGCGCGTGCTCGGCGCACTGCACGAGCCTGCCGTCGTGCAGGGTCTGCTCGACCGTTTGCCGAAGGCCAAAGGCGAACTTCTGCGCGGCATCTACTACGCGCTATGCCGGGTGAACTTTGACGAAGCGCCCTACCCCGACCCGACGATGTGGTGGGGCACGCGACCGGACAACAGCGGGCCGATTTACAAAATCGTGCCGTGGTCCGAGACGGAGAAAATCCAGGCC
>Ga0114966_10004074_pt1 | contig 12615 bp, 8 predicted proteins | sample M_130207_XF_Meta_FD_87029 | JGI IMG/M metagenome (GOLD analysis project Ga0114966, IMG submission 87029) | Freshwater microbial communities from Lake Montjoie, Canada to study carbon cycling - M_130207_XF_MetaG | ecosystem: Environmental > Aquatic > Freshwater > Lake | place: Lake Montjoie...
CCCTGCACTACGTTGGCGGCATGGCGGGCGCCCAGATTTCCGCCGATTACTTCGGCGAGTTCGCGCGCATCATGCCCTCGCGTTTGCGCGGCGATGAGAACTTCGTCGCGATGATGTCCAACGGCACCTCCGGCGACATCAACAACATCCCGTTCGGCACCGTCCGCCCGCCGCGCGCACCCTTCGAGCAGATCCGCATCGTCGCGCAAAAGGCCGCCGACACCGCGTGGTTCGCTCAGCAAAAAATCGGGACACATCGCAACGATGCGCGTCTCGGCATGCGGCAGCGCGAAGTCACGCTCAAGTATCGCCGCCCCAGCGCTCAGGACGTTGCGGAGGCCAAGGCGGTGCTCGCGATCAAGGATCCGCCGGCCATCGAGCGTCTCCCACGCCTCGCGCAGAACTACGCGGGCAGCGTCATCAAGGCGGCGGAACGCACTGAGGAAACCATCACCGTGATAATCCAGGCGATCCGCATTGGCGATCTCGCCGTGTGCGGCATCCCGTTTGAAACCTTCGTCGAGATCGGACTCGATTTGAAGAAGCGCAGCCCGTTTCCGCAAACGATGGTCGTCGGCCTCGCTAACGGCCGCCATGGTTACCTGCCCACCCCGGAGCACCACAAACTCGGCGGTTATGAAACCTGGCTCGGCACCAATTCAGTGCAGGAAGACACTTCGGTCATCCTCACCCGCCATCTGCTCGAAATGCTGGCGGAGCTAAAAAACTGACCGCGTGGTTTCCCCGCACAGAAAATTCCGACCCATTTTTTCATCCGCATGCAGATCATCAAATCCGCCGACAAACCAACGCTTGGCCGTCTGGCCGCCGCCTCCGCCAGCCGCATCATCCGCGCCGCGATCAGTGCCCGAGGTTTCGCCCATGTCATTATCGCCACCGGAGCCAGCCAGTTTGAGACGCTCAACCATCTCGTGCAGGACCGCGCCATCGAGTGGGGCAAGGTCACCCTGTTTCATTTGGATGAATACATCGACCTGCCGGTCACGCATCCGGCCAGCTTTCAGAAATATTTACGCGAGCGTTTTCTGGCTCATGTCCCGCCGCCCAAGACTTTCCACTTCGTCAGTGGCGCCGGGGATCCCGCGGTCGAATGCGTCCGGCTCAATTCACTGATCGCGCAGACACCGATCGACCTCGCCTTCGTCGGCATCGGCGAAAACGGCCACCTCGCTTTTAACGATCCGCCCGCCGATTTCGACACGGAGGTTCCGTATCTCGTCTTGAATCTAGACGATGCCTGCCGCCGCCAACAACTCGGCGAGGGCTGGTTTGAGTCGCTGGATCATGTCCCGCGCCAGGCGATCAGCATGTCGATCCGGCAGATCATGAAGTCCGCCCACATTGTCGGTTCGGTACCCGATGCCCGCAAAGCGCGCGCGGTCCGCGACTGCCTCCAAGGGCCCGTCAGCAATCTCCATCCCTCCAGCATTCTCCAGACGCACCCGCGCTGCGACATTTTCGTCGACGAAGCCTCCGCCGCGCTGCTCACGCCATGAATCCAATCCGCCTCGCGTCGTTCGTTCCCGCGCGACGTCATCTGCTGCCCGTCCTGCTCGCCATCGTTGCGCTGTCTTCGCTCGCACCGGTGGCCTTCGCGGCTACGGCCGAGGTGCGCGTCGAGAACATCCGTCGGGCTTTTCACAACGGCGAACATAATGCGTTTACCGACATGATTCGCTGGCGGGGAAAATTCTGGCTGGCTTTCCGGAGCTGTCCAGACGGGCACGGGGTGAGTTCGACCGCCTCCATCATCATCCTGTCGAGCACGGATGCGAAAACGTGGTCGCCCGCGCATCGCTTTTCCGTGCCGAAACGCGACACGCGCGATCCCCACTTTCTCGCGTTCAAGGATCAGCTCTTCGTTTATTGCGGCACGTGGTATGCGGGCGACGGGCTGCTGCCCCGGGAAAAGTACGATTTCAACCAGCATCTCGGCTACGCGGTCTGGACCGGTGACGGTACGACTTGGGCGGGCCCGCGGCACCTGGAGGGAACCTACGGGCACTACGTCTGGCGGGCGGCGACGTCTGGCGGCAAAGCCTACCTCTGTGGCCGCCGCGCTCATGTCGGCGGCCGCCAGTCCGCGCTGCTCGAAAGTGACGACGGTCTCGTGTGGAAATTCCGCTCCGTGTTTCAGGAGACGTCGGGCAACGAAACGGCGTTCATGTTCGATCCCGACGGCCAGATCACCGCGCTCTGCCGCAAAACATCCACTGAATCTGATCTCGTCCGATCGCGCCCGCCCTACGACCAGTGGAGCCGCATGACGATTCCCGAATTCATCGGTGGTCCGTTGCTGGTCCGCTGGGGAGACCGGGTGATGGTCGGCGGTCGTCGGGTCACACCCTCCGGTCCGCAGACCACGCTGTCGTGGTTGCAGGGCGCCACCCTGGTGCCCTTCGCTGAACTTCCGAGCGGCGGCGACAATTCCTATCCTGGCTTCGTGGAACTCGACGATGGCCGTGGCCTCGTCTCGTGGTATTCGACGCATGAGAAAGATGCCGCCAACAAACCGATCACTGCCATCTACCTGGCGGACTTGGTTCGGCGCGACTGAGTGGCTGCTGCCATTTCCGAACGTGCCTCTTTTGAAATGAGCGACCCGCTGACCACGATGGCTTCACCGCACTCCCAGCCCGACCCGTCGCCACGCTCCATGGCTTGGCTGATCGTGGGCCTGCTGTGGTTGGTGGCCGCGTTGAACTACTTGGACCGCATCATGGTCACCACGATGCGCGATTCATTGACGGCCGCGATCCCGATGACGGATGCGCAGTTTGGCCTGCTCACCTCGGTCTTCCTCTGGGTCTATGGCTTGCTTAGTCCGTTCGCCGGTTTTCTCGCGGATCGCTTTAATCGCAGTCGGCTCATCATCGGGAGCCTGTTCATCTGGTCCGTGCTGACATGGCTCACGGGGCATGCCCGGAGCTTTGAGGAATTGATTGTGGCGCGTGCCCTCATGGGCGCGAGTGAAGCCGCGTATCTCCCCGCCGCGCTGGCGCTCATCACGGACTACCATCGTGGACCCACCCGCTCGCTCGCCACGGGCATTCACATGACGGGGCTCAGCGTCGGCTCTGCGCTCGGTGGCTTGGGCGGCTGGCTGGCGGAGCGGCACGGATGGAGCGCGGCGTTCGATGTGTTTGGACTGTGCGGCATCGGTTACGCGCTGGTGCTGGTGCTCATGCTCAAAGACGCCCCCCGCGAGACTGCGGCCAATGGGAGTGCAACTGCCCCGCAGCCGGCCAGGTTGGGCGAGGCCTTGCGGAGCTTGTTTGGCAGCGGCGCGTTTCTTTTGCTGCTCGCGTTCTGGAGCCTGCTCGGCGTGGCGGGATGGGCGGTGATCGGCTGGATGCCTACGTATTTCAAAGAGAACTTCCACCTCGACCAAGGAGCCGCGGGTATTTCCGCCACCGCGTATCTCTACACCGCCGCGATGCTCGGCAAACTCATCGGCGGTGCCTGGGCAGACCGCTGGAGCCGGACGCAACCACGCGCGCGCATCCTCGTGCCCTCGCTGGGATTGTTCATCGCCGCACCCGCCGTGCTGCTGGTGGCGCAGACGAACCTGCTCGCACTCGGCATCGCGGGCTTGTCGATCTATGGGCTGACGCGGGCCTTCTCCGATGCGAACCTCATGCCCGTCCTCTGCCAGATCAGCGATCCACGCTACCGCGCCACCGGCTACGGCGTGCTGAACATGTTCGGCACCATCGTCGGCGGATTCACCATCTACATCGGCGGCGCGATGCGCGATGCCCAAATCAATGTGAACACCCTCTTCACCATCGCAGCCGCAGGATTGCTCGGCTGCGCGGTGCTGCTGATGTGGGTGAAACCAAACTCACCGCTCATGGCAAATGCCGACGTCGACTCCCGCTGAAGCACAACCCCTCAGCACCATCGACGAACCTTTTGGCCACGATCCTTGCACCCGTCTTCATGAGCGCAATGTGCACTGCACTTGAGGCGGAATAGGAGCAACTACCGCCCCTGCAGAGGGGTGCATTTGCAGCTTTATCGACGGCGCCCTCGCTGAAGATTTCATCAGCGCCGGAGCCCCGAACTGCAAGGATGGCATGAAGCGTTGGCTTGTTCGCATTTGGATTTTTGAAACTAGCGCCCAGGTCTGCCGCGAAACCGGCCGGCCTCGCCGCCCGGTGTGCTAGGCCGCGCCAAGCAACACCGCGCAGGGCCTCGCTCTCGCCAGCGGACTCAGTGGTGAAAAGCCCCGCGCAGCTCTCTCTGGCAGATCAACCGCGCCTTCTCAGCAACGATCGGCGGCAAGCGGCACACGCCGGTCGTCTCCGGCGCCAGCATCGTGCTCGATCCCGAATCCTGAATCAGTGGCGATCGGTTTTCACCCGAAGGACTTTAGCCTAGGCGTAAACGCGTTTACTTATTTGGTCGCAAATAGAGCGCGCACTCATGCGCCTGTCTGATCTATTTGTCCGATCTCTCCGGCGGACGCGCCACTTACTAATGATCCAACGGCGGAAAAAGTTTTCCAAAGCGACAGCTCCACCAAGGCACGAAGCAGGCGCCCTGAACCCCAACCAAAAAATCTAAAATATAATGGAGATTCCCTTTATCCTACGCGTTGCAATTGCAGCTAGCGTTTACACGGGTTGTGCGTGGGCGGACGTCAAGCTTCCCGCCATTATTTCCGATCATATGGTCCTGGAGAAAGCCGCAAAGGTTTCGATCTGGGGCAGCGGCGACCCGGGCGAGGAGGTGACGGTGTCGCTCAATGGCATCGCGGCTACGGCCAAAGCGGATGCAGCCGGCAAGTGGATGCTTGCCTTGAACCTGAAGGATTCCGCGCCCGGGCCGTTTGAAATGACGGTGGCAGGAAAAAACAAACTGACACTTTCCGACGTCGTGATCGGAGAAGTCTGGGTCGCCTCCGGCCAGTCCAACATGCAGTTCATGGTTCGGGAGGCGATCGGAGCCGAAGGGGAAATGGCCCGGCCCGCCAACCCGCTTCTGCGCCAGTTCGCCGTCAAAATGAACGCGACGAGCGAGCTCATGGACGACGTCCAAGGGAAATGGGTTTCGGCTTCGCCTGAGACCGTGGGAAACTTCACCGCCGTCGGATATTTCTTTGCGAAAATGCTGCAAAAGGAACTGAGCGTACCCGTGGGTTTGATCCATATTTCCGTCGGCGGCACGCCTGGCGAGTCATGGACGAGCGCCGAGGCCTTGGATTCCGTGCCCGATCTCAGGGCCACCCGCGAGCGGCTCTGGGCGGCCGTGAAAGAAGCGCCGGAGAAAAAAAAGGCATTCATTGAGAGTATGGAGGCATGGACCAAGGAGAACGGACGCGAAGACAAGCCGTGCGCCGATGCCGCCGCCCATACCGGCTCGGATGTCTCCTCTGGCGGGTGGGTGGCTGTCAAATTGCCAGGCGCGGTGACCGCTGCAGGACTTCCCCAAGCGGGGGCAGTCTGGTTGCGAAAGGAAATCAATGTCCCGTCCGTTCCGACGGAAAAATTTCCGATTTCCCTGCCGATTGACGGGTTCGACAGCGTCTATTGGAACGGCCGGCTGCTCAAACAAACCACCTTCCGGGAGTTCGCGGGCTTGGGATTCGTCCGTCGAAGAGGCCCATTCGATATCATGCCGGAAGACGTCAAAGTGGGGAAAAACATCCTTGCCATCCGCCTCTACGAGCCAATCACACCGGCGGTATTCCCTGCGGACACCGGAGGCCCCCGGGCCGGTCCGGGCGGTTCGATCAAGCTCGAAGGCGAGTGGTTGGCCAAAACGGAGTATGAATTCCCCACCATCCCGGCAGAAAAACTGGCTGCTGCGCCGCGGCCTCTGGTCATTCCTCCCAGCCCTATTCACGTGGCCAGTTTCCTCTTCAATGGCATGGTCCGCCCGATCATCCCGTATGCGATCCGGGGAGTTATCTGGTATCAGGGCGAAGCCAATACGAGCCGCGCCTACCAATACCGGACCGCTTTCCCGCTCTTGATCTCCGACTGGCGCAAGCAATGGAACCAAGGGGATTTCCCGTTTTATTTCTGCCAACTGCCCATCTACCGGCCAAAGGCTTCCATGCCCGGCGAGAGCGGGTGGGCGGAGTTGCGCGGGGCGCAGTCCATGGCGCTCAAGCTGCCGAATACCGGCCAGGCCGTCACCATTGACGTCGGAGAAACCGGGAACCTTCATCCCCGCAATAAGAAGGACGTGGGCGAGCGACTCGCGCTCATCGCCCTCGCCAAGGACTACGGGAAGGCAATCCCATTCTCCGGGCCGGTTTATGATTCGATGAAGGTCGAAAGCGGCAAGGCAATCCTCAGCTTCCAGCACACGGACGGCGGCCTCACGGCCAAGCCCCTGCCACAAACCGACGTTGTCAGCTCCCTGACAAATGAGACCGCGACGCTTGTCCGCAATAGCCCGAACAGCCAACTCGAGGGCTTCGCAATCTGTGGCGCGGACAGGAAGTGGGTTTGGTCGGATGCAAAGATCGACGGCAACAACGTAATCGTCTGGTCGGACAAGGTGCCGTCGCCGATGGCCGTGCGTTACGCTTGGGCGGATAACCCGACTTGCAACCTCACCAACGGCTCAGGGCTTCCCGCCTCGCCGTTTCGCACCGATGACTTCCCGCCAGTGACCCTGAAGGGAAGATATTAGAGTCCGGCACCCAATAGCAGAAACTTACGATTCATTTTTTAAAACCGAAAATCGCCATGACAAAACTCGCTTCGTGTTTCGCCACAGGAAAAGCCATTTTCCGGTTTGCGGTAGCGCAGATCGTCCTGTCCGGGACCGTCGGGCTATGAAACACCCGCACCTCATCTTTTCATTGCTTCTCCTCTCTTTCGGCCAAGTCAAGGCCGCCGATGAACCCATCACCTGGCTCGTTCACTACGACGCGACGTCACTGCCGCAGGAGCAGGGATGGAAAGCTGTCGGCGAACTGGCGGCGAACGCGAAGCTGGCGAATGGCGCACTGCATCTCGTGGATGATTCGGCGAGGGCTGATGGTGCTTTTCGCGCCGCATGGAGGCCGCAACCTGGCTCTGAGATTGTCGTCGAAACCACAGTGCGGATGGAGTTCGTGACGGGGTCGGGAGGATCGGGTAAGTCCCTCTGGCCCGCCCAGCAAGGCGCGCCGGTGGGCGTGCTCGTGAGTGACGGGCAGCATCAGGAGGGACTGCTGCTGGGCCCCGAGCGCATCGGGAATTGGCACGATCGGGTGGCGATGATCGATCCGAGCACCGGCTTTCACACCTATCGCCTCGTCATTCGCGGCAATGACATGAGCATTTCCGTGGATGGCGTGGAAAAGATCCGCGGCGAAGGTGCTTTTTGGAAACGAGCCAAGGATGGCGAAGCCTATGTGCAGTTCGGCTCCACCTCGGCCGGATTGAAAGGGGGAGCCTTTTGGCAGTCGGTTAGGCTCGGCGTGCGCAAGGCCCCGGCCCCTCCAGCGCCGAAGCTGCGCATCACCGTCAGCCAGCCGTGGGAAATCCCGCCGCCGCCCGGCTGGGACAAGCGCCCGCCGCCGCCGCGCGAACCGCCGCGCAACGCCGATCCCGAGATCGGCATCGCCGCTCCCGCCGCCAAGTCCGGCAAGCCTATTCCGCCCACTCGGCCCTATCTCTACGATGTCGGCAAGGGCGTGCTCATGCTCAGCGTCGCGCAGGGGCCTGATGCCATTATGGAGCCGTATGGCGTGCTAAAGTCCACCGATGCCGGGAAGACCTGGCTGCCGGTCCGGGGCATGCAGTATAAAACCTTCGCCCCCCTGCCGATGACCCGCCTGCCCGATGGCACCATCATGGGAGTCTCCCGCTGGACCGCAAAATACGATCGCGAAAAAGGGGTCTTCATCGGGATGACCCACCGCTTCGACGAGAAGTCGGGGGCCTTCACGATGACGGAGAACCTCATCCGGGCGCCTGAAAAGATCAGTCTGCTGTGTTTCGATCGCCACATCTTCAACGGTGCGGACGGACAACTGCTGGCTGTCGTTTACGGATCGGCCCCGATGATTCTGGAGTCGAAGGACGAGGGTCTCACCTGGACGCACTTTGCCACCCTCGCCGCTAAGCGGCAGGAACCGGCCGTGGAGCGCCTGTCCGATACGAACATGACAGCGATCCTGCGCAACCGTTCGTTTCTTCCGCTCGAACAGATCTGGTCGCACGATGGCGGGAAGACCTGGGGTTCGCCGGTCACTCTGGAGGTGGGCAGCGTGGCCCCGGACATCGTGTTCATGAGCAACGGCGTGCTGGCCTGCAGCTACGGCCGCCCCGGCTCGAACCTCATGTTCAGCACCGACCACGGTAAAACCTGGACGCATCACACCGTCATCACCGACTCCGGCGGCTTCAACTACACCGCCATCCGCGAAGTGAGCCCGGGCCGCCTGCTTTACATCCACGACGCGCCGAATCTTCGCGCGCTCTCTGTCGATGTGGAGCGGATCAACCCATAAGCGATTTCCGATTCACCCTGAAACACCCACTCACCCACCGCCAAACATCCACCATGAAGCGCTCTGCCCGCCTCAAAGTGGACCGCACGGTCCTCTGTGCGGAACGAACGTTCCATGACAATGAACCGCACAGGGGACTGTGCGGACCACTTTGACCCTACACCCACTCACCCACCGCCAAAACACACCCACCATGAAACTCAGTTCACTCATCCAATACGTTACCGCGCTCCTGTCGCTTACCCTCCTGCTTCCTTCCATCGCCTGGGCCGAGGGTGATGATGGCAAGCTGCGCATCATCGTCTTCGGCGCGCATCCTGATGATGCCCAATCCACCTCAGGCGGCACGGCGGCGAAGTGGATAAAACTCGGCCATCACGTGAAGCTCGTATCGGTGACCAATGGCGACATCGGCCACTGGCAGTCGGTATGTCGATGTGGAGCGGATTAACCCGTAGCCATTTTCCAGTCACCATGAAACCCATGCTCATCCTCGCCGCCCTGCTGCTCACTGCACTCCCGGTGCTCCATGCCGCGGACACGTTTCTCATCGAAAACGGTCAACCGCGCGCGGAGATCATCATCGCGGAAAAACCGGCGCGGATGACGAAGCTCGCCGCGAAAGAATTACAGACTTACCTGGAAAAAATCAGCGGCGCAAAGCTGGAGGTCCGCACGGCGCCGACGGCAGGGAAGGCGCACATCTTCCTCGGCAAATCTGCCCACACCGAGGCTTTGAAGCTCGCAACGAATGGGCTGGAGAACGGGGCGTTTCGCATGGCGTCGGGGGTGGACTGGCTGGCGTTGGTGGGGCCGGATGAGGACTTCGTTCCGATCGAGCCGTGGGGGCGGATGCGCAGCACGGCGGAGCAGGCGCGGGTAAATGGGGAGTTCGACACGATCACGGGCGATACTTTTTGGAACAGCTTTAGCGGGCTCTATATGCGCTACCACCAGAAGCTCGATGTTTGGGATTACGACGACGCAGGGACGCTCAATGCGGTGTATGCGTTCCTGCGCGGCCTCGGCGTGCGCTGGTTTGCGCCGGGCGAATGGGGCGAGGTCGTGCCGAGGCAGGCGACGATCGTGCTGCCGGGCGTGAACAAGACCGTGCAGCCGGACTTCGGCATGCGGCGCTTCATGTTTTACACCGACCACACCGGCATCGGCGACAAGGCCATCTGGACGCTACGGCTGGGGCTCAACCAAGGGCACAAGATCGGCGGCATTACGCAGATTTGTCATGGTATGAAGTTTGTCCTCATGCGCGACGAGATGAAGCGGACGCACCCGGAGATGTATCTGCTCACGGGCGGCAAACGCGACACCACGACGAAGGGCGCCGGCTATCCCGATCTCAACTCGCCGCTGTTTTTCGACCAGCAGCTCAAATACTCGCGCGTCATCTTCGATCACTTCCGCGAGCCGATGATCAGCCTCGACCTCGTCGATGGTTACGGCGGCCTGACTTCGGATGATCCGAAGTGGAGGGCCCAGCTCACGCCTGAGCGCGGTTGGGCGGGCACGATGTCGGAACAGGTCTGGGGCTACCTCAATCGCGTGGCGCTGGAGCTGTACAAATCGCACCCGGATCGCCTCGTGAGCGGCCTCGCCTACAGCGCCTATAAAATGCCGCCGACCACGATCGAAAAACTCAGCCCGAACCTCGTGCTCATCGAGACACGTCAGCGCCAGAGCTTCTGGGATGAAGCGAAGCGCAGCGAACACCGCACCTTGCGCGAGGCTTGGATGCAAAAGCTCAGTTCCGGCAAATACCTGACCTGGGACTACACCATCAACGCCCGCTCCGAGCAGGCCGGAAGGCCCGTAATCTATACGCAGCAAATCGCGCGCGACCTGCGCGAACTGAAGGGCCACACGCTTGGCGAGATGATCGAGATCTATGATCATCCCGCCGGGAAAGAGGCCGGCTTCGGCTACGATCCGTTCGCGCTGGAGCACCTGAATCTCTACGTGACCGCGTGTCTTTGGTGGGATGCGGAGCAAGATCTCGATGCGCTGCTGGCTGACTACTTCACCAGCTATTACGGCCCCGCCGCCAAGCCGATGCAGGCCTTCGCGGAGTTCTCCGAGGCCAACTGGATGCACTTGGGCCAGGACGGCGCCAAGATCGGCGAGGCCTTCTCCTTGCTCGCCGCGGCGCAAGCCGCCGCTGATCCGCCATCGCTCCCCGGACGCCGCATTCAAAAAATCGCCGACCTCATGAAACCGTTGCGCACTCTGGAGCAGCAACTCAGCCGCAAGCACGACACCGCTCTCGATTACCGCGTGCTCGAGACGCATCAGACCGGCGGAAAACCGCTGCGCGAAAAAGCCTTCGATGGTCAGGTGCTCAAAGCCTACTGGACCGCCGTGCGCAGTGCTCAGCTCGTGAAACTCACTCCGCAGTCGCCGCAGCCGAAAGCCGCCACGCAATTCCAAATCCAGCGCGAAGGCAGCATCCTGCACCTCGGCATCGTCTGCCAGGAACCTGACATGCCCGGCATCAACATCGCCACCACCACTCCCGACGACCCGAGACTTCTCGCCGGCGATCACCTCACGCTCCTCATTGAGACCGCGTCCAACAGCTACTACGAAATCGCCATCAACCCCGCCGGTACCGTGCTCGAAATCGACCACGGCAAGGACGGCAAAGGCGTGCAGTGGACGTCCGGCGCACAGTTCGCCGTGCATCGCGGCGACAAGGAATGGAGCATCGAAATGCGCCTCCCCATCACCGGCGAAGGCTCCCGCATGATCGACCCGCTCAAAGGCATCGACGGCGCCATGCCCAAGGATTTGTTCCCCTGGCACGTCAACGTCTGCCGCCAGCGCGTGCGCGGCCCGACCATCGAGCGCACCGCTTTTTCCGCGACGGGCAAGGACGACTTCTACGTGCCGGAGAAGTTCGCGAAGCTCTGGGGGAAGGGAAAGTGACGAGGGGAAGAGCCATGAAAAACACCCTTATCGCAATCCTTGTTCTCGCGTCCGTCCTGCGTGCTGCCGAGCCACCACCGCCGCAAATCGTCCGCTACGTCGCGGTGGACAATGTCTGTGCGTGGCCGAATCTGAGCGTGCTGCCGGATGGCACAATCGCGGCCATCATTCACAATCGTCCGAGTCACGGGAAGATGGAGGGCATGGTGGAATGCTGGGCGAGCCAGGACGGGGAGTTCTGGGAGAAGCGCGGCAATCCTGCGCCGAATGACCCGCACACGGTTCGCATGAATGTGGCGGCGGGCGTGGCGAAAAATGGTGACCTCGTCGTGATTTGCTCGGGCTGGACAGTCGATCCGCCAACGGCGCGGCCGGCGGATGCCGCGCCTTTTCGTGCCGTGATTCTTTCCAACTGGGTCTGTCGATCGAGCGATGGCGGGCGCACGTGGACGCAGACGAAGGAGTTCCCCGCTCCGGAGAAAGGCTGGGATACGTTGGTCCCATTCGGTCCCATCTTATTGGGCGGTGACGGCGCTCTTCACACGACCTGTTACGCAGGCAAACTCGATGATCCCGCCGAACCGAAACTGAAGAAGCCAGACGGTCCGCGCCCTCGACGCTCGTGGCATTTCCGGAGTGACGACGATGGCAAATCCTGGCGCGCCACTTCCGTGCTCGGTCCGATTCACAATGAGACCGCGCTCTTCCATCTCAACGGCAGGAACTGGCTCGCCGCCGCGCGCGACGAAGCCGCGCGGGCGATGGATTTGTTCCGCTCGGATGATGACGGGACGACTTGGAGGAACGAGCAGCGAGTCACCGCGCGGAATGAACTCAATGCCCACCTTCTGCGCCTCAAAGACGGTCGCTTGCTGATGGGCTACGGCAATCGCGTGGAAGGACAGTTCGGCGTGCTGGCCAAGCTGAGCAGCGACGAGGGAAAAACGTGGGGCGCGCCGGTCCGCATCATGCACAGCCTAGCCTCCGATTGCGGCTATCCGAGTAGCGTGCAACGCCCCGATGGCAAGATCGTCACCGCTTACTACTCCAAGGCCATGGAGAACCACGAGCGCTACCACCTGGGCGTCGCGATTTGGGAGGCACCGAAAAAAATAAATAGCGGCACTCAGTTCACCCCGCCATGAAACCAACTAACCTCGTCATCGCCGCCCTGCTGCTGGCTCCGCTTGCCGCAC
>Ga0114966_10004077_pt1 | contig 12609 bp, 10 predicted proteins | sample M_130207_XF_Meta_FD_87029 | JGI IMG/M metagenome (GOLD analysis project Ga0114966, IMG submission 87029) | Freshwater microbial communities from Lake Montjoie, Canada to study carbon cycling - M_130207_XF_MetaG | ecosystem: Environmental > Aquatic > Freshwater > Lake | place: Lake Montjoie...
GAACGGTATCATCATCATCGTCAGAAAAAAATTAAATCAAAAAAGAATGAATCTGTAAGCTTATAACTTATTCTGTTCATTCCGTTTCAATTGGTTTTTGGTTTGGTTTTGGTTTTGGTTTGGTTTTGGTTTGGTTTTGGTTTGGTTTGGTTTTGCTAACAACAATCGACATAAATGTCTTACCGCGCTGTTTGTTGTATGTAATGTACCTGTTTTAAAAATTGGTAACAAAAAATGAAGCATGTAATGTAACAAAAAACAATATGACAATTCTATGATCATGATCGTGTCGCAACTCGCGATAATTTGTTCGCATTCGTAAGACAAGTCAAGTCATGGTTCATTTGTTTTAAATGTTTGCATTCGGCTGATTTTTTTAAATTTTTATTCTGGGTTTTATGGTGAACGACGGTGCGCACACCCACCATCACCAAAACCATGTTGCTGACAACCATATTTTATTTTATATTTGCTGTAAGGTTGTCGAATTTTAAGAAAAAGATTATTATTTATTATAATGATATAATCATATCATACTTTGTTATCTATAACTATTTTATTTGTGAAAAATGGCATATATTTATAGAATACTCAATAAAATTACACAAAAATGTTACATTGGTGAATCAAAATGTTTAAATGTTAATCGTCGGTGGAATCAGCATAAAAAAACTATAGAAAATAACAAAGGTTACTGTCCCGCGTTAAGAGATGCTGTTATAAAATATGGTATCGATAATTTTATTTTCACTGTAATAGTTATTTGTTTTGATGATGATAGATTTAAATATGAAAAAGAATATATACAAAAATATAATAGTGTTGTTCCAAATGGTTATAATGTAACAAATGGCGGCGAAGGTGGCGGCGGCTTTCAAGGAAAAAAACATTCTGAAGAAGTAAAAAATAAAATTAAAAATACATTAAAACAAAAGTATATTGACAATCCTGAATTAAAAAAACAATTGTCGGAAAGAAATAAAATAGTTTTGAATATTCCTGAAGTAAAAGAAAGAATGAAACTTGGAATGTTAAATTCTAATAAACATCAAAAAACGACTCGAGCACCCAAGACGGATGATGCGAAAAGAAAAATAAGCGAAGGTTTAAAGAAATATCATAATGAAAATAAACAAAATAAAATTAAACAGTATGACATTAATAATAACTTATTAAATGAGTATACAAGTATAAGCGAAGCATCAAAGGAAACTTCTGTAACTAAAAAAGCAATATCATTATATCTTAGAGAAAAAACTAAAACTGCAGGAGGGTTTATATGGAAATACGTGTAATAAAAAAATGCTCCTTATGGGGATCGAACCCATGACATCGGATTAATAAGATCCGCGCTCTAAAAACCACTGAGCTAAAGGAGCTATTCCATTTAAACCTTTAAGATGCCCCCCCCTTCCCCACTCTATACCAGAGGGATCTCTTTAATATAGTTAAGTTATATATAATAATATATTTTATTTTTATTTTTTCCTTAATCGTTGTTTTAAATATTTTCTTCCTTAATTACATAAAAATCTTCATCTTCATTATCACAATTTTCCTTGATATCCGCAATTTGAATGCTTACATTTTCACTTTCATTATTATTGCTAATTTCATTATCATCATCATCATCAGATTCATCACAATAAAATGATGCAACATTTACATAGTTTTTAGAACTACGCATTTTTAAAGGATGGTGGTTCATTCTGCATAACCAAAACCCTCTACTGTGCTGTATTTTGATACATGATTTAGCGAGTAGTTCATTTACAAAATTTGCAGTTTCAGTTGAATCGTTCCATTTTATTTTTAAAAAAATATGATTATACATTTTATTTGTTACTTGAACAATATTAATACAATTTTCGTATACTTTTCCAATATTTAAAATATTTTCAAAAACATGAACAACATCACTTGCCATAACATTTCGAGTTGCTGTAAAATATAAACTTGAGATCATTGGAATATTTCGCGTAGTTCTGCTAAACCATTCTTTATTAATACCAATTGACTTTAATTTTTTTTCGAATTCTTCTTCTAAATTTGATTCGACCAACATATATGTATTTTTTAATTTTACTATATATTATTTTATATTTATTTATTTATTTATTTCCTTTTATCATTTATTTATTTATTATTTATTTATTTGATTGACTTTATATTTTATTAAAAAAATATTTTGTCTTTTTCTTTTTTGTCTTTTTATATTTATCTTTTTATTTTTTTATTCACATCAAAACTCAACTCGTCGGTCACATGCCACATGGTCACATGTCACATGTCACAACAATTCGGTTATTTCAATCAAACAATTTTACACTCAGGTCGCCCTTAATATGCGGACTCACAGAATCGCTCGATTTCGGCGTGGGAGACAGTTTCTCGAACTTTTCAAGCAAAACCGACTTTAACATCAGCTCGGCTTGCTCATTCCAGTACTGTTTGCTTTTGCTTTTCTCATCATCACCATCGCCATTGCCACCGCATCTGCCTCCTCTGCCGCAACTGCCTCTGCCGCAACTGCCTCTGCCACTGCTAACGCTTCTCACATGTCTTGTCACTTGAACTGGAACGATCGGCTGAACAACGGCGACACCAGCACCAACACTAGTCGCTACCTTGTCACTTGACACAAAATCAATGCGCGGCCTGGGGTACCTTGACTGCAGTTGCGGCTTGGGCTTGAATTCAGGAGGAGGGGGCGCCGTGCTCTTGGTGACCTTCCAGTACCATGGCTCATCATAGACAATTCGCGCATGTCCTTCAGATTCAAGTCGTTGCAAAAACTGTCGCGATTGATGATTTCCAAACCATTTTGTAAAATGGATGAAAACTCTCACAAATTCGCCGCCATCATCATTTCTCTTGGGAACAACATCAATTCTTCCGACCCAACCTAGATTGAGTGCGCGAAACACGGCAAAGATTCGCTCTTTTCGAATATTGGAATGTGTGCGCGGAATACACAAACTTGGACCAACAAACTCGGTTCCATGTCCACGCCCTTCACTTCTTACATCGGCGGCGGCGGCGACTCCATCTCCTCTATTTTCATTTCCATTTTCATTTCCGTATGATGACATCGTTATAAAATCTTCTTCTGATTGAAACACTAATAAATATAAATATAGTTTTCAAATTTTCAATTTATTTTTTTACATGTTTATTTTTATAAGTTTTCTAAAAAATAAAAAAGAAATACATATTTTTTTATTTATTCGTTTTTCATTAGATTAATTAAATTCATTTTAAATTATTTCGAGAGCCGGCATTTTAATTTGGTATTTGGTCGCAATATTATATTGGGTCTGATAAATTGTTTCGTACTTGCTTTTATTTATACGCAGTGCATCAATATACTTGTAATGTAGAAGGGGAATGGAATTGTTTTCATTGTTTTCATTATTTTCACCCGTTTCATCATAAATAATTTTAACTTGTGGGAAATAATATTTTATATCTGCACCATGTTCGCCTATAAATTTCAATCCAGGCGAAGTATAATTATAATCAGGAACATCCATTATTTTTTTAATGTCTTTAAAAAAATCCATTTTGTAGTTTGTATTACAACTGTTTTTTAAATAATGCAAAGGTGTTACAATAATTTCACCAATATTATTTTTATATAAATAACATAAAAATTTTAGTTTCCTCGATATTAAATTATCATTTTTATTATCGTAAATAATACCACTCAATTCAATATTTTCATCCATTTGTGAACACGTTAAAGATAACGAGCTGGATGGACCAGGCGTGGTGCCGCCGCCGCACGCAATATATTTTTTCGTATTTAAAATCGATATTTTTTTTATATAATAAAAGTCATTATACGCGTGTTCCCACTTCTTGTAAAAAATGGTTGAACTAATATGATGAGAAAATATTGAACACTTGTTAATATTTCCATAACACATTTCAACTTCTTTCAACGGATTGTTAAAAAATGGAAGCAGTATACCATGAAACATTCGCCGTTTCAACGGAAATACTATATTGTGCGGAATATTTTTGTCATGATAAAGTCCCCATCCACCACAATTCTTTAAAATATTATTGCTGTCAAAGTAGGAATAAAATACATCGCATTGAAAAATACTTATACTATGGTTATTATGGTCACCGCCACATCCCTCATTAAATATAATCGGTGGTCCGAAAATTTTTACTCCACAAATTACACCGTTTATCATTTTTATTTTTATTTTAAATCCGATTCTCTCTAGTTCTGGAATAATATAATCAGTAAAAAATGCAATATCATTATTAAAAAGAATGATATCATAATCGTCACCCCATGGCAAGTTTTTTCTGGCACGAACTAACCCAATCGAGTTGCCAGCAAACACAGAATATTTTACTTTACCCTCAGTTTCATAAACATTCAACACTTTAAATAATAACTTGGCTTGGTCGTGCATAAAATCATTATATGTTGTTAAATTTAAATTGGTTATACCGACGCTAGAAAAATAGTAACAAACTTGTCTCGGATCTATAAATAGATGAGGAACCCTTTTTTTTATTGTATTCATATTATATTCCATTTTATAAATTTCTCGATCACAAACTATAATGTTTGTATTCGAGTTTTCTATACTCGTGATTCCATTTATACTTTTATCAAAATTGTATTTTGGTTTTTTTAATAAAAAAAACATTTTATATATATTATTTTCTTTATTTATATTTATTATTATTTACTATACATTATTTGTATTAAAATAATACTTATTTATATTTATTATTATTTACTATACATTATTTGTATTAAAATAATACTATACATTATTTGTATTAAAATAATAATAAATATAAAATATAAATAATATAATAACGTTATTTATATTTATTTTATGAAATATTTTATCGATTTGGACAACACTTTATGTTACACCCATTCAAACGACTATAACAATTCTAAACCAAACACTGAGAGAATTAATTATTTATCCGAATTAAAAAAAAATGGACATCATATAACCATATGGACTGCAAGAGGTTCTTCAAGCGGAATCGACCACTCAGAACTAACTAAAAAACAACTCGAAGAATGGAATGTTCCGTATGATGAGCTAGTAATGGGAAAGCCGTCATATGACTGCTGCATAGACGATAAGTCGTTCAACGTTGATGATTACTGGTGCGTTCCTCCTCCTCCTACTCCTACTTCTCAAATTTCTGAACCTGAATCAAGTATCAAAAAAATGAAAAGTGACGTTGTTATCAAAGGGTGGGGGAAAGAAATCGTTTTTGTAAATAATGGCGAATATTGTGGAAAAATATTATCGTTTGAAAAAGGGAAAAAGTTTTCAATGCACTATCATTTATTAAAAAAGGAAACTTGGTATGTCTCAAGGGGCAGATTTATATTTATATGGATCGACACTTCAACGGGGACAAAACACAGCGAATACCTGGAAGTTGGAGACGTGGTTACGAATGAAAGAGGCGAGCCGCACCAGCTCATTGCGCTAGAAGACGCCGACATTTTTGAAGTGTCGACGCAGCATTTTGATAGTGACAGTTACAGAATTTGGAAAGGAAATTAGGGAAAGTTGGGGAAAGGGGTTGGTTGGTTGGTGCGAATGAATGAATAAATGAATAACATATAAATAATATTTATTAATATTTATTATTATTTATACATTAATGGATATATTATAGCAGATAAATGTTTTTGGGATGTTTTCATATTTTCTTATAAAGTAAAATAATTAAATAAATAAAATAAATAATCTACAGTTATTTATTTTATTTATTTATTTAAGGAGTTTAATATTTTATTTATAATTAATGTGCTACTTTTATTTTCTATAAAGTCGTATATTAAAACATTGTCTACTAACTCTGATCCGATGACATTTTCTTTACAGTAGTCGCCGCCTTTTACGAGCGTTTTCGGTCTAATCATATTTATTATGTTATGCGGGTCATCATCATTAAATATAACCACGTGGTCAACAAAATTTAAATTTAGTAAAAATTCGCTTCTTTCTGAAGCGCTATTGATGGGTCGAGAATCGCCTTTTAATCGTTTCACTGATGTATCAGAGTTTAATCCAACTATGAATACGTCACCCTGTGTTCTGCAATAATTCAGCAATTTTAAATGACCAGAATGAACAATATCAAAACATCCATTTGTAAAAACAACATTTTTATTTTGAAAACTTTTGAGTTCTTCTATTTCTGTGTCTAATAAAATTTTATTTTGTTGTTTTTGAGACGACGCATTATTTTGTTTTAAAATTAATGTATTATATCCTTCTTCAACATCTTTTAAGCAAATGGCATAGTTTCCTAATACACCGACACTTTTCCCCCCGACATAATTTGCTATGACGCCGGCAGTCGTGATGTCATGATTGTATGTTAAAAAACAATATACTAATACTGATATTACAACATCGCCCGCCCCCGTTACATCCACCAATTTTATTTTTTTGTCGTGAGTTATATGGTTACACTCATCATTAATGTAAAGTCCGTTTTCACCGTCGGTTATAACGGTGTGACTATTGTTTAATGAATTCTTTATTTCAGTAAACATTTCAGAAATATTTCTTGTATTGGTTAACATTCTAGATTCATTCATATTCGGTTTAAAACAAAAACAATTTTTATATTTCAAAATATTTTTGATTTTTGGATCTACGAATGTATATATGCAATTCGCATTACAATAATTTATAATTTCACTGCACAAATAATCTGTTATCACGCCTTTATTATAGTCAGAAATTAAAACTGCATTCGTATTCACTTTTGATTTTACATAAGAAATAATGTCACTAGAGTTTTCTGTATTTATGTCACTTTCGTCTTCCGTATCATATCGAGCACATATATTATCATTATGAATGACTCGGTTCTTTGTGGTTACGACGCATTTTTTATTTTTATCTATAAAAAATTTGAACTTGACGCGGTTTTCATTTAAAATGTAAGTTATTTTTTTTAAGTTATCATCATCATCATTCCCCCCGATGCATGAAATCAGTTCCACATTTGCCCCAAGACGAGTTATATTTAATGCAACGTTTGCAGCACCACCCGGTATGTATTCTACATTATATATCTTATGAACCGGTATGTGATTTGCTTCGGGTGCATTTCTCGTAATGGTGGAAAAGTAATTAACGTCTAATATAACATCGCCAATAACAATTACATTCATACTCATACTAAATGAATTCAAATATGAACTAATATAGTTAAATTTTTTAGTATATATATATATACATATTTTAATAGAGTATTTAACATATTTTTTCAAATATACATGCAAGTATATTTTCAGAATTATTAAACGTTTCTCTTTTTCTTATTGCGTCTTCAAAATTTGATTTATGAATGCATTTAAATCCGTATGACTCAATAAAATCGACAAGGGCGCTGTCATTAAAATGCCACAAGTGCTCATTTGGTTTTCTGTGGGCCCAATTATTAAACCATTCATCGTTGAAATAATGACACCAAGGCAACGTTATCATTATGTACTTGCATTTTAATTTATCAATAATAAAAATATCATCAAAATGTTCTAAACTGTCAAAAAAAGTTATAACTTCTACTTCTTTTTCAAAAATGTTTTCAATAAATTCACATTTACTTGGTAGAGGACAACTATTATGCAAATCGCTTCCATAACATTTTGGAATTATTTCTTGCGCACATTCTAAAAAAATACCATTTCCATATCCAACATCCATAATGCTCGTTGGTATTTTATTAATAGAACCAACTAATACACCCATCCTTAAATTAGCTAGTTGTTTATTTTTCTCATTATAAACATTATATTTTTCTGAATAGTTCAAGTCGTAATTAAATTTCTCTCTTTTAATTTGTTTTATTATTCCAAAATGTGTTAATTCATAATTTTCTAGCATTGTAAATAAACTATATAACTATATAACTATTTAAAATTATTAATATATAACTATTTAAAATTATTAATATATGACTAAAAATATTTTAGTAACAGGCGGTACGGGTTTTGTTGGTAGTAATATAGTTAATTATTTTATAAATAAAACAAATTATAATATAATAGCAATTGATAGAACATTAAAAGAAAAAAATCAATTTGATGGAGTAAATTATATTGAATTTGATTTAAAAGACCATTTAAATATGTCAAAATTACTGAGTCAATATGAATTTGATTATATTTTTCATCAAGGCGCAATCGTTAATACTAAATATGATAATGATGACATTTATGATATAAATACAAATGCAATAAATTCAATTATTGATTTGGCTAATAAATCTGATGCAAAAGTTGTATATGCAAGTTCTTGTGCAGTATATGGAAATACGACCATACCAAATAAAGTGGGTTTACAGGAGTGCCCGTTAAATAAATATGCAAAAAGTAAATACATGCAGGACAAGATTGTCTTAAATTATCTCAGTAATAACGGGCGTATCCCCATAACTGGATTAAGATATTCAAATGTTTACGGATGGGGAGAGTTTCATAAAGGCGACATGTCATCAATGATATACCAAGTAAATTCAAAAATAAAAAATAATGAAAACATAAAATTATTTGAATATGGTGAACAAAAGCGGGATTTTATTTATATTGATGACGTTGTTGAATATAATATTAGTAGTGCATTTTCAAACAAAGTTGGCATTTATAATGCAGGGTTTGGTAACTCATACTCTTTTAATGATATGATGAGATATTTTGATTTACACTACAAAAAACACATTCACGTTGAATTTATCAAAAATCCGTATTCATTTTATCAAAATCATACATTGGCAGAAATAGATAAAGATTTATACATTCCAAAGTTTAATCTTTATGACGGAATGAATCATTACTTGAATAAAATAAAATAAAATATAATAAAATACTTTATTTTATTTTTATCAGTTATTAATTTTCTTATAATTTTTTAAAATTGTTTAGTTGGGGATTTAATGGATACCAATAAACGGCTTTCCATTCATATCCGTGTTTATTATTACATTTTATTGTTACATTATCACTAGTAAATATTTTTGATGCAATGACTGATAAAAATGAGTCAATCCCAATATACGCATTGGATGCTTTTAATATCTCTATACTTTCTTCAATACTTGTTTTACCAGATAAGTTAATAAATAAATTTTCAAAATCTTCACATATATTAACGTAAATATCAGTTACGATCACCCCTATCATTTTATTTTTTTTTAATATTGTTTTTGTGTTATAATAATCAGTTCTTGTAAAGTTTCTTGTTGCAACACAGTTATGTATTTCAGTGTGACTTGTGTTACACAGTATACACTTTACACGATTATCTCGCGTGCATGGACATATTAATACAATATTATCAGGTAAATTAAATTTTTCTTTAACATTGCAATAAGTTGTTGTCAAAAATTTATTTTTTTGATTCATCAATTCTGTATTTGGTTTATAGTTAACAGTGTTTCGTACAAATTTAAAAAATGTGATATCGATAATATTTATTTTTTTTATTTGGGTTAATAAATTTAAATATGGAATACAAGAAAACATTTCATTTTTGTCCTTAAATCCGGGTCTATTTAAACTATTAAAATTAAAATATACTGCAAAGTGTTTAGTATTACTGTTATTTATTTTTTCGGTTTTCATTAAAAGAGTTTTTAATAGTAAAGATGATTTTGACACAAATATAAAATTAATATTTTTAAAATGTAAAAAATAATCTATACAAATAAAGTCGCCAACTCCACAAATAACAAATGCATACATTGCATTTTTATTTTCTTTTATATAACTTGTTATATCTTCGATGTTGTCATAACTATATTTGTTATCATCACCGGAATCATCGTCTCCAACTACAGATTTTTCATTTATTATTGTTTTTTTTTTAATTATGTGTGACGATTTTTTTATATGAATTATGTTTTTGCGTTTTGCATTATTATTATTAATCATGCTCATGTTTATTTTTTTTTTATTAAAAATAAACATTTGTTATTTGTAAATTCTCTTATTTATTTTTTGTATTATATATATATTAAAAAAAAAATTTTTTTACATATTCGTTTTTACATATTTAGTTAATTAGTTATGTAAAAATTGATTAAAATATCACTCATCATAAATATTTAACAAGTAAAACGTCAGTCACTATAATGGTGTTCATTTGCACCACACGCTTTAATTGGGAAACACTGCATCAAAATTGCGCATGGAGAAGAAGACAACAAAGAATGCATCAGTGCGTATACGGTTCTCCAATTGCAATGAAGCACACCATTCGCGAAAACGCGTGGATGATTGTTTTGGAAATGCACAACGACATTAATAAAATTGTGGGAATCGGTTTAGTAAGAAATAGTCCAAACTTGCCACAAGATTCTAAAAACAGTGGTAATAATTCTAAACCCTCCTCCATATATAAATGTGGAAATTACAATCGATTTATTTATCAAGGCGCATATAGAATCGATTTATTTAATGACAGTCATGATACTGATGATACTGATAATATCAGCATGTGCTTAACAAAAGAAGAACAGCTTGTTATAAAAATATTAGAACTCCTTTTATTCTACGGACCCAATCACAGCAAACGCGGAAAAGGAATATGCGAATTACCAAAACATGTAGCGTCTTTATACGATTTCAAAGAGTGTTTAATATTCATGATTCAAAGATTTATCAAAAAAAATAAACAAATTAAATAAATAAATAAATTAAATAAATTTATAAAAAATGAAATCGTAAAATAAAATACGATAAAAATCTATTATTATTAACTTGTTAAATCTTAATACATACTTAATTTAATACATACACATACCTTAATACATAGTTAATACATACATACTTAGGTTCACTTTAACTAAATTATCAAATGTTTATGAAATGGAATACAGGAAATAAAATAGGCATGGGAATTGGAGTTGATTTTTCTTTAAAAAATCACATTCCTCAACCAAAATTGGTAGAAACGAATTCAAATAAAGAAACATTTTTTGAAAATTTAGGTTCATTTTTTCATAAAAGCAATAACCCTCTTCTAGACGCATCATTCTATTTGCCAACGGTCGGAGTAACCAATCTAAAATTAAATGAACCCACCGAACTTATCGTCGATCAAGCAACTATTTTTTTTAAAATCCTCGACACCTTTAAAATTCCGTACGCCCTATTTGCAGGAAGTTCCATCGGTTTGTTGAGAAATGCAAAAACACTTCCATTTGCAGATGACTATGACATCATAATATTGAATCAATACGTGCCCCTTTTAGCGAATGCTTTTAAAACATTGAAAAAACATGGTTTTAAAATGGTTCAAAGTATAAATCCTCAAACAAAACAAAAAACAAATGGCGGATGCACAGTTTACTCCTCTGTCATTTATAAATATTCTGAAACTTACACCCATAGAACAAATAATATAAATGAAGACGATACTGACAGCTCCGATGGAAGTCAAGGGACGAATACGAATGCGTATTTCAAAAAATCACATTTTCAATGCGACATTTTTTTTTCTTATTTTGATAATAATGGCTTTCTAAGAAATAATGCAAAATGGGGTCTCTACCACGGAAAAAATATCCACGAAAGCGAAGTGCTCCCATTTCAACGGCGCATTTTTGATGGCGCATCCCTTCCGTTTTTTAAAAATGTTGCAGCTGAAGTGTATAAATGTTACGGTAATATTGAAGCGTGCATCATAGATTCACACAATATAAATGTATGCGCAAAATATAAATCTTGGAAAACGGCGCACTCTGAATTTGAACAGATAAAAATAAATGCAAAAAAAAATACACTCAATGAGATTTTTAAAAATAAAAATAACGACAATAATAATAATAAAGATAAAGATAATGAAATAATCGTCACTGAAAAAAATGTTATGAAAATTATGGATAATAAATACAGCAATAATTCACTTGATATCTTGAGAGAAATAAATGAAAAAAAAATTACAATAATATATGTTTTTTCAATGGATTTCATCATTCAACACGCCGCATGCATTAAATATTATTTTCCAACGGTAAAGATCGAATATTTTTCATATTCAAGAGACAGCCAAGTCGTATTTCATTTAAATTACATAGATGCACTTCACGTTTATAATTCCACAGTTCGCGACTTTTACGATGACCCGCGTGTCATTTATTTGAAAAAACCGCGCATCGATATTATAAATGTTATCACTTTTGGCACATTTGACATGTGGCACACCGGTCACTCTAATATTTTATCCCGGTGTTGCAAATATTCGGAAAATATATGCGTTGGGGTTTCATCAGATGAGTTCACTTTCAAAAAAAAACAAATTTATCCGACCGACTCGTTTGAAACTCGTGCTAACAATGCAAAACGCTGCAAATTTGTTAAAAAAGTATTCAAAGAAACTTCAATGGAACTAAAAGATAATTATATTAAAATGTGCGGCGCAAATATTTTAATTATGGGAGATGATTGGCTAGATAAATTTAATTGGGTGAATTGTTGTGCAATTTACTTGCCAAGAACGCCAGACATTAGTTCTACTTTATTGAGAGAACAAATGACTGTTAACAAATTAAAAAATGAAAATGAAAAAGAAAAAAAAAAAAAAAAAA
>Ga0114966_10004078_pt1 | contig 12606 bp, 10 predicted proteins | sample M_130207_XF_Meta_FD_87029 | JGI IMG/M metagenome (GOLD analysis project Ga0114966, IMG submission 87029) | Freshwater microbial communities from Lake Montjoie, Canada to study carbon cycling - M_130207_XF_MetaG | ecosystem: Environmental > Aquatic > Freshwater > Lake | place: Lake Montjoie...
GAATATTTTCTTTGTTCTGAGAATCAGTCATGCGTTCGGGTTTTTTGCCTTGAAACAGATCTTATCAAGGTTTGATTCCGCTAGGTAGTCATATGGGGTGGGTTCACGCTTGGGTTGATTGAGGCCTGCCCGCCCATTTTAGGTTAAGGGAAGTGATCGATTGATACGATACCAGCTAGGATATTTGTCTTGCTCTTCCTGAGTGGAATATAAGAATTAGAGCATATGAGGCTGATATCTCTTTTTCTTGCCTTGGTTTCACTGCTTAGCGTTGCGAGTGCGCAGAGTCTTGATGATGGGGACAATTACCCGCTCGAAAAGGGGCAGGCAAGCGACCCTCTTTACGGAAAAAAACCTGCACGAACGATGTCGCAACGTGAGTACTCGCAGTTTTATGAGCGTGAGGTTCTTCGACCTACCATCGAACAGGGTATCCTAACGGGGGCACTGGCATTTAATCTCCAATCAGGTGAAGTCTATTTTTGCAAAACGGCTCCCGAGCCTTCCTCGCTTTCAATGTTAGTTCTGGGAGTGGTGGTGGTGGCGCTGGGTAGACGGAAGAGGGGAGTATCTATTTCTGGCGAAGTGTGCTTAATTAACTAAATGCGAAACCTACTTCTCTTTGGTGTTGTCTTGGTATGGGCTTCCCAGAGCTCATTCGCTGTAATGCAAATCTTTAAACAACCGCAGAACCAGATTGTTTGGAGTGGGGGACAGGCATCGTTCAGCGTTGTGGCGAGAGGCGCAAAAAAGATCACCTACCAGTGGCAAAAGGATGGTGAGGATCTTCCGGGGCAGACGAAAAGCACTTTAAGAATCAAGAAAACAGTGCCAGCCGACTGGGGAAGGTACGGGGTACTTGTTTCCAGCGGTTCTACCTCTCTTGAAAGTGAGACTGGTACTTTGGTCGTGCAAAAGAGTTTTGCGCCTGAGAGCGAAGACTTTGAAGATCCTGACTCCATCAAAGGGATATTAGCAGGATCTGATACAGGTCTTTTTTCGGAAATCTCATCTGGAAAACTGAGGTTTCAATATTCTGCTGGGATTGATAATGAAGAGGCGGTCGCATACTGGTTTTGGACAAGATCGCCACAAAGAAAACAAAGTTTCGAAGTGAGGATAGATGGAAATGATTCGACCAGGGGAAAGCTTCAGTTCGTTGCAACCTGTGATCCGGTTGGCCTTTCCTACCGAATCGAACGCAATGGAGGTGATGGGAATTTCAACGCAGGAAGTTGGGGAGATGAGGGAAAATCCGTCAAAAGAAGCTATTTCTCTACCAGTTCAACTCAGTTTTCTTTCCGGCTCGTATATGATGCCGTTTCAAAAGTACGCACACTCAAAGCCTATTACGATGAAGACGGACCCTTGAATGGGGAAAACTGGACACTCCTGCAGACTGTGAAAAATCCTAATTTTACAACCGGCAGACCGGTCCTTATCGGAGTTTGTTATAATAATGCCGCAGCCGGTGATGCGCTGGATGGCAACAACGTTACGGCGGATAATTTCCAGGCTCGCTAGATCGATAACTCCTTAGATCCTAACTAATTGCAAAAAAGGTAGGATTATTTGCGTAGTGGCATTTGGAGTTTTTCATCTGCGATATGGGGGGCAGAAAAAGTTGACTTTCTTGGGTAAGTATACTAAGAAGTAAAATCTATGCGTTTAATACCTTGTTTTTCTCGTTGGGCGAGTTTGCTGTTGCTGTCGGTGGCCTTGGGCTGGGGACAGTCCTTGGAAGAATCTCGGCGTTTTGTTCAAGGGGTCAGCGATGAAATGGCTGAAGTCCTGCGCGAGCGCTACGTAGCGGACAAGAACGGTCAATCGGTAGATCCTTTTGATGCCCGATTGGAGGCGTTAGAGGCTAAGCGGTATCCGGCATTAAGGCAGGTAGTGTTGGCTGAAAACCCCACCGCCTCGGAGGTAGATGCCACTTTGATGCAATTTTCCCTGCCTGTCGTCGGGGCGCCAGCGGGTCCAGTGACGGCCTTGGCAGGTGTAACCGTGGCATGGAACGCCCTTTTCTTGGACCCGATTAATGGGCAGTTCATGGGCTACAGCCGGGGTGAGGGGCCAGATCCCGCACGGATCGCTTCCAACCAGTCGTTAGCGGGAAGTTCCAACTGGAGTTCTTTTTATCCCTATCCCGGTGATTATGATTGTTCGGAAGAGTGGGATATCACCACGGCGCCAGATGCCTCGACTGCGGCAGATTGGGTAGTGGAAGAGCTGATCAGCTTTGGCGAGTATCATCAGACCAGCCAGTTTCCGAACTTTGAGCTCGCCCGTCTTGGCATTCGATGGACCGACCCGGTTACAGGTAGAAGAGGTCGCCCAGATGGATGGAATTTAACCGAATTGGTCGGAGCTCGAACGGATGCTTCGATCGCAGCGGAGATCAAGAACGCCATCCTTAACTTGGACGCAGGAAGGGTGGTCTTTAACTTCTATGTTCTTCTGGATAGCGGGCGCCTCACCCACATGCAGAAGGTTCTAGGAGTGCATGCGCTTAACCCGGCCGATCTCACCGGCAACCCTTTCTTTGAATCCGAGGTGCCTTATGCCGATCTGCTGGACGGAGATATTGTTTCCACGAGCACGGATGAGGCCCCCTTTTTCCGCTCTCAGCAAATTAGTGCGCCTTTTCAGGAAATCTTCACGGTCGGAACTCCCTCGGCCATCGATCTTCAAGGATTGGGCGACTACGCTTCGCTGATGAGGAAGCTGGCTTTGAAGGAAGTGGGCAGGAATGAGGACGGTAACCTCATCGTGGGTGACCCCAACCGGCGTTATCTCAAGGCGGCCAACCGCGCATATTCCTACCTGCGAACCATTGGTAATATTCAGGCTATGAATCAACTCAAGCCGCTTTATTCCACGGCTTTTTCGATAATGAACCAGCGCATGCAAATGCTAGAACTGCTTGCAGACCGGGCCTTGGATGAGGACTTTCCTTCCCGGATCATTACGGCGGCCAAAGCGAAAGAGCAGGTAGAAGGCGCCGCCCGTGACATTTTGCCGTTGAAGAGAAATCTCTCCCGTGACCTTCGGGCCATTGCTGTGCAGTTTCAGGGTCGCGGATCGAACCCCGCCGATCTGAGCCAGCCATTAAAGCCCAACGATGCCCTTGCGGCTCAGTTGGAGGCAGTGGTGAAACGGATCGGGGATGCCTTGGATGTGGCGGTCAAGAGCCGGGTGGAACCGATCATCACAAAATTCGTCGTTCCCTTTCGGAACCCCCAAGCGCCGGTGATTAGCAGTGATTTATCGGTCGCCGGCAATGCCGGCAGCCCATTCACATACACCATCACTGCGTCGGGTTTGCCCACGCGGTTCGCCGCTGGGGGATTGCCCAGTGGGTTGAATCTGAATACATCCACGGGGGTAATTTCGGGGACATCGCAACTGGACGGCACCTTCCAGGTCCGCTTGGCGGCTTTCAACCAACTTGGTCGGGGGTTGGCTAACTTAACCCTGTCCCTCAATCCCACGTATGAAATCACCAGCAGTCTGGCGGCCACAGCTCTGGAAGTGGGTGAATCCTTTCGTTACAACATCACCCTGCGCGGATCGGCCTCTGCTTATGGGGCGGTTAATTTGCCAACTGGATTATCCCTCAATCGTAAGAACGGATTGATATCGGGGCGGCCGACCCGCCCAGGGACTTTCACTACTACCATTCAGGGGCTGCAGGGAAGCACGTTGCTTGCTTCCGGCCAGAAGACTTTTACAGTCAGCCCCGTTACTCCCCCAGTGATTAACAGCAGCCTAGCGGCGGCTACGCTTACGCGGGGCACCCCTTACACCTACACCATCACAGCTACTGGTTTACCGACAAGCTTTGGTGCGGTGAATTTGCCTCCCGGCTTAAAGGTCAATACCCGCACCGGGGTGATTTCTGGGACTCCGAATCGGGCAGGGGTGTATGTGGTTATTTTGAAGGCTACCACATCAAATTCTCTCACTGCCACGTCGACTAAAGTCCTGACCGTTTTGGCGCCCTAAGGGCGACTTTCCCTGATCAACCAAGCCCGGATCGAAGCGGGAGTGAAGCGGGAGTGAAGCGGGAGTGAAGCGGCTAGAGGAAATTAATGTCCGAACATAAAATACCAGGTAAATAGCTGAAGAGAAACGCTATACGTCATAAGTGGCGATTAGGTAAGTTACTGAATTATGCGAAAGTTCGCTTTATTAAGAATTATCTGTTTAATTGTTTAAGTGAAGAAGTTAGCCGCAGTTCTGTTTTTGTTCGTTGGGATAATCTGCAGAAGCGAAGCCCAGTTAGATGGGGAGTATACTTACGATGTTGCAAAAATATTTCAGAGTTCCATTGCGGCCCTGATATTTCCAAGCAAGGCCGCTCGAGATAACGCTAAGTCTTTGGGTTCTATTGATGTTGGGAGCCTGAATTTTGGTTTTTGTTCGAACTGGTCTCATGACCCGAAGACCGGACGATTCACTGGATCAGGCCCGCTTGAAATAGCTAGTTTTTACCCATCAAGCATCAACCGAGCAATCAATTCACAGGATTATGTGATAATCAATAAAAGTAAAACCACTTTGTCCGGGAAAACATACACATCGAAGGCTGTGGGGAACTATAATTTACAGTGTGCCGACCTATCCTTAACTACAAAATTTGACGGGACTTATATCACGGCTCAAAAAACCAGTTATAACTTTAAAAATGGTTTACTATCCTTTTCAAAAAACGGCAACCAACCGCATGATCTTGATGAGGGGGGAGACCCAACACAGCTCAGGGGTTTCATTCCCTTGGGAGGAAAAAATATCAAAATAAATCTCGATAGTGGCTATTATGAATCCCGTGTGACTTTGAGTATGATTGGAGTCGACTTCCCATATTCATACAAAGGCATCTGGGGGATGGGGGGCGTACTCTCGGAAGGGTCTGATATATACAATAGTCTATACCTTAGACTAAACCTCAAAACGGTTGGATCAAAAGTAAAGGGCACAGCTTCCATTTTCTTTAAGGAAAGTACTGAATGGGCTCCTGGAACGGGTAAGCCTTATGAGGAATACATATATCCCAATAATGATGGATATCTTTTTAGTTATAATGTTTCTGGTACCTCCAACAATGGTTTCTCCGCTCTTTTCTTAATAGGAACCGGGAAAATTAAGGGCTTGAAAGCGACCTTATATATCAAGGAGGACACCCAAGAGATTCTTCCTAACGGAAAAAACTCCATCACCCTCTACGGGCAGACGATTAAGTATTGATAGGAATACATAAAATGCGAAACTTCATCCTATCCGCCCTCATCCTTGCCTCGGCCTTTCAGACTGCGTTGGGGGAGCAGGATGGGGATTGGACTTATTCGGTTTCAAATAACGAAGCTACGATCACTGGCTACACAGGAGCGGGTGGAGCGGTGACGATACCGAGTGAAGTGAACGGGATACCCGTAAAGAATATAGGGAGCGTATTTGAGGGAAGCGGGTATCAGCCAATTTTTGAATCCGAGTACGACGAGTATGGGAATACCGATGGGAATTCCTCGATTACCAGTGTTGTCATTCCTTACGGGGTGGTGAATATCTCGCCATACGCCTTTGCTGGATGCATTGGCTTAACTAATATTTCTTTACCTGCTAGCTGTAGCAGTATCGGATCATCCGCTTTTGAATCTTGTCTAAACTTAACCAGCGTCTCCATTCCGAACAGCGTAACGAGTATTGGGTCTATGGCTTTCGGCTCCTGCGAGAGGCTATATTATGTATTTATTTCCGATAGTCTTTTTGGTGTATTCAATTCTCTCGTAGCGGTCACAGATATTTTTCCTAGCCACACAACAATTGTCACTTCTGGCCTCATCAACGCCCTCGCCAACAACGATGCCTTTGTGACTGCGGTGGCGAACAAGATTAAGGCGACAGGCGGGACTTACGGCATTGCAACCCAAAGTGGACTTTCCTCCGCTATAACCACCGCCGTTGAACCTCTCGCCACCAAGTCCGAACTCACCTCGTCACTCACTCAAAGCCGAACCGACGGAATCAACAGCGTATTAAGTAACCCCAACCTCTGGACGCTCTACACCACCAGCCAGATTCAGAATATGGCGGTGGGTGATCTTGTCTTAACTAAGGATGTCGGTGGAACTTTCACCCTCAACTACGACATCGAGCAATCTGCCGATCTCCAGACTTGGACTCCCTACCAAGCTTTGTCTCTGCCTTTGAATGGCCTACCTACAGATAAGGCCTTCGTTCGGATTAAGGCGAAGCAGTAGAGCTGGACGCACCACCGCTTGCCATCGGTGAGGGTAGGGGAGCAGAGTGAGCAGATGAAACTAATCCCTCTTTTACTACTGGTTGGAATGCTGGCCGTGATTGGATGGGCGGAGAATACAAAGCCAGAACCCTATTCACCAGAGCTGGTGAAGAAGGCAGAGGCGGGAGATGCGACGGCACAATACGATCTTGGTGAGTGCTACCACTGGGGCAAAGGCGTTACCTACGACGAGCAAGAAGCGGTGAAGTGGTTTACGAAGGCGGCCGAGCAGGGGAATGCGGTGGCGCAAGGGTATCTTGCTGCGTGTTATGGGAATGGAATTGGGGTTGCCAAAGATGAAAAGAAGGCGATGAAGTGGCTTGCGAGGTCGGCTAAGCAGGGAAATGCGGACTCGCAATACTTTCTTGGTTTAGCTTATTCAGCTGGAACTGAGCTTGCCAAGGACGAGAAGGAGGCGGTGAAGTGGTTTACGAAATCGGCTAATCAGGGGAATGAGGATGCAAAAAAGGAACTCCAAAAGCTGAAGTCTAAGTGACTTTCCTCATTCTTGGAGCGATGGAATAATCTACTTAATCAACCCGCTTGCCATACCTCGGGAGGGGAGCAGAGTCGTTCGATGAAACTAATCCCTCTTTTTCTACTAACTGGAATGTTGGCGGTGAGTGGATGGGCAGAGGATTTAAAGCCAGAACCCTATTCAGCAGAGCTGGTGAAAAGAGCAGAGGCGGGAGATGCGAAGGCACAATATGATCTTGGTGCGTGCTACTACTCAGGCAAAGGCGTTACCCAAGACTACAAAAAACCGGTGAAGTGGAATATGAAGTCGACACAGCAACGGAATGCGATCGGGCAGCATTATCTTGGTGCGTGCCAATACGAAGGCAAAGGCGTTACCCAAGATTACAAAAAAGCGGTTAAGTGGTGGACGAAGGCGGCAGAGCAGGGGTATGCGAAGGGGCAGCATTCTCTTGGTTGGTGCTACTACAGCGGCTACGGTGTTGCCCAAGATTATAAAGAAGCGGTGAAATGGTATACAAAGTCGGCTGAACAGGGAGATGTGAGGGGACAATGTAATGTTGGTTTCTCCTACTACAACGGCTACGGTGTTGCCCAAGACTATAAAGAAGCGGTGAAATGGTATACAAAGTCGGCTGAGCAGGGGGATGCGGATTCACAATTCAGTCTTGGTTGGTCCTACTACAACGGCTTCGGCGTTGCCCAAGACTACAAAGAAGCGGTGAAGTGGTATACAAAGTCGGCTGAGCAGGGGGATGCGGTCGCACAAAGCTGTCTTGGTACGTGCTACTACGAAGGCAAAGGCGCTAACCAAGATTACAAGGAAGCGGTGAAGTGGTGGACGAAGGCGGCAGAGCAGGCGGGTATAGAGGCAAAAAACAAACTCGAAAAGCTGAAGTCTAAATGACCTTCCTACTCCTTCTCGGCATGATGGAATAATCAACTCACTCGCCCTGCTTGATATAGGCAGGGTGAGGGGAGCAGAATCGTTCGATGAAACTAATTCCTATATTAGTAACGCTTGGGATGTTGGCCGTGAGTGGATGGGCAGAGGATTTAAAGCCAGAACCCTATTCAGCAGAGCTGGTGAAAAGAGCAGAGGCGGGAGATGCGAAGGCACAAAGCGAACTTGGTATGTGCTACTTTAAAGGCAGAGGCGTTGCCAAAGACTATGAAGAAGCGGTGAAGTGGTGGACGAAGGCTGCTGAGCAGGGGTATGCGCGTGCTCAACTCGATCTTGGTTCGCGTCACTACTGGGGCGAAGGCGTCGCCCAAGATAAACAAGAAGCGGTAAAGTGGTATACTAAAGCGGCTAAGCAGGGGGACGAAGGGGCACAATTCTGTCTTGCTAGTTGCTACAACTACGGCAACGGAGCTACCAAAGATAAAAAAGAAGCGATGAAGTGGTATGCGAAAGCGGCAGAGCAAGGGGATGCGGTGGCACAAAGCAGTCTTGGTAACGGTTACTACTACGGCGAAGGCGTGACCCAAGATTACAAGGAAGCGGTGAAGTGGTGGACGAAGGCTGCTGAGCAGGGGGATGCGTTGGCACAATTCTGTCTTGCTAGGTGCTACACACTTGGCCAAGGCGTTACCAAAGATGAAAAAGAAGCGGTTAAGTGGTACACAAAATCGGCTGAGCAGGGATTCCCACCAGCAAAAGAAGCTTTTGAAAGGATGAAGTCTAAGTGACCTTCATTCCTGTTTTCGTCCTTTTCTTCTCGCTACGATGGGATTGACGTAAAAGAAGGAGCAGGGCCAAGTCCCGCTTGGATTGTTCACGCCAAGCCCCGACGCCGGTCGGGGTAGAGCCGCTAACCCTCCTACGCTCCTAACCCGCTTTGCGGAGGAGCTTCGAAGGGCGCCCGTAGCGGGCGGGGGGAGGGGAATTTTTGATGTTGGATTCTTAATTTTTAATTATTTGAGGACGCCCGGGGCGGGTGGGGTGGTGCGGGTGATTTTTAAAATATGATGTTTTCCCGCGGTTGCGGCCCCGACGCTGATCGGGGCAGGTCGGGGTAGAGACGCAGATTGCTCACGCTAAGGTCGCCAAGGACGGAAAGGAATACTAGATGTGAGAATGGAGGAAAGTGCGAAGGAGTGAAGGTGGTTTTGAAGTTAGAGGATTTAGCCCTCTACGCGGCAAAACCCTTCGGGGCGCCGCTAGAAGGGACAGGCCCCGACAAGGAGCACGGGGCAAGCCCAATTTTTCAGTTCGCAACGGAAGAGCAAGATGTAGAATAAAGAGTATGGGAATTAAAAACAAAAAGGGCTATGCCTTTATAGTTCTTTTTTTGTTGGGTCATCTGTATTCCGAAGCCGCAAAAGAAGATAAGGTAAAAAACTCCTTGTTAATTAAGCAATATGAAAACGAATATAATCAGACCTCAAAGATTGAAGATTTTAGAGAACGCATTTTTCAATATAGAATGATTGCGGTTGAGTGGAGCAAAAAGGATGTAAAATCCGCTTTTGAGTGGGCAAATAAACCCTCCATTTCAATTGATACTTCCGCAAGATTTGAAATGCTCGTTGCGGCTGTAAGTGAAATGTCTCGCAAAAGTCCCAAGGAGGCCTGGAGCAGGGTTCAAGAAATCGAGGATCAAGGTGAAAGAGAGTCGCTTGGGGGGTTAGTCATAGAAATCTGGGCTGGTGAAAAATATGAAGAGGCTGAAAAATGGGTAGCAAAACAAGAAGACCCTGATTTTCGAAGCAGCGTATACTTACGGCTTGTCGAGGGAAATAAACAGCTGGTATGGAAGGATAAACTCGCAAAACTTAATGAGGCAACGAATCCGAACTTTGTGCCCATATTAAATACTCTTAGTCATAATGCTTCTGATGAGTATATTGCAAATTGGGTTCTGAGCCTAACTTCGAAAAACGAAATTAAACATCAGTTGCTGAGTCATTTTGATGAAAAGCTATCTAGATGGGCTGACAAAAATCCGGATGAGGCGCTAAAGCTTCTACAAAAACATGATTTTGACAAGGAAACCAACTATATCTGGCTGGCGGCTTTTCGCGGAAAATTACAGGACAACCCTATTAAAGCGATTAAGGAAGCTAATGCCTATCCTGCTCCAGCCCGTAATCTAATCTTTAAGCAGAACCTTGAGGATATAGTAAAACATGATCCTGCAGCGGCTTTTCAGTGGGCGAATTGCGAGCAAGGTAGCGATGAGGCAAGACTAGATGCTTTAATACAAATACAAAAAAAGATAAAATACATTAAAGTGGACTCTAAAACAGAAGTAGAAATACAGTCTGCCGTTAAAGAAGTACAAGACAAAATAGCAAAAGCGCATCAACCAACACCGACCGAAATCTGGGCATATGTGTTACAAAAATCTGTTAATCCCGATCTCGCATGGGGAAAACTAGAAAACCTTGCCTTAGAGCAAAAACATGCAATTGAAGCAATCGCCAAACAAATCAGAATGAACACAGAACAGATTCCGGGTGCCGGCCAAGATACTAAATTCTTTGAAAAACTATTCAGTGATCCAAAAAATCCTAAAAACCCTCAATCCCTAACCAATCCTCAACAAAACCCGTAGTACCCCTGGCGCGGGCCCCGACGCCGGTCGGGGCGCAGACGCGGAACGCGAAGGAGGGGCAGGGGAGAGTGATTAATCAACTGCTATAAATCAGATTCCTGTATGTTGGCGACTTTCATTTGGGATTTGAGAAGTCCGATTTTAAGAGGTTTGTTTCCATGAACTGGCACCACAATTCTATCCCGAACACCTTCCTTGAAGAAAATATGGTGACTCCCCTTGATTCTGGCCAAAGACCACCCTTGATCGGTCAAAAGACGGCAAAAATCTTTGCCAGAAATTTGTTTCAAACAGCCAACTCAAGAAGCTGGGAATTTTTGTCTGCGGTGAGGCCGGAAGGGTCGGTTTCTAGATAAAGTTCCACTGCCTCGCGAAGATTAATTTTCAATTCATCCATTGTATCTCCTTGGGTGCGACAGCCGGGAAGAGAAGGAACTTCTGCCCAAAATCCGCCCTCATCAGCTTTGTGAACCACAGCGGTTACTTTCATTGGATAAGCGTAAACCCGATCACGCTACTGGCAAGAACGGCCACTGAAGAGTCCGATGGGATTCACGGAAGAGAAGGATCAGAGCCACGTCTCGCTTGGATTGCTCACGTCAAGGTCGCTAAGCCCCGACGCCGGCCCCGACGCAGATCGGGGCAGGCCGGGGTAGAGACGCGGAACGCGAAGGGGGGAGGCAGGGATGTTTGATTCTGGATGTTTTCCCGCGTTTGCGGGACGCGCTCACGCGCGGATTTTTAATTATTTGAGGACGCCCGGGGCGGACGGGCGATTTCTTACACCACCAATGCCAAGGCAAATCGCCCGTTACGCACTTAGCTTGGAGGCCTATCTGTTGGGTGTTGCTTTCTGTCTTCCGGATTCTGTTTCCAATTCCAAAGGATCACCATGAACAGAATAAGAAAGACCGCTCCTAGCAGGATCAAAAAGCCCAATATGGTCAGATAAAGCGCATGAGAAATGGCTTCGATCAAAACCATGAAAGGCGTGCCAAGCCCTCCGCCATCACATCCCGCCAGCAGTAAGGGGGCAGAAAGAGGGAGTACATATTTTCTCAACTCAACTTAATTTATGCTTAGCATTTTTGACTCGCAACTAAATACACGCCCGGGTGGATTCGAACCACCGACCCGCGGATTAGAAATCCGCTGCTCTAGTCCCCTGAGCTACGGGCGCAGTACGTAGATTTGTAGCAGAAAGAATCCTATGGGGCGAGGCGACGAAAGGGATTAAGGGGAGAGCTGAAAGGGGTTAAGGGATTAAGGGGTGAAGGGGTTAAGGGATTAAAAGGAGAGCTAAAAGAGGGGTTAAGGGGTGGTCGGGAGAGGGGTTAAGGGATTCAGGGATTAAGGGGAGAGCTGAAAGGGGGATTAAGGGATTACGGGGTTAAGGAGGAGAGCTGAAAGGGGGGTTAAGGCAGGTGAAGATTAGAGCGATTAGGTTTTTTTGGGGCGGAGGAGGAGACCGAGGTCGGGAAGCTTCAGAAGTTTGGCGGTGAGGAAATAGGCGGCACCTCCCAAGATGACGAGGGCGATCGTTCCGCCGAGGCGGACGGGGATGGGTCCGCTGAGGGGATCAATGAAGTGCATCCCGGTGAGTAAAACTCCAGAAAAGATGAGGCAACAGAGTAGAATTTTGCCGATGCCTTGAAGAAAAGCTATCTCACGGAAGCTACCGACATGGCGGTGGGCGGCCCAAGTGAGTTGGAAAATGTTGAGGGTGGCAACCGAGGCGGTGGTGAGGGTTAAACCTAAGATTCCGAGGTGGTAGACGCGAATGAGGAGGTAGTTGAAGATAAGGTTGAGTAAAATTCCTGTCAGGCTGACTCGAAGAGGGATACCAGGTCGATCGATGGCAGAAAAAGCAGGGGCGACAACTTTCATGCAGGCGTAGGAGACGAGCCCGAGGGAGTAACCTCGGAGGGCAAGGGCGGTCAGGGAGGCGCTTTCAACGCTAAAGCGACCGTACTGAAAGATGGAGGCAACGATCGGTTCGGCTAGGAGGAAGAGGCCGATGGCAGCGGGGAGCGTAAGAAAAAGAGTTTGGCGTATCCCGACAAGGAGGCGGTCGCGTAGGGCAACTTTTTCGTTGAGTGCGGCATGACGAGCGAGATGGGGAAGGGTGACGGTGGCGACGGCAACTCCGAATAGGCCGATGGGAAGCTGAATCAGACGGAAGGCGTTGTTCAGGCAGGTGACGGAGCCATCGGCGAGGTAGGAGGCGAAGTAGCCGTTGATCATGACGTTGACTTGGACAGCGGC
>Ga0114966_10004080_pt1 | contig 12605 bp, 12 predicted proteins | sample M_130207_XF_Meta_FD_87029 | JGI IMG/M metagenome (GOLD analysis project Ga0114966, IMG submission 87029) | Freshwater microbial communities from Lake Montjoie, Canada to study carbon cycling - M_130207_XF_MetaG | ecosystem: Environmental > Aquatic > Freshwater > Lake | place: Lake Montjoie...
ACATCGACGCAGGCCAACCGCAAGGTTATCCGGCAGGCGCGGCTCGAGCGGTCGACCAAACCCGTGTCGGGTGGCTTGATGTTCGAGGGGCATGGAAAACATAGCTACGGAATCGCGTTCGACATCGATCTCGACAACAACAGCATTTCATGCAGCGCATGCGGCCATCGGCATGGCGGTTCGGGAGAAGATATCCTCTCGAGCCTGGTCGAAGTGGCCGACCCGCTGCAAAGCGCGGGTCCCGTGCGCGGGGAGGACTACGAGCTGGGCCGCTTCAAATTGCGGCATCTGTGTTGCGCTCACTGCGGAACCCTGGTCGATACGCAGGTTGCCTTCCAGGACGCGGACAGCCCTTCGACGCATATTATTTTTCAATAACAGACCCCAAGAGGAGACGGCAATGATGCTGGTGAAATTCAACACGGCGGCCGATAAGCAGAGCAGGCTGGCGCTGGACGACGGAACGGCGTTATACGACCTGAGTGCGCGGTATCCCTCGCTTCGTTCGTTTCTCGAGGTGTACCCCGACTTGCAGGACGGCGGCGCATACCGCGATTTCCCGGTTGTTGCGCGCGATGTAATACGTTGCACGATCCCGGTCGATGAGGGTTCGCACATTTATCTGGTGGGCGCCAACTACAAGACACACGCGGTCGAAGCGGGCCTGGACGTGCCACTCACGCCGGTGATTTTCCAGAAGCCAAGCACGGCCTTGGTCGGCGGCGGCGAACCTATCCTGCTCCCGCCCATATCCTCGCAGATGGACTATGAGGGTGAATTGGCGGTCGTGATCGGAAGAACCGCCAGCAGAGTGCCGAAAAGCGAAGCGCACAGATACGTGGCGGGCCTCACGATCGTGAACGACGTCACCGCGCGCGACCTGCAATGGGTCATGCTGGGCAAGAACCGCATCGTGGATTGGCTCTCGTCCAAGTCCTTGGATAAGTCCACACCGATAGGCCCCGGCGTCGTGCCGGCCGGGTCGGTACCGGACATCCATCGGCTCGGCATCAAGACCTGGCTCAACGGCAACCTGATGCAGGACGGCAATACCTCGATGATGGTTTTCTCGACCTACGAATTGATCGAGTTCCTTTCGGCGCGTGTGACGCTCAGGCCCGGCGATGTGATCTCCACCGGCACGCCCTATGGCGTGGGGGGCTTCAGAAACATTTTTCTGAAGCCCGGGGATGTTCTTGAAGTTCAGATCGAAGGTGTGGGGAAACTCACGAATCCGATCCTGCAGAGCTGACGCATGACGCCGAGTTGGGTCTCGGCTGTCTCATTCAAGCCGTCTTTATATTGCATTAGTGAAGTGCGCTGGAGAGGGCGGACGCACCTCACATGGTCATCCCCATGGAATCGGAGCCATTGCGAACAGCCAATGGGAATGCCACATTTGCATTTGCACGGCACCGTTTGGGATTGTGTTCCGAGTGTTGCCTTTCCGACAACACCAGCCATCAAAAAATAGTCTTGATGGAAAATTTGTTTCGCATCACCATACCCAAAGAGGATGAATAACGTGCATCCATTTTTTGTCGGTAACCATCTCCTTGGAGGATTTATGCGTTTCAACCAGCGTCTCATTGCTTGTGTGGTCTCCGCCTTTTTCTTTGTCTTACCGGCCATGGCGCAAGACCAATATCCAACCAAACCGATCCGGCTCGTGTTGAGCTTTGACGCGGGTGGAATTTCGGATGTGTTGGGGCGTGCGCTTGCGGCCAAGATATCGGGCTCCATCGGCCAGACGATGTTTGTCGAAAACCGGCCCGGTGCGGGTTCAACCGTTGCTGCCGCTTATGTCGCAGGCGCCGCGCCGGACGGATACACGGTGTGGCTGCAGGATCTGACGGCGCACGCCATCAATGCGTCGCTGTATAAGAAACTGCAGTTCGATCCCCTCAAGTCTTTTGCGCCGGTGACACTGGTGGCATATTCCCCGCTCATGCTTACCGTGCATCCGAGTATTCCCGCGAAAAGCGTCAGCGAACTCGTCACGTAATTGAGGGCCAATCCGAGCAAGAGTTTTTATGCTTCGGCCGGCAGCGGAACCGCCAACCACATCAGCGCCGAGATGCTGCGGCATGCCACGAACATTCCGCAGCTGACACATGTGCCGTACAAGGGAAGCGCTCCCTCAGTGCAGGCTGTGCTGGCTAATGAAGTTGCTTTCTCATTCATCAGCATGCCGCCCGCCGTTGCCCAGGTCAAAGCCAATACCATGCGCGGGCTGGCGGTGACAGCAGCCAGCCGTTCATCCGCGGCGCCTGACGTTCCGACCATGAAGGAGGCGGGAATAGAAAACGCCGAATTGGTTGTCTACTCGGGCATTTTGGTTCCGGCGGGCACCCCCAAGGCGATCATCGACCGCTTGGCCACCGAGTTCACCAAGGCGGTGGCCTCGGAAGACATCCGCGCCCTTTTCCTGCGCAACGGCGCGGAACCGATCACCAACACGCCGGAAGCGTTGCGCGTTCAAATGGAGAAAGACATCGCCCGGCTCGCGCCGGTTGTCAAAGCCTCCGGCGCACAGATTGACTGACGGTTCAGGGCCTTCCATGCAGACCATTCGACTAGCCGTTTTCCCCGGTGGTTTCAACTGGCCGGTCTGGGTGGCTGAAGAGCTGGGTTACTTTGCCGCACAGCGCTTGGAGGTTCGCGTGACGCCTATCGCTGGTTCGGTAGAGCAATTCACCGGGCTGATCCAGGAGCAGCAGGATCTGGCAATCACCTTGTTCGACAACCTGATTGCCTACAGCGAGGGGCAAGGGGAAGTTCCGCTGGTATGTGAAGACCTGGTTGCGCTGATGGCATCCGACACGCGGGTTTATCCGGCGCTGGTGACGGCCCCGCACATCCGATCTTATGGCGATCTCAAGGGCCAGGTGTTGGCAGTCGATGCCAAACGTACCGGGTACGCCATTGTTTTGTACGCCATGCTGGAAGCTGGAGGACTGACTCCCGGCGATTACACGATCGAGTCCGTGGGTGGGGTGCAGCAGCGTTACCACGCACTTCTCGAAGGCCACCATGCTGGCGCGCTGTTTAATTCGCCGTTCGAGGGCTTGCTCGTCAGCAAAGGCTACAACCTGCTCGAAACGGCGGCTGGCGTCGTTGGCCAATACCAGGGCCAGGTACTGGCGACGCGCCGTTCCTGGCTGCGTGGCAACGAGGCGGCGGTGCTGGGTTTCATGCGCGCCTTTCTTTCCGCGCTATCCTGGATCTACGAACCCGCCAACAAGACCCGCGCAATGGAAATTTTTGTCAAATACCAGCCCGGCGCTTCCACCGATTCGGCGCAAACCGCGTTCGAGGTTTTGTTCAACGCCAACACGGGCATGCCCGTGGATGGAGCCTTGAATCTGGAAGGTGTGCGAACCGCCGCCAAGCTGCGCGAGCGTTTCGGTGTGCCGCGCAAGCAGTTGCAGCGCAGCATGGAAAACTACCTGGAGCCGGCGTGCCTCGAACGTGCGCTGGCATCTCTGGCCAGAGACTGATACTACTTCGCGTGCAAAGATGTAGATGTTATCCAATTGAACCCGGTCAAGCATCCGAGCATGGTCCGATTCGAGTGATCGCAGTCCTGCGCTGAGTGCCTTGTCGGCTGCGTCCAAACTGGCAAACACCGTGTTGCCGACACCGTCGTCTCTCAGTGCGATCCAGATGTGTTCTGCCGGGTTGATCTCTGGACTCCGGGGCGGAAGCAAGACCAATCGCATGTTCTGAGGAACCTCGAGTCCGTGGGCAATGTGCCAACCCGCTTGGTCCATCACCATGACAATGAAGTCCTGGGGATGGCGTTGTGCCCCGGTGCTCAGGAACAAGGACATGGTGTGGGCGTTGACCCGCGGCAGGATCAAACTATCCATCACGCCGTCGTGCGGGCTGACCGCGGCAAAGGCATCACTGAACTTGCGGGTCAGCCGAGCACCCCCCACTGGGCGATCGCCAGTGGGGGCCCAGCAGCGCCGGGGCTTGCCCAACTGCAGCGTGCTGAGCGTGCGGGCTCAACCGTGCTTAAGTGCATGGTCGTACAAGCCCCGGACCTTGGGCGCGTTCACTTCGAGTTCGCGAATACGTTGTGGGCCCGAGGGGTGGGTCGACAGGAATGCCGGTCCGCCACCGGCGCCCGTTGCCGCCGCCATCTTTCGCCAAAGGCTGGCGCCGGCCCTTGGATCGAAGGCCGACCGCGCAGCGATTTCAAGGCCGACCAGATCGGCCTCGCTCTCGTCCTCGCGCCCGAACTTCAGCGTCAGCAGCCTGGTTCCTAGGTTAGCGGCCACATTGCCCAGGTCGCCGAGTCCCAGCAACTGCGCACCCACCGACAGGCCAATGCCGGTGGCCTGACTTTTGGCCAGCCGCTCGCGTGCATGCTCGCGCAGCGCGTGCGCCATCTCGTGCCCCATCACCATCGCAGCCTCGTCGTCGGTGAGCTTGAGCTTGTCCAAAATGCCGGTGTAAAAGGCAATCTTTCCGCCTGGCATGCAATAGGCATTGATCTGCTGGCTGCCAATCAGGTTGACCTCCCAGCGCCAGTTGCGCGCGCGCTCGTTCCACTGCGTGGTGAATGGGATCAGGCGCTGCGCAATCGCCCGCAGCCGCTTGAGCTGCGGGTGGCTGTCGGGTGCCAGCGTCCCCTGAGTCCGGGCTTGGCCCATGGTCTGCAGATACTGATGGACCGCGGCCGACTCCAACTGCTGTGCGCCCACCAGATTGCGCAAGACCGAGGGCTTGCCGACGTCGACCTGCGCCAACGCAGGGGCAAGCGCCGTCGCGCCAGCCGCCAGAACGAAGGCGCGGCGCGCGGACCAGACTGAATGCTTTGAACGGCAGTGCCCACACATGCGTCAATAATAGCCACAAGCTGACCTCACCGCATGAACCAAGTTGTTACCGAACCCGCCGATAACCCGACCCGTACGCGCTGGCGTGACGCGCTGCGCGTCTACCGCGAGCCCGCGAGCCTGCGCATGCTGCTGCTGGGCTTTTCGGCCGGACTGCCGCTGCTGCTGGTTTTTGGAACGCTGAGCTTCTGGCTGCGCGAAGCGGGCGTCAACCGAAGCACCATCGGCCACCTGAGCTGGGTCGGCCTGGCCTACGGATTCAAGTGGCTCTGGTCGCCGTTGGTGGACCGGCTGCCGATACCGGTATTGACACGTCTGCTGGGACGCAGGCGCAGCTGGTTGCTGCTGTCGCAGGCGGTCATCATGTTGGCGCTGGTGGGCATGGCGACGACCGATCCGAGGCTGTCTGTCACACCCATCGTGTGGGCTGCGCTGGCGGTCGCTTTCGCATCGGCCACGCAGGACATCGCACTCGACGCTTATCGCATCGAGTCGGCCTCGGTGCAGCGCCAGGCAGCGCTGGCCGCCACCTACCAGACCGGCTACCGGCTGGCGATGATATGGGCCGGCGCCGGCGTTCTTTGGATAGCGGCACGCTCAGAGGTGGCCAATTTGGCGAGCTACCAGCCAGGCGCGTGGCAGACCGCGTATCTTGTGATGGCGGCGTCGATGCTATTGGGCATAGGGACGGTGTTGGCGGCGCCCGAGCCCGCGCGGCGGGCGATCGCGCCAGCAAAAAATCTTGCCGAATGGCTGCAGGCAGCGCTGGTAGCGCCCTTTGCCGACTTCATCGGGCGTTACCGCTGGCAGGCCGTGTTGATACTGGCGCTGATTGCGCTGTACCGCATCAGCGACGTGGTGATGGGCATCATGGCAAACCCGTTTTACGTCGACATGGGTTACAGCAAGGACGAGGTTGCTGCAGTTACCAAGGTCTACGGGGTCGTGATGACCCTGGTGGGCGCCTTTGTCGGCGGCGCCTTGGGAATGCGCTTTGGCGTGATGCGTATCCTGATGCTCGGCGCCGTCCTCAGCGCATCCAGCAATTTGCTCTTTGCCTGGCTGGCTGGACATGGCCACGATGTCGGCGCGCTGATCTTCGTGATTTCGGCCGACAACCTGAGCAGCGGCATCGCGTCGGCTGCCTTCATTGCCTACCTGTCGGGCCTCACCAACGTTCGCTATTCGGCGACGCAGTACGCGCTGTTCAGCTCGCTCATGCTGCTGCTGCCCAAGTTCCTCGCCGGGTTTTCGGGCGAGGTGGTCGACGCATTCGGCTACGCCTGGTTCTTCGTCGCAACGGCGCTGCTCGGCGTTCCGGTGCTGCTGCTGATTGGGCTGGCGTCACGCCATGCCGGCCCGACCCAGGACGCCGCGCCGGCTGCCAGCGACCTGGACTGAGCGACCCTTCCTTTTACTTTTCTTTACCGCTGGTGCACTCGCAAGCATCGGCTACGCAATAGACTGCGGCCATGACACAGCGGCTGCTGATGATTGAAGACGATACGCGCCTGGCCCACATGGTGCAGCAGTATCTGGGCGAGTCAGGATATCGGGTCGCGCATGCGCCCGACGCTCTTTCGGGGCTGGCGCAGATGCAAGGCGGCGGTCCTCTGCCCGAGCTGATCGTCCTCGATTTGATGCTGCCCGACATCGACGGGTTGGAAGTATGCCGGCGCATCCGCTCAATGCCGGGCGCAGCGGCGCAAACGCCCATCCTGATGCTCACCGCCAAGGGCGACCCGATGGACCGCATCATTGGCCTGGAGATGGGCGCCGACGATTACCTACCAAAGCCTTTTGAGCCACGCGAATTGCTCGCCAGAATCCGTGCCATCCTGCGCCGAAAGGCACCGGCGGGGGCGCCCTCACTGCGCTTTGGCACACTGGAAATCGACCGCGACGCGCGCAGCGTGAACATGGCGGGACTCCCCTGCGATCTGACTTCCTACCAGTTTGATTTGCTGCTGGCCATGGCCGAGCGACCTGGGCGGGTGCTGTCCCGCGAGCAGATCATGGAGGCGGTTCGTGGGCGCGAACTCGACGCCTTTGACCGTTCGATCGATGTCCACATCGGACGCATCCGTGCGGTGATCGAACGCGACCCCAAGAGCCCCAAGCGCATACTGACCGTTCGCGGCGTCGGCTATGTTTTCGCACGTCAGCAGGACTGAGGACGGGTACACAGACTGGGCCGATGAAACTGCCACTCCACCACCGCCTGTATTTGCGTATCTGGCTGGCCATCGTCGGGACAGTGTTCGTTCTTGCCTTGCTGGCTGGCTGGATCGCGCGCCTGGAGCTCGAGCACGAACACGCGCAAAGGCCGGGGCGTGAAGTCATCGTTCGCAATGACCAGGGCGAGTTGCTGGCCCAGGCGGATGTGCGACCGATCCGCAACCCCGGTCAGGCCCCCGAATTCCAAATTGCGCTGCGCGACGGAACGACGCTGCTGATCCAGCTGCCACGGCCCGCCAATCGCAGTCCGGCGGTCGGGGCGATGCGCCCGCCCTTCGGTTTTGCCTGGCTACTGGCGCTGGTGGCACTGGCCGTCGCACTGGGAACCTACCCGATCGTCCGACGACTTACCAAGCGGCTGGAGGCGCTGGAGCTTGGCGTGCGGCGATGGGGCGAAGGCGATCTGTCGCTACGCCTTTCCGAATTGGGACAAGACGAGGTGGCTGCGCTGGCCAAAGGCTTCAACGTCGCCGCGCATCGGGTGCAGGCGCTGCTGCTGTCGCACAAAGCGCTGCTGGCCAATGCGTCGCATGAACTGCGCTCTCCGCTGACGCGCATCCGCATGGGCCTTGAGCTGATGGGCGCCCAACCGGCCGCGCACCTGAAAGACGAAATCGCGCGCAGTATCCAGGAGCTTGACCAGCTGATCGACGAGATCCTGCTGGCAAGCCGCCTCGACGCCAGCGAGACAGCGATAGGAACCATGGAGCCGGTCGACCTGCTCGCCCTGGCCGCCGAAGAATGTGCACTCGTTGGCGCGGAACTTGATGCCCGTGGCGAAGCCGCTGGCCTGACCGTGCTCGGTGTTCCCAAATTGCTGCGCCGCCTGCTTCGAAACCTGCTCGACAACGCGCGCCGCCATGCAAGCAGCAAAGTCAGCCTGCAAATGCGCTGCGAGGCCGCGGAGCTAGTGCTCAAGGTGTGTGACGACGGGCCCGGGGTGCCGGCCAACTTGCGCGAGCGGATTTTCGAGCCCTTTTACCGGCTTCCGGGCGCCACCGAACGCGATGGCGGCGTCGGCTTGGGGCTCGCGCTGGTCCGGTCTATCGCGCAACGCCACGGCGGAGCCGTGTCCTGCGAAGCTGCGCCCGCAGGCGGCGCCGTTTTCGTTCTGCGCCTGCCGCACAGGTCGGCTGAGGCCGCCTAAGCCCGGCGCCTGCACGTCCATTTGGGGACTTGGACCCCCACAAGCGCTGGGCGCCCCCCAAACAAGGGGTGCTCAGATGCACACGACAAGCGCACACTGCGCACACTGCTGTCACAGTTCTTATTCAAAGGCGACATAAAAATCAAAGAACACCTGCTTTGCGATTTGCCCGATGTTTCTAACCGCGCCCCTCGGGGCATTCAAGGCCACCGCAAGGTGGCCTTTTTTTGGCTAGTGGTGCGCGCTGAAATGCTCTCCGGCACGGAGTTGGTACACCGTTCCGCAATACGGGCATTTGGCCTGCCCCGTATGCGCTATGTCCAGGTACACCTTGGGATGGCTATTCCAGATCTTCATCTCGGCCTTGGGACTGGGGCAGAAAATACCGCCCTGCGCGTTGAGTTCCTTGGCCAGCAGTTCGACTTGCATTTTGCTCATTACAGGGCCCACGCAGATTCACACATGGGACAGCCAATGCCGGTACTTGGCATTGCGTCCGTTGACGATATCAAAGAACGCACTCTGGATTTTTTCGGTAATCGGACCGCGCATTCCGTTGCCAAGCGCGACCCGGTCGAGTTCGCGAATGGGGGTCACTTCGGCGGCGGTGCCGGTAAAAAATGCCTCGTCGGCGATATAAACTTCGTCGCGGGTGATGCGCTTTTGCACCAGTTCCAGCCCCAGATCTTTGCAGATATGCAGCACCGTATTGCGCGTAATGCCGTTGAGCGCGCCCGCCGAAAGGTCGGGCGTATAAACCACGCCGTCCTTCACGACAAATACATTTTCTCCTGCGCCTTCGCTGACAAAGCCGCTCGCATCGAGCAGCAACGCCTCGTCGTATCCGTCGTCAAGCGCCTCCATGTTGGCAAGGATTGAATTGGTGTAGTTGCTCGTCGCCTTGGCCTGCGTCATCGTGATGTTGACATGGTGGCGGGTGTAGCTCGAGATCTTCACCCGGATGCCATTTTTCATCCCGTCCTCACCCAGATACGCGCCCCAGGGCCAAGCCGCGACCATGATGTGGATGGTATTGCCGCGCGGGCTGACGCCGAGCTTTTGCGAGCCGATCCAAATGAGCGGACGGATGTAGCAGCTCTCCAGCCCATTGTCGCGAACCACCGCGAGTTGCGCCTGCATCACCTCCTGCTTGGTAAACGGGATCACCATGCGAAGTATCTTGGCACTGTTGAACAGCCGGTCGGTGTGCTCCTGCAAACGGAAGATGGCGGTTCCACCGGCGGTGTTGTAGGCGCGCACGCCCTCGAATGCGCCGCAGCCGTAGTGCAGCGAATGCGTCAGCACATGGATCTTGGCGTCGCGCCAGTCGACCATCTGGCCGTCCATCCAGATCTTGCCGTCACGGTCGGCCATCGAGGGGGGCATGGCATTCATCTTGTCTCCTTGGGTTGGGTCCACGCGGATGCGGCTCGGCGCAGCTCGTCGCCGATTCTAGGCGGTGACGCCATCGGAAGCGGGCCGGATCAGTTCCCATCGTGTCAGCTTGCCACCCTGGAACTCGCAGTCCACATGCGAGTCGCTGCCGTCGGTCCAGCGGTACTGTTCGGGTTGCACATCTTTTGGTGAGCGCGGCTCCCCCAGCGCCTTCGTCAGCGCGACCACATGCATCAGGCTAACGCCCCGGCGCAGCTTGGCATTCAGCATCACGGCGCTGTCCACATAGCCGACCGGCCGCTTAGCCGCGCGCTTGAGGATCGCCAGCAGGCGGTTGAAGTGCAGCAAAGCCCACATGACCGCAGCCGACGCGACGATGGCAACGCCGGGCCAACCGTAAGATCGCCACGCGCCATAACCGAGCGCTACCAGCGCCAGCGGTATGCCAAGTCTGAGCATGAATCGTTGAAAAAGCATTTTCTGTGCGATGGAGGCTGCACGCGGCAACCGGGACGAAACCGGAGGATTTTCAAGCGCGCCAAGCGCGCCGCCCGTCAGTGTAAGGCGGCCCAAGCTCCGGCTGCATCGGACTGCCACGGTGTTCCGATGCGGGCCACCGGTTCACGTCATGCCAGACCGCGCACCAACTCCAGCGCCTGCTCGATGCGTTCGACCGGGTGGATCGTCAGTCCTTCAATCGCCTTCTTCGGTGCGTTGGCCTTTGGCACGATGGCGACGCCAAAGCCCAGTTTGGCGGCTTCGCGCAGGCGCTCCTGGCCGCGCGGTGCCGGCCGCACTTCGCCGGCCAGTCCCACCTCGCCAAAGGCGATGAAGCCTTTGGGCAGCGGTTTGCCGCGCAGCGACGAAGTGATCGCCAGCATCACCGCCAGATCGGCGGCCGGTTCGCTAATGCGCACGCCGCCGACCGCGTTGACAAACACGTCCTGGTCCATGCAAGCCACCCCCGCGTGGCGGTGCAGCACCGCCAGCAGCATCGCGAGCCGGTCACGGTCCAGGCCGACGCTCAGGCGGCGCGGGCTCGGTCCACCGCTGTCGACCAGCGCCTGGATTTCGACCAGCAGCGGGCGCGTTCCCTCGAGCGTGACCATAACGCAGCTGCCCGACACCGGCTCGCTGTGCTGGCTAAGGAAGATCGCGCTCGGGTTGCTGACGCCCTTGAGCCCTTTCTCGGTCATGGCAAAAACGCCAATCTCGTTGACAGCGCCAAAGCGGTTCTTGATCGCGCGAACCAGCCTGAAACTGGAATGGGTGTCGCCCTCGAAATACAGCACCGTGTCGACCATGTGTTCGAGAACGCGGGGGCCAGCCAGCGCGCCCTCCTTGGTGACATGGCCTACCAGCACAATGCACGCGCCGCTGGCCTTGGCGGCGCGCGTGAGGTGGGCGGCGCACTCGCGCACCTGCGCCACAGATCCCGGGGCCGACGTCAGTTGGTCCGAGTACACGGTCTGTATCGAGTCGATCACTGCGATGTCGGGCTGCACCTGGTCCAGCGTCGCGAGTATCTTTTCGAGTGCGATCTCGGCGAGCACCTTCACCTGCGAGTGGTCGAGCCCGAGCCGGCGCGAGCGCAGCGCCACCTGCGCAGCGCTCTCCTCGCCCGTCACATACAGCGTGTTGCGGCCCGCAACCTGCAGCGCGTGCAACGCCTGCAGCAGCAGCGTCGATTTGCCAATGCCGGGGTCGCCGCCGATGAGCACCACGCCGCCCTCTACGATGCCGCCGCCCAGAACCCGGTCGAGCTCTTCGTGGCCGGTCGGCGTACGCTCCATCTCGGTCGCTTCGATGTCGCACAGCGACGCGACTGCGGCGCTGCGGGCCAGCGACGCAAAGCGGTTTCTGGCCGGGGCGCCGCTCTCGGCCACCGACTCGATCAGCGTGTTCCATGCGCCGCACGACGGGCACTTCCCTAGCCATTTGGGACTGGTGCCGCCGCAATCGCTGCAGGTGTAGACGTTCTTCTCTTTGGCCATGGGCCCATGTTACTGGATGGGCTTACAGCCACCGATCATCCAGCAAGGCCAGGGAATCCCTTACCATTCCGACCTTCCAGTCCGTTCAAAGAAGCACACCATGCCAACCACTGTCAACCCCTTCAAGCAGGCGCTCCAGCAGCGCCGGGCGCAAATCGGCTTATGGGTCAGCATGGCCAATCCGTATAGCACCGAGATCTGCGCCGGAGCGGGCTTTGACTGGCTGCTGATCGACGGCGAACATGCGCCCAACGACTTGCGCAGCATCCTGGCTCAGCTACAGACCATCGCCGCCTTTCCCAGCCACCCGATCGCACGCCTACCCGTTGGCGACACCGCGTTAATCAAGCAGTACCTCGACCTCGGCGTGCAGTCGCTGCTGGTCCCGATGGTCGACACGCCCGAGCAGGCGCGCGCGCTGGTGCAGGCCTGCCGCTATCCGCCCCAGGGAGTCCGGGGCATGGGCGGCGCGCGCGCCTCAAACTGGGGACGCAACCCGGCTTACCCGCATGAAGCCAACGCGCAGATCTGCCTGCTGGTGCAAGCCGAGACCCGGCTCGCGCTCGCCAACCTGGACGCCATCGTCGCCACCGAAGGCATAGACGGCGTGTTCATCGGGCCGGCAGACCTCTCGGCGTCGATGGGCCATGTGGGCAACGCCGGCCATATCGAGGTGCAGACGGCGATAGAGGAGGCGATCGGCCGCATTAACCGCGCCGGCAAGGCGGCTGGGATACTGAGTGCGGACGTCGCGCTGTCCAAGCACTATCTGTCGCTAGGCGCGACCTTCGTCGCCGTCGGACTCGACACCCAGTTGCTGGTGCGCGGAACCAGCGCCCTGATCGGCCAATTCAAGGCTGCGGTGCCGGTGCCTGCCAGCACCGACAAGACGTACGGTTAAGGGTCCGCCACGCATGGCGACCCCTTAGACCGCGCTGCAAAGCCGGTCATGCCGGCTGTCGACACGGCCCAAGATCTCAGCAC
>Ga0114966_10004081_pt1 | contig 12601 bp, 10 predicted proteins | sample M_130207_XF_Meta_FD_87029 | JGI IMG/M metagenome (GOLD analysis project Ga0114966, IMG submission 87029) | Freshwater microbial communities from Lake Montjoie, Canada to study carbon cycling - M_130207_XF_MetaG | ecosystem: Environmental > Aquatic > Freshwater > Lake | place: Lake Montjoie...
CTGAAGTTCGCTCTGCGAACCAGTGGGGAGGAGATGCTCGGCCGTTGCCGAGTGAGCCTGACAACAGCACCAGCGGTGGTGGCTCTGCCCGTCGATTACTCAGCCATCTTGGCCATGCGGATTCCGCCAGCGGAACGCACTCCCGATCAAGACGCATCCCTTTTTTCTGCCTGGCGTCACACCGTGTCTGACATCCAACCGCTGAATGGGGAAATCGACGCGGAATGGAAAAAATATCCCTCGGCCCTGACATCGGTGCTCCACGTCACAGAACGACGGGACGAGTATGTTCGTCCGACATATTTATTGGAACGGGGAGTGTGGAATCAGTCGGGGCGGATGATTCAACCGCGGATCCCGGCCGCCTTTCATCCGATGGACACTCCGTCGGTCCCTGATCGCTTGGCATTCGCGCGCTGGCTAGCCGACAAACGCTCTCCCTTGACGGCTCGAGTGGCCGTGAATCGCGTCTGGCAGGCACTCTTCGGTGAGGGATTGGTGGAGACATCCGAAGATTTTGGAACGCGCGCTGCTGTGCCAGAGTATCTCGATCTGCTCGATTGGTTGGCTGTCGATTTCATGGAACACGGGTGGAGTCAGAAGCATCTGATTCGAAGGATTGTGACGAGTTCCACCTATCAACAGAATTCCAATGTCACGCCAGAATTGAAAGAACGAGATCCGCACAATCGTTTCCTTGCACGGGGTTCACGATTTCGAGCAGAAGCGGAAGTTGTCCGGGATATCGCCTTGTCGGCCTCGGGACTGATGACCCATAAGCTAGGTGGAGCAGGAATCATTCCTCCTGTTCCCCAGAATGTTTTGGAATACAACTTCTCCTATCCGAAGTATTGGAAACCTGCAGAGGGACCGGATCGTTACCGTCGAACGGTTTACGGATTTCGCAAGCGTTCCATGCCAGACCCGGTCCTATCAAGTTTCGATGCTCCGAGCAGTGACTTCTCCTGCGCGCGGCGCATCCGTTCCAATACACCGATGGCGGCGTTGACTGGATTAAACGAGGTCATTTTCATGGAAGCTGCTCAGGCGATGGCCCTAAGAATTCTGAGAGAGGGGGGATCCGACGACTCCCTGCGAGCCAACCATGCTTTTCGTCTTTGCACCTCAAGATTACCAAACTCGGTCGAACGCGAAGAAGTTATGGCCTTACTGAAATCTCGGCGGAAACGTCTTGCGGAAGGGTGGCTCGACATCCGTGAAGTGGCAACCGGTGATTCAACGAAACTTCCGCAACTTCCGCCCGACGTGACGCCGCAAGACGCTGCGGCATGGACACTCGTGGCTCGCGTTCTCTTGAACCTCGACGAAACAATCAGCAAAAATTGAAGGTCCCCATGAATCTCGATCAAGCGCTTCGAACCGCACGGGCACAATACCTCAGCCGCCGTTGGTTTCTGAGAGATTGCGGGATCGGTCTTGCAGGAATTGCAGCGAGGTCATTGGCTGCGGGTGAGGCGACGTCGCCTCCCGGAGCGAGCCAATCACTGTCCGTGCGAGAGCCACACTTTCCCGCCAAGGCCAAACGCGTGATCTATCTGTTTAACGCAGGTGCACCGAGTCATCTGGAGTTATTCGATCCAAAACCTGAGTTGACCAAACGAAACGGCGAACTTCCACCGGCGGAGCTGCTCAAAGGATATCGCGCGGCATTCATCAACCCCAATTCGGCCCTCCTTGGAGCAAAGTACAAGTTCGAGCGGCACGGTCAGTGTGGCATGGAATTGAGTGAGTTGCTGCCGTTTACAGCCAGCCTTGCTGACGATATCTGCCTTGTTCGATCGATGCAGACCGACGCGGTGAATCATGCTCCTGCGCAGATCATGATGAATACCGGATCGCAACAATTCGGTCGTCCGAGCTTCGGATCATGGACCCTGTATGGACTGGGCAGCCATTGTGATGACTTGCCGGGATTTGTCGTGCTGACAAGTGCCCGAGGAACCAGTGGCGGCGCGAGCAACTACGGTTCTGGTTTTCTGCCAACACCCTACAGTGGCATTCCCTTTCGCAGTGCGGGTGATCCGGTCCTCTATTTGTCGAACCCTCACGGCATCGATCAGGAAACGCAACGTGCCACGCTGGATACATTGCAACGACTGAATCATATGACGCTGGAAGCGGCCGGTGACCAAGAGACTGCGGCGCGGATTCAAAGTTATGAAATGGCCTATCGACTGCAATCGAGTGCGCCCGAGTTGATGGATCTCAGTAGCGAATCGTCAGATGTTTTGGAAATGTATGGCATCAAGGACCCCAAGGAGGCCAGCTACGCACGCAACTGCCTGCTTGCACGGCGGCTGATTGAGCGGGGCGTTCGATTCGTGCAATTGTTCAACGAAGTCTGGGATCATCACAATGGTCTCACGTCTCGAATCAAGCAAAATGCTCTTGAAACGGACAAGGCGAGTGCCGCGTTGGTACGTGACCTGAAACAGCGCGGTCTGCTCCAAGAGACGCTGGTCGTCTGGGGCGGAGAATTTGGTCGGACACCAATGGTGCAAGGCGGCGACGATGGTCGAGACCATCATAACCGCTGTTTCAGCATGTGGATGGCTGGCGGCGGCCTGAAATCCGGCCACATCCATGGGCAAACCGATGAGTTCGGATTCAATGTGGTCAAGGATCCGGTGCACGTTCATGACTTGCACGCCACGCTACTGCATCTTCTGGGCTTTGATCACACGCAGCTCACCCACCGTTTCCAAGGCCGCGATTATCGCCTGACCGACGTCCGGGGCAACGTCGTCCAAGGTCTCTTAGCCTGAATGGGCAAGTTTTACACCCATTTCTTGTCAGAACTCGAATCTTCATTCTGACCGCATGGAATCAGCCGCTGCGTAGTGACGCTGACGCGGCCCGATAGCTCAACCTTTTAAAATTGTCGATAACGTACGGAGAAACGTTTCGATGTCTTGGTGTGTGTTGTATCCGTGGATAGCAATGCGCAGCCGTCCGGCATGTGACATGATGTGAATTTGATTGTCCCGAAGCTGTTTGCTTAGCGACTCGGCGGAAGGATGCCGGAATCCGATAATTCCGGCGATTGCGGAGTTGTCGCGTGGTGTCAGCAGTTCCACAGGTAGCTTTGCAATGCCTTCTAGGCAATGTTCCACCAACGGCTTCGCAGCAGCATCGATGGCCGAGATACCGACATCCTGCAGATAACTCAGTGCCGCACGCACCATATAAATCGCCGGGAAATTCGGCATCCCCACAGAAAACCCGGCAGCCCCAGGAAGTGTCACGACTTCCTCAAATCGATTCGGGCCAAAGGGGTCCTTCAAGTTGTACCATCCCCCCGCAGGAACGTGCCAAGTTTGCTCTCGCGCCTGGGGGACACCCACCAACCCTCCCCCGTGGCTGGCTAAGATCCATTTGTGTGTACTGCTGACAATCAGGTCGGCTCCGGTGAGAACCAGAGGAATGCGGCCAAGCGCCTGGGTCACATCAACGCTCAACAATGCGGAGGAATGTCGCTGGACGATTTCTGCAACTTGTGGAATAGAGAGACGAAAACCGTTGAAAAAACTGACGAGTGAGACCGCCACCAATCTTGTTTTTGGCGTCAGTAATCCGGCGAGGTCTTCCAATCGCAGAGCGCCCTCTCTCGATTTCCAAACACGAACAGTCGCAGGGCAGGTGCTTAGCAACCACGGAGATGCTCCTGACGGATAGTCGAGATCATTGATGATGACTTCATCCGTGTCACGCAACTGCAGCGCCATTGAAGCCAGATTGAACGCCTCAGAAGAACATGAGCAAATGCCTATTTCCGATGCTGTCAAACCGTACAGATCAGCCACCAGAGCTTGCGTTTCCGCGAAGGCCTGCTTATGCAAGATCCGACCGTCCATGCCCAATTGCTTATCACGAAAATATTGTTCCAAACCCGCTCGAACAGCGAGTGGCGGAATCCCTTCCGCCGCCGTATTGAGATAGGTCATGCCCGTCAAAGAAGGAAAGTCACGCAGTCGCGATTCAGCAGTTAACATCACACTCTCCGGAATTGATCAGAAGCGGCCTAACTGTCGTAGGTATTCTTCCTGTATAGCCGGATTGTCCGTTCGAGTGCAACACTCCCACCGAAGTCAACACGGCACTGTACGCGGCCCAAAAACCTGTGACCCACGCACCGTATGGAAGGATTGGATGTCCCCCGAAATCACTCTCTTCGCTGATTCCCCTGACCGATCCATCGCCCCTCTCAATGCTGTTTTTTCGAAATCAATGCTGTTTTTTCGAAATGCGTTGAAACGCTGTTTCGGCCGCCACTCATGCACGGCATCTGACAAATCGCATTTCTGCAGAGGGTGGAACTCCCCGCGAAACCCCTTTTTACCTCCAACCATCCGCGTGTGTGAAAACTCGTCTAACGGCTTGTGGAACGAGCGAGCGAGCAGCTGCCACCGATCCACAATCCACTCTGGACACGCATTGCGGGCGGCCATAGCCTTTCTCTAACCCTTTGAGACTCTTTCCGAGCCCGTGGCGTATCACAACCGCGGAAAGCAGGGCGCGATTGGCGAGCTGTGCCTAGGCGTTGACCGCAGCAACGTCATTGGGCCGCATTCCTTATTCCCATAGGTGGCGAGCTCTCTCGTGCACGGTGTCGCGTTCGTGCGGATTTGACCGAAGATCCTCCCCAACGCGTCCGTTGGTTTTGATCGGGACCCACAGAGCCGCAACGGGCATCGTCGTAATCGCTGTCTCGGACATCTCCACGGGCGACTCGATTTTAACGAACGTGGTATCCGAAAAATTGCCGGACGGACACAGAAAACTCGCCAAACATCACATTCACGGCGGCGTTTTTATCGTGCCCGATCGGCAGGCTACCCTCGAAACTCGCTGACGAGGAAGGCTCTTTTTGAGCCTGCGTAAAACCAACTCGACGGGACATCGCAAACAACGGTCATGGATCTGGCATATCGCCGCTGCCGCTGCCTCAGAATGTTGGTATCATCTGCTCGATCGTGAAAAACCGAGGCGATATTTTCGCACCGTTTTTGCACCACTGCGTTCCAGTCTAGGGAGAAATGTCGTGCGACGTCCATTTGTCTTTTTGACCTTATTGCTAGGGCTGGATTTGACATCAAATGCCCATGACACCTGGGTACAAACCAATACGAACATTATTCGAGTGGGGGATTCTGTTCACGTCGACCTGATGCTTGGCAATCACGGAAACGATCATCGCGATTTCAAACTGGCCGGCAAAATCACGCTCGCCAATGCTTCGTTGAAAATCCATGACGTGACAGGCAACGTGTTCGACGTCAAGGATCGGCTGGTGGATCTCGGCTACGTGCCGAAGGAAGGCTATTGGACCACGAAATTTGCCGCTTCAGAACCCGGGCTGTATATGGTGGACCATACCCTTGACACGATCGTGAACCATGGTCAACCGACCCGCAGCGTGAAAAGTGGCAAGACATTTTTTGTCGTCTCAACATCAATGCAGAATATTCCACACGAGCATCCCGGTTACGAGAAGATCCTCGGCCACACACTGGAGATCGTGGCCGAGGCCAATCCTGTGACTCCGATGGGGCCCGGTATTCCGATTCGAATCAAAGTACTCTTTCGGGGACAGCCGTTGCCGGATGCTCGTGTCTCATTCATTCCGCGAGGGGAGTTGCTCGCGGAGGGTTTCGATGCAAATTACGAACGGAAAACCAACGAAAAGGGCCGCTGTTCGTTTACGCCAAAAACCGGCAACTATTATCTCGCCGTCACACGTCACAAGATCGAGGAGAAGGGCGAGGGATATGACTCAACCCATTATTCCGCGACCCTCACCGTCTTCGTTCCGGACATTTGTCCCTGTTGTGGGGACTGAGTCTAACGGAGCGGAGTCGTTCAATCGCACAGACTCGACATCGATGCCGATTCCGTTCAGAATACTCGGCTGGCTGAGTCTCAGGATTGACAGACGGGTCCCCTTCCGCAATGTTGGGCTGGAAAATCCGTGTGATTCACGAGAGTCGTCTGAGGCGCTTCGCTAGGAATCGGTGGGGAGAGAATTGTTCATGACTACTGATGGTGTCACCATTTCCGCGGATCATGCATCCAATTTGACAAACGAACCTGCTTCCGAAGGAGGCGGCATGCGTTTCGAAAAATCAGAACTCCACGACTTTTCTGAGAGTGATCGATCCGCTGGGGAACATGTCGGCATTTTGCTGGCACTGGTGTTCTGTATCTCCCTTTTCCTGATGGTCGGCGTGACCTGGTGGACAAGTCGGCACCAATCGCAGGGTCACGATCCGCACGCCATCAGCGGAGTCAAAGAGGTTGCACACCCAGAGTGATCAGGGGGCGGCTAGGAATCGAGTCGTTGTCTCGCCATTTCGGCCCAAGGTCCCCGTCGGTCAAATTCGAGATAACGTCGCCAGTGAGTCCCGGCCTCTTCGCGTTCGCCGCAGCGTTCAAGAAGCTCTGCTAAATGAAAGTGCGCATCGGGGAAATCCGGATGCAGTTCGAGAGCCACTCGAAGTGCATCCAACGCCGCGTCCAGCTTACCGATCTCTGCCAGCAGACATCCGAGTTGGACCCACGCTTCGAGAAAATCGTGATCCAACTCGACAACCATGTAATATCTTTCGATGGCCGCCTCCGTTCGTCGCTCACGATAGAGGGCATCCGCAAGGTGAAAATGGTGTGCGGGATTGAGCGGATCATCGATCAACGCCAATCGAAATGCTTCAATGGCCGCATCCGTCCGCTCCTCTTCCGTCAGGCGACAGCCTTCCCGAAACCAATCGTCCGCAGTCCATTCCTTGTGATCGATTGCCCCCGGTTTCGGCTCGACGGGATCGCACGGACGCAGTGGAATGATTGCGACTTCCTCGTCAGGGCAGGGGATCGCTGCCGGCTCGAAGTCAAAGACCCGTTGCCCGCTCGAAGGTTCCACCAGACCTGCTGCGTCGCGATACAGAATTTTCGTTCCGCGTGAAAGAATTTCCAGCTGAGCCAGCGGTCGTTCGATGTCCGGAAGAATTGATTTCAAACGCTCTAGCCCAGCAGCCAACTCGTCAAGACTAACTCCAGAATTGGCCAACTCGGAAAGCCGCCGAGCGCCGGTCACTTCTTGAAAATCGAAGTATGGCAGTCGATAAACTTTCTTCACGGAACGAATTAGTCCGCTGCGTTCCCATCGACGAATTTGGTGAACTGGAATGTTCAAAATTTGACTGAGCATCGCAGGCGTATAGAGTTGTTGCTGTTTCCGTTCTTGGGGTTCAACAGCCATGAGTCTGAGCCATTCCGATTCGGACAGAATGCGCAGCGGTTTCCCCTGATCAAAGAGCAGGCGAGCCTGCTCCAGCTTAGTGGAAATGCGACCATCCGCTTCCAACGGCCAACCTTCCTCACCAATCACCATCAGGGTCGTTTGTTGGCTGACATTCTGTCCTGCTGAACCGCCATGCTGCTCGACGAGACTCATCGCTTGGCGATGAGTCATCGAGGCCAGAGTCCCCGTAAAGGCAACATGCTCACCCAGCAAAATTGGTGCATGGGGGATCGGCTTTGCAGCAGAATCGACGGGATTATTCATGGTGTTTCGCTGGAGGGGTAGCCTACAATTTGGTAGGGAGAGTATAAGGCACTGAGAGTCCGGAAGTGAACGTCGCGGATACAAGAGGAATCTGTTGTCTGGACCACGAGAGATCACGACAGTTTTGTCTGACTACGGCGGTCACCTCAATCGTTGTTTTAGTGAACAAAGGAATTTGCACGTCATGTCAGCACAACAATCGAATGATCCCGCGTTGTGGGATGCCATCCGCGCTGAACAAATTCGCCAGCATGATGGTCTGGAACTGATCGCTTCCGAAAATTATGCGTCGGCGGCCGTACTCGAAGCGACGGGGACGATTCTCACAAACAAATATGCGGAAGGCTACCCTGGTCGCAGGTACTACGGCGGGTGCGAGTATGTCGATCAGATTGAATTGCTTGCCATCGAGCGAGCCAAGCAGTTGTTTGGGGCCGAGCATGTCAATGTCCAGCCGCATGCGGGGTCTCAGGCAAACATGGCTGTCTATTTGACACTGATGAAGCCGGGTGATTCGTATCTCGCCATGAATCTGTCTCACGGTGGTCATCTGACTCACGGTCATCCACTCAACTTCTCCGGGCAGTTATATCGGCCAATTCCGTACGGCGTGCGTGAGTCCGATCACCGGATCGATTTTGACGAGGTGGCGGCATTGGCTCGCGAGCACAAACCTAAGCTGATCTTGGCCGGGGCGAGTGCCTATCCTCGCGAAATCGATCATGCGAAATTCGCCGATATTGCCCGTGATGTGGGCGCCAAGTTGTGGGTCGATATGGCTCACTACTCGGGACTCGTTGCCGGTGGTGTCCATAATAGTCCTGTGCCGGTTGCCGACTTCGTGACGAGCACCTCACACAAAACGTTGCGTGGACCTCGATCCGGTTTCGTCCTGTGCAGAAAGGAGTTTAGCAAGGATCTGGACAGATCCGTCTTCCCCGGAGTGCAAGGCGGGCCGCTGATGCACGTGGTGGCGGCCAAGGCCATTTGTTTTGCGGAGGCGATACAGCCCTCGTTTAAAATTTATGCCCGACAGATCGTCACCAATGCGAAGACGCTAGCGGAGACTCTGATCAGCGGCGGGATCAGACTCAGCAGTAACGGCACAGATAATCACCTGATGCTGTGCGACGTGACGTCCATCGACCTGACTGGCAAGATCGCCGAGAAAGCCCTCGATCAGGCCGGCATTACCGTGAATAAGAACATGATTCCATTCGATCAGAGGAAAGCACTTGACCCCAGTGGAATCCGAATCGGTACGGCGGCGCTCACGACTCGCGGCATGACGCAGGATGAGATGAAACTCGTGGGGCGGTGGATTCTGTCCGTGCTGAAATCGCCGGATGACGTCGAGGTGATCGCACGCGTGCGCGGCGACATTCAATCCTTCTGCAAAGCCTTCCCGGTGCCTGGCATCGGGTGACTGGATCCGATTCCAGCGGGGCCGACACCACCGTTGGAATCCTTCTGCTTTCGGCATGGGGAAGAACTGCGACCGATGCTCTTTAAGCGATCCACCGATCGCGGAAATCCGCTCGATGGAACGGCTATTCGACGGTTCCGGTTATGCCGCAAATTCGGTTCGGGCTGTCACCCCGATCATCTGCAGACGATCGGCAGTGGGGTTGACGGGCGAACGTGTCGGCGACGATTTGACTCCGATGCTACGTTCGATCTTTTCGGTACAAATTTCGTTTGATTTGAGATCTGAATCGAGTCGGCCGGTAACTTCTTGACCTACTTGGTCGATATTAGAGCACCGTGGTGAGATGACCTCTGGGTTTTCATATCAGTTACTAAGCTGCGTGACTCAAAGAAATAAATACAGGGGGAGCCGTGTCGCTCGTCAGTGCCCCTCGGGATGACTGGGAATCGATAGAAGCGACTCTCATCGGGAGGAGCATCGATTTTTGTTCGACCTTGGACCCTCATGAGGTTCCAAGTCAGAGCACCACTCCGGATAGCATGGCGTCAACGAGGCCGGCCTTCGGCCTAAGAATCCCTGAAGACGACAGACGAGCAGCAGCAGCAGCAGCAGCAGCAGCCGTCGGCGACCCGATGGAGTTATTTCAATCACGTTTACAGGCCGCATCGATCATCAGCCTTGCCTGCTTACTCGTCTTTTATGGGCGGGCGATGTTTCTTGATGTTCCCATGATTTCGTTGATGCGCAGCGTCAGTCTGGTGATTTGTGTTGGCTGCCTCGGCATGCTGGCTTCACCGGGCGTACTCTCGACCCGGAAGTTGCGTCGAATCGAACTTTTGTTGTTTGGGCCACTCTGTGCGTTCGTGGTTTTCTTTCAGATCGCCTTTCTGATCAGAGCCATCGAGGCGGGCGATGTCCCTCAGCAGATTGCCGTCTTCTATTCGGGAACGTTGGGACTCGCCGTGATCATGCTTGCCTACGGGATGCTGATGCCCCATGGGTGGAAACGAACGGCGTTGATGATGATTCCGCCCGTGACCGCTCCCACAGTTGCCATGTTTGTCGTCTGGTGCGTTGCGCCAAAAATTACCGAGGTCATCGACGCGATGCGACTTGTTGAAATCGGCTTGGCATTGATCGTCACGGGAATCGTTGCGACCTACGGGACCTACGCGTCGACGTCCCTGCGTTGCAAGTCTCACCCAACAGACCATGTCGGGCAATACCGTCTGAAGCAGGAGTTGGGACGAGGAGGGATGGGAAACGTCTTTCTTGCCGAGCATAAACTTTTGAAACGCCCCTGCGCCATCAAAGTAATTCGTACAACTCACGGGGCCGACCCTTCGGCGTTGAGGCGATTTGAGCGGGAAGTTCGCAGCACCGCCCGCCTGTCTCACTGGAATACCATCGAAATTTTCGACTACGGCCACACCGATGATGGAACATTTTTCTACGTGATGGAGTACCTGCGGGGTTCGAGTCTTTCCGATTTGGTCGAAAAGTTTGGGCCAATGCCTCCGGCTCGAGCGATCCATTTCTTAAGTCAAACCTGTTGGGCTCTGCAGGAAGCTCACAATCTGGGGCTGATCCATCGCGATCTCAAGCCGGCAAACATTTTTGCGGCGAAGAGAGGCGGTGTCTATGACGTGACAAAACTGTTCGACTTCGGTCTCGTCTTACAGCGGAATGAGAGCAACAACTTCCATGATCCTCACGCAGAGACGCCCTTCGCCGGTTCGCCGCTCTATATGTCCCCAGAACAAGCCGCCGGACAAAAGCTCGATGGACGTACTGACATTTATTCGTTGGGGGGTGTCGGATACTTTCTGCTCACCGGACGGCCGCCCTTCGAGCGGAAATCGACGTGGCGACTGATGCTGGCGCATGCCAAAGATGAACTCCTGCCGCCGTCACACTGGAATTCCGAAATTCCGAAAGACCTCGAGAGCGTATTGCTGCGATGTCTGTCGAAGGATTCCGAGCAACGTTTCAACACGCCCAGCGAGATGGCACAATCGCTCGCAGGATGTCACGACGCCGGACGCTGGCGATACGAGAACGCCGCGGAATGGTGGAAAAGACACGCCGTCGAAATTGATCCAACACTGTTGCAGGGATGACCGGACTGTCTCGAGCAACGACCACCGTTCCTCGGACTACGATCACCATTCGAGGTACCGTTTCGCCGGACGGTTGGCGCCAGATCCAAGGCCGTTCGATGTGACGCCGAATGATCGAACGGCCTTCGGTTCTCCCCTCAGGGCAAAATCTCCAAATTCACGGTATCAATCGCAGCGTTGAGACTACCCGATCGGAATCCATCTAAGTCCAAGGTGACATAGCGGAAGCCGAGCCGATGCAGCTCGGCTCGGACTCTTGCCAGCAGGGCAGGGGATGTTACCAACGGAATGGCGTCGGAGCAGACTTCAATCCTCGCCAATTCATTGGCCTCGCAACGAACGCGTAACTCACGCAGTCCTAACTCGCCGCGCAGGAACCGTTCTGCGGCATCAATCCGGTGAACGCGTTCGGCCGTGACCTCAACACCATAGGCAATCCGGCTCGACAGACAGGGGCTGGCAGGTTTGTCCCACACGGGCAGGTTCCAGTTCCGAGCCAACTCGCGGACATCAGACTTCGTGAACTCCGCTTCGATGAGTGGCGACCGGACTTGGAACTCTTTGGCCGCACGCAGACCGGGACGATAGTCACCCTGATCATCCAGATTCGCACCATTCGCGAGGACATCGACGCCCAGAGAGGGTGCCCGTTCGATCAACCTCGCATACAGTTCTGACTTGCAGAAATAACAGCGGTTGATCGGATTCTTTAAATAGTTTGGGTCCGAGAATTCGCCGGTTTCGATCACTACATGCCGAATCCCGATCAGACCCGCCAATTCTGCCGCCTGCTCACGTTCGCCGATTGCCAAACTGTCGCTCACGGCTGTGACCGCGACAGCTTTTTCACCACAAGCCTGCTGGGCCGCCATGGCAACCACCGTACTATCCACCCCCGCAGAGAAGGCGACTGCAACACGGCCGTAATCGGCGACGATTTCCAGCAGTCGATCGCGTTTTCGTTCGATATCCGAGAGGTCCGTTGTCATCAGCGGGTTCCAGTCACATGGCAGAGCAGGGGGGAACGAGGAGCAAACATTTCCAGTGGATTCCGCATCTGACATTATCGCGTTGGAGGATGCGTCTCAATGGGATCGTCGACACAAATCTGCCGTACTGTGAAAGATTGTGCAGTCTGTTGCCAGGTGAGGCAGCCGGCTAGACTGTTGGTCACGTGCTGTCCGTCTGGTGAGTGTTGTTCCTGCGATGCGGCGGGCAGAGGCGCAGAGCCTCCAAGGGAACTTGATGCCATGCCACGAATCCGCACTTTTCGGACTGAGTGTTTTACGATCCTTATGACAGTTGCGGTTTTCAACAATTCCTTGGCAGCAGCAACTCTCGAACAGAAAAAGGAATTGAAGATTATCGGTTCCGAGATTACAAGGGCTTCATCGCTGACTACCCAGCAGAAGTTTGAGGATGCGGCAGCGGCCTTAACCGAGGTCGAGGAAAAACTGGCCCACTTCATCATCC
>Ga0114966_10004087_pt1 | contig 12588 bp, 12 predicted proteins | sample M_130207_XF_Meta_FD_87029 | JGI IMG/M metagenome (GOLD analysis project Ga0114966, IMG submission 87029) | Freshwater microbial communities from Lake Montjoie, Canada to study carbon cycling - M_130207_XF_MetaG | ecosystem: Environmental > Aquatic > Freshwater > Lake | place: Lake Montjoie...
AGGAGGGTAGCGACCAATTGGCCCTTATGCTGGATGGTAAATTATATGATACTGACAGCCTTCATCCTGATTTACCCCTGAGCATGGCAATGCTGCTAAATTATTGGGATGATTTTATGCCAATATTAAAAGCTGCTGAACAGCGCTTGAAGTCGGGATTATCTGTAACCCTTCCCTCGCTTTCAATGTTAGAAGCAGAGGTAATTGCTCCTGTACCCCATCCAACCAGTTGTCGAGATGGATATGCCTTTCGTCAACACGTTGCAGCAGCAAGGCGTAACAGAAAGGTAGATATGATCCCGGAGTTTGACCAATATCCCATATTTTACTTTACTAATCATAACAGTATTCAAGGCCCTGGCGCCATATATTGCATGCCCGACCATTTTGAAAAACTAGATTTTGAATTGGAAGCTTCAATAGTCATCAATAGATCGGGAAGAAACATCAGAGCCGCAGATGCTGATAATTACATTGCCGGCTTGATGATAATGAATGATATGAGTGCACGTAAATTGCAAATGGAAGAGATGCTGCTTAATCTTGGACCTGCAAAAGGAAAAGATTTTTCAACAGCAATTGGCCCAATGCTAGTAACACTCGACGAGTTAGAACCCTACGAAGTGGCCTGTAAAGAAGGTCATACAGGAAAAAGTTGGAACTTAAATATGACCTGTCGTGTAAATGGCAAGGAAGTGAGCAGAGGGAATTTAGCTGATATGGATTGGACTTTTGCAGAAATTATAGAACGTGCTAGTTACGGGGCTAATTTATTTGCAGGGGATGTGATTGGAAGTGGTACTGTAGGCACAGGATGTTTTCTTGAATTAAATGGTACGGGCAAATTAAACGATCCCTCCTACCAAGAACAATGGCTTCGGGAGGGCGATGTAGTTGAACTTGAAATTGATGCTCTAGGAATCCTTTCAAATAATATCGAAAAAGAAGAAGATGATTTCAGCATTCTTGCATTAAAGAAAAACATGTCATAAAAGGGTTAATAGAACCGGAAATAATAAATACATGCTTACATTAAATTTAAAAGATCTGTCACCAGCTTTGGCTCACGATTATTTGCAACATGCCATTGCGCCAAGGCCCATTGCGTTTGCCAGTACAATTGATGCCTCAGGTGAAGTCAATCTCAGCCCCTTCAGTTTCTTTAATATTTTTTCAATACATCCTCCTATTGTTATCTTTTCTCCATCAAGAAGATTAAGAAATAAAACAACAAAACATACACTACAAAACGTAGAGGAAGTACCTGAAGTAGTTATCAATATGGTTGACTATGATATGGTACAACAGATATCATTGGCAAGCTGTGAATACCCAAAAGGAACCAATGAATTCATAAAAGCAGGTTTTACTGAGGAGCCGGCAACTATGGTAAAACCTCCCATGGTAAAAGAGAGTAAAATAAAACTTGAATGTAAAGTAAATCAAATCATTCCTCTAGGAGATTCTGGTGGATCGGGCAACTTAGTGGTGTGCGAAGTGCTTTGTATGCATATTGACGATTCTATTCTAAACGATAAAAAACAGATTGACCTATTGAAAATGCACCATGTAGCAAGGCTTGGGGCAAACTGGTATTGTAAAACTGGACAAGCAAATATGTTTGAAATAGAAAAGCCAAATGTATTTCTTGGAATTGGATTCGATAACTTACCTGAAGAAATAAGAAATAGTACCATCCTTACAAATAACCATCTTGGACAATTAGCTAATGTGCATGAGTTGCAATTAATTGATCCTTCATTTGAAGATGAGCAGTTAAAAAAGATCTATCAATATTTTGCTACGGATCCTATAGAGATGGAAAATGAAATACACCGCCATGCAGTGAAATTACTAGATAAAGGCGAGGTTAATAAAGCTTGGCAGGTATTATTGGCTGCTCATTAATCAAATAAGCCTTCTCAATTAATAAATCCTAGCCTTAGTTTTCTCCACTATAAAAATTGATAAATACCTACTACAAGTCTTTTGTGATACCAAGGGTATACATTACTTTTGGCTGCTTCTTTACAATGAACAAAATATATGTAAGCCATGCAGCTATCCCATTTATCAGAACAGGAAATTATCAGGAGAGACAAACTAAAAGAGCTGGCTCAATTAGGTATTGACCCCTATCCTGCTGCCCTTTATCCAGTTACAATTAATGCCATAGGCATTAGAAATAGCTTTCGTGAGGGAGAGAATAATGCTGAATTCGCTTCAGTTTGCATTGCAGGACGCATTATGAGCATCCGTGATATGGGCAAGGCTTGTTTTGCTGTATTACAAGATGAATCAGGAAAGATGCAGGTATATATCAGACAAGAAGATATCTGCTCGGGTGATGATAAAACACTTTATCAAACAGTATGGAAAAAACTGATCGACATTGGTGACATCATTGGTGTGAAAGGATATGTATTCACTACAAAAACAGGAGAAACCTCTGTTCATGTAAAAGAATTTACTTTATTAAGCAAAGCACTTCGCCCGCTTCCAATTGTAAAAGAAAAAGATGGAGAAGCTTTTGATGAAGTAACGGACCCTGAATTCCGCTATCGCCAACGCTATGCCGATCTTATTGTAAACCCTGGAGTTAAAGAAGTATTTATTAAAAGAACCAAACTGGTAAACTCCATTCGTGAATTTCTTAACAGCCGTGGAGCACTAGAGGTAGATACTCCAGTATTGCAAAGCATCCCCGGAGGGGCAGCAGCAAGACCTTTCACCACGCATCATAATGCGCTGGATGTACCTATGTACATGCGTATAGCAAATGAACTTTACCTTAAAAGACTTATTGTTGGTGGATTTGAATGGGTTTATGAATTCAGCCGCAACTTTAGAAATGAAGGTATGGACCGTACTCATAATCCCGAATTTACTGTGCTAGAATTTTATGTAGCCTATAAAGATTATGAGTGGATGATGGAAGCTACAGAACAACTGTTGGAGCAGGCTGCTATTGCTACCAACGGCTCTTCAATGGTGAGTACAGCCGGGCAAGAAATCAACTTCAAAGCTCCTTATCGCCGCATTACCATGTATGATGCTATTAAGGAATTTACAGGATTTGATATCAGTAGTTTAGATGAGGAGGGTATCAGAAATGTTTGTACCAAACTGGGTATTCATGCCGATGCAAAATGGGGAAAGGGAAAACTCATTGATGAGATATTTGGAGAAAAATGCGAGAAACAATTTATTCAGCCAACTTTTATTACAGACTATCCTGTAGAAATGAGTCCACTTACAAAAAAACATCGCACAAAACCAGGACTCGTAGAGCGATTTGAATTAATAGTGAATGGGAAAGAAATCGCTAATGCTTATAGTGAACTGAATGATCCCCTAGAGCAGCGTGAGCGATTTGAAGAACAGGCCAAGCTGATGGAAAGAGGTGATGATGAAGCTATGTTTATTGATTACGATTTTTTGCGTGCTCTCGAATACGGCATGCCTCCTACAAGTGGCATTGGCATTGGAATAGACAGACTTTGTATGTTATTCACCAACCAGCCTAGTATTCAGGATGTATTGTTCTTTCCGATGATGCGACCCGAACAACAAACTATATAAAAAGATCGGGAAAAAGTGGATGTCCGGGCTCGGTAGCATACTTATCAAAATTAACAACGCCTTGCATTTGCAAAGCTGCTTCATCAGTATAACATATACCTGAAGGCAGAGCGGGATCCATGGACAGGATATGATAAGCAGCATCTGCTACTATTTCCGGCTTCCTACTTCCTTTCAGCAGTTGTTCTCCACCAGGCAAAATTTTAATAGCAGCAGTTGCAATAATTGTTTTAGGCCAAAGTGTATTGGCAGCTATTTTTCCTTTAAATTTTTCAGCAATACTTAAAGTAATCATTGTCATATTGTATTTGCTAATTGTATAAGCTACATGAGAAGCAAACCACTTCATATTCATATCTAAAGGAGGAGAAAGACTCAATACATGCGCATGATTACTTTTTTCGAGCCAGGGAATACAAGCTTTACACATTAAAAAGGTTCCCCTCACGTTTATATCGTGCATTAAGTCGAATCGCTTGGACTCTGTTGCTTCAATAGAGGAAAGTGAAATAGCTGAAGCATTATTAATAAGTATATCAATGCCTCCAAAATATTTTGCTCCTTGCTCAACAGCATGCAATATTTGTTGCTCATCTCTGATATCACATTCTATAGGAAAAGCTTTGCCTCCAGCAGCTTCTACTTCGGCAGCTGCAGAGAATATTGTACCTCCCAATCTTAGGTCTTCCTTGATAGATTTAGCAGCAATAATTATTGAGGCGCCTTCTTGGGCAAGCTTGAGTGCAATTGCCTTACCAATACCACGGGAAGCTCCCGTAATCAATACTTTTTTATCTGCAAATAATAAACCCATAAAAGTGATAGAATTAACCCTCTAATACAGATTCGCAAGTAGTAACGAAATTAAAAAGCTGCGATACCATACATTTTTCCTTGCACTCTTGTACGATTGCATCAAAATCTTCTTGACTGATGCCAGGAACAATTGCTTTAAGAATTAAATGCGAAGCAGAAATAACTCCATTATCCATGGTAATAATACATTTAGTATCTAGTTTTTCTGCGGTGAATCCTTTTGCATTTACAAAAAAAGCAATTTTCATAGTGAAACATCCTGCATGAGCAGCGGCTAGTAGTTCTTCGGAGTTAGTTCCCTCTCCTGACTCAAAACGACTGCTGTAATTAAACAGGGTGTTATTAAGCGCCTTGCTTTCAGTTATAAAATGTCCCTTTCCTTCTTTTCCAGTTCCACTCCATAGAAGTTCTGCATACCTTTTCATAAATAGATTTAAATTGTTTTAGATTATTAATAAATAGGAATTAAAGGTTTATTCATCATTATTCCTTCAATTTGATTCATCACATCATCCGTTAATAAAGGTACTAACTCAAGAGAGCGCAAATTTTCTTTCAATTGACTCAACTTATTTGCACCGAGTATAACAGTACTTACATTTGGATTTTTAAGACACCAGGCAATACTAAGCTCTGCAGGGCTAATCCCAATTTTAGAAGAAAGATCAACAATCTTTTCCACTTTTTTTATCTTATCGTCACTTATCCAATTATCTCTTAACCATTCAAATCCTTCCATCGCCAATCTGCTTCCTTTTGAAACTCCCTTATTATGTTTTCCGGTTAACAACCCTGCACCCAAAGGACTCCAAGTAGTTGTTCCTAGCCCTAGGTTTTTGTATATTTCAGAATATTCCACTTCCACCTTAAATCTCTCAAAAAGATTATACTGAGGCTGTTCCATTGTAGGACCAATAAGTCCGAATTGCTGCGCCACTCTATGAGCCTCCATGATTTCTACTCCACTCCACTCGCTTGTGCCCCAATAGAGAATCTTGCCTTGCTGCATCAACAAGTTCATTGCCCATACTGTCTCTTCAATGGGGGTTTCCTTATCTGCACGATGACAAAAATAAAGATCAAGATAATCTACCTGCAAACGCTGTAGAGCCTCATTGCAAGCTTCAAAAAGGTGTTTTCGATTGTTCCCTTTTTGGGTTGGTTTTGTATTTGAACCATGCCAACCAAAGAAAGCTTTGGAGGAAACTATAAAAGAAGATCGCTCCCATTTATTATCCTTAATAATGCGACCCATCATTTTCTCACTTTCACCTCTTGCATATATTTCAGCATTATCAAAAAAATTAACTCCATGATCATAGGCGTAGCACATAAGCGCATTGGCATCCTTATCATTAATCTGCTTATGAAAACTAATCCAACTCCCTAAAGACAAAGCACTAACTTTTAACCCCGACCTCCCTAACTTTCTATACTCCATTATATATATTATTAAAAATCTAAGTTACTATCAAATACATAAACTATACAGACTACAATAAACCATACTTATTCAGGAAATTTGGAAGAAGGAATATCAACAGTGCCTACCGGTCTTAGAATATGCCAGTTTTTAAAATTCTGATCCGACTCCATTCCAATTCCATCAATAATTTGAGTACGGGTACGTATTTTAACAGGCTTATCAGTATAAAATTCATTTCCCTTTCGCTGTCTATCCCAGTATAATTCTTTGCAATAAAGCGTATCACCTTTCAATATATTGATAACCCTTACGCTATCACGGATAAAAACAGCACCTTTTGTCTCTTTATAACGAGCATACTTAGCAGTCAAGTAACTTTCTACTTCACCCTCCACATTATAAAAATCTACGGAAATATTTTTGGGAAATTCAACATAAGGAACTGAATCTTGCACGCGCAACATCAACGGAGATTTTAAAATAGCTTTTGTGCCGCCGCCCACCGTATAAGTAAGTTCCACTTGCTTTGCTTCTTCCACACCCAATTCTTTAGAAGCCACCTTCCGTACAATCTGTTCGTTATTTTCGCATGATGAAAAAAAAACTAAACAGCAGTAGAAAAAAAATGCCTTATTTAAATATGTAAAAAGAAGTTGCTTCATCTCAATAAGATGCTACGGATTAATCATATTTTGGTTTCTGAAACCATCGAGCATTCATGGAAATACCAAAACTGAAACGTAATATATTTTCTCTTAGACTTTGACTATTTTTATTACCACGTGATCCAAGTTCAATACCTGTGTGTAACATTACAAAATCGCCACGACGTAGCAACTGGAAGGATGTTAAAGGAAACCCTGCTCCCATGGTAATAGAATATTCATTCCTGCTTTCTCCAAGATTGACATAATCAGGACCATAATAAAACCCGAGACGATATTTTACAAACTGAAAATATTTAGAAGTGGGTGTATTCTCTGAAGCAGGATAATACTGAACACCAGCACGCAATTTCCAGATATCTTGAGTAGCATCTTTTTCTCCATAAAAACGATAATCAGACCAGTTACTGAATTCTATATCAGATCCAATAAGCCAATGTTTGTTAGACCAAGTAAAACCCCCTGAAAAAGTAGAAGGCAAATCGACTGTTCCTTTCTGATCAGTATTTATTGAAATAGTATCAATAGGGACAACGGCTCCATTACCATCAAAAACAAAGGTTTGATTCAAATCGGTTCCCCTTGCCTTCAATGCATTAAAAACATTTCCATAAACTCCTAAGCGCAAATTACTTTTTGCAATATGGATATCGTACATCAAACCTCCCGAAAAACTTAACCCATTAAATATAGTCTGCATTTCTGTGCTCGACTTATAATAAATAACAGTATCGTTAATGAATTTTAATCGGGTACTCAATTCTCTGGTACCGAAATTATAAGCAGCTGAAAAACCTACTCTTAATTTTTTAAATTTAAATCCTGTTCCAAGAAATACCTGACTTAAACCACCCGAACCTTCATACTGAGTATTAAGACTGTCAATCCCCGAAAGCCTACTATTATTTTCTATCTTATAATTAATTCGGGTTACCGGACGAAGTCCAAATGCAAGTCCCCAAGCATTTCCCTTTTTAAGCATTTTTTTGGTAGACAAGGGAAGGCCTAACTGGAGATAAGAGATGATTGTATTCGCCGATTGATATTTATCAGGACTGGTATTACTTTTCAATGCTCTTACATCTATCTCGGATCCAAAATCAAATAAAGTACTTGTAATATTTGAAAAAGAAGCTGGATTGGAAGTATTTATCGATTGAAAATCACTGTAGGCTGCAGAAATACCTCCCATTGACCTGTTTGCAATATGATTTTCGGGCACAATATCACCTAAGCCATATCTAGAAAAAGGTGAATTTTCCTGAGAAAAGGCTGGCAGAGAGGATATTACCAGTAAAAACAACCCTGATAATGAACTAATTAGCCTGATTGTTGATTTCGCTGAGCACATAAAGTCCTTTAAATAAAAATGTAGAGTCGGCAAATATCCTGTTTTTAAGTTGACCAGCAAAATAGCCAGAATTACCCCCGGTTAATTGCACGTTAAAGTTACCATAACGCTCTGCGTATCTATCAATGATTCCATCAATTTCACAGATCATTCCATTGATAACACCACTTTTAATATTAGTGACGGTATTATAACCCAGCAAAGGAATATCGAGTCCAATTATATGATCATCTGGGGACACAAGCGGCAATTTAGCTGTAAACTCATTAAGGGCCCTGAAACGCATATTCATACCCGGAGCAATAGCACCTCCTAAAAAAATATTATACTGATTTATGAAATTGTATGTAATACAACTGCCTAAAGATACCACCAGATTATTGCACTCAGGATAATAATGAACAGCAGCTGCACAAACTGCAAGTCTATCTGCGCCAACAGTTTCACGCTTTTCAACATCTACAATAAAATTCAGCTTTGAGTTTACACTGAGCTTGTGAAAGCAACTTTTTTCAGACAGCATTTTTTCCAATGCTTCAGGATGGCCAATTACTGAAGACAAGATTGTATTGGAAGGTTGAAAAGTACTTATCAGCGATGTTACATCCTGAATCAGGTTGTTAGATAAATCGATTTCCTGCTTAAGTTGATTGCCTTCAAAAATGGCAGCTTTTTGTCTTGTATTTCCCAGATCAATACAAGCCGTTATCTTTTTCATTATGAAAATTTAAATCCTTCCAGGTTTTTAAAATGACCATTTTTTTTAATCTTCTTCTTCAGCATCTCCATCTCCTCCATCATAGGCACCACTTTAGCAAGATGACGTTTCAAAAATTCCTGCCGATGCAGCTCCAGCAGCAATTCAAGCACTCTGTATTCTTCTTCAATAGTTAAACCAAGATGATGAGCAATATCATAACTTGTCATCTCAGTATCTGGTTTTGAAAATGTTTTTGAAACACCTAGTTTTTCATGAATCTGATACATCCCCTTTACCAGCATATTCATCATCGATCTACTTCCTGCAAAATCATTATCGGGATAACTAACAATGGCTCCGCTATATAATTTTTCAGGAATCTCTCTCACCAACTCAAGCATTTTAAAAACAAGGATGCCTTCTGTTTTGACATCCATCTTGCCATCTTCATAAAGATGGCTTATTTCTACAACCCTTACAAGTGTTCCCATTTCGGCAAGATTTTCATTGATTACTGCCGGTATGCCAAAGGGTTTACCCGTAGCTGCGCTTTCTGCAATCAGTTGTTTATACCTTGGTTCAAAAATGTGAAGGTTCAATTGTTCGCCAGGATAAACTACAATGCCTAAGGGAAATATGGGAATAAAATTGGTCAAATGCTGAAATTTTATTGATGCAAATTTATTAGGTAATAATCAAAAAAGGAAGATCTGATAAAGTAAAGTAAAAAAAACAATAAGTAAGTCTTTTTTGCCGAATTTTATAGCCTAAACACAATGTAGATATTATGAAGATAACGGGCGTAATGATTTTGCGAAATGCGATGCTGAATAACTACCCAGCAGTAGAATCAATCAAATCAATCTTACCCCTTGTTGATGAAATGATTGTTTCTTTAGATAAAGGAGAAGATGACACAGAGGATAAAATAAGGAGAATAGGTTCGTCTAAAATAAAAATAATTTACTCCATATGGGATCTTTCTATAAGAAAAGGCGGAGAGATACTTGCGGTTGAAACAAATAAGGCCCTCGATGCTGTTTCAGAAAATACAGACTGGATCTTCTATCTACAGGCCGATGAGATAATTCATGAAAAATATCTTCCTGTTATAAAAAAAGCTTGTGAGTATTATTTAAAAGACAAAAGTATAGACGGCCTGCTATTTAACTATTTGCATTTTTACGGAACTTATGACTATGTAGGAGATAGTAGAAAATGGTATAATGTTGAAACCAGAATCATTCGCAATGATAAAACCATCAGATCTTATAAAGATGCGCAAGGATTTAGAAGAATGAATAAAAAAATAAGCGTAGCCGCAATTCCTGCCTATGTTTTTCATTATGGCTGGGTGAAGAGCCCAAAGAACATGAAGTTAAAGCAGAAAAATGTAGTTAAGTTCTGGGTAGATAATGAACAAGAATTACAACAACATCTTGCAGGAGATGAACTTTTCGATTTTCAAAAATTCGACTCATTAAGAAAATTTACTGACAGCCATCCTGCTGTTATGCAAGAAAGAGTGGCTACAAAAAACTGGGAGCTGAATCTTGATATTTCAAAAAAGAAAATGAAGCTGAAAGACAGAATATTGTATGAATTTGAAAAAATAACAGGAATCAGATTGTTTTCTTTCAGAAATCACCGGATAATAAAAAAATACAAATCCCATCTATAAGCTACGGTATAATTCTAGATAAGCTTTTGCTGCAGTATCCCAATTAAAAAGTGAAGCTCTTTTTTTAATGTGTGCCATGGGCTGGGTATTATTATAATGCTGCATTCCCTTATTGAATACATCCCTCATATGCTCTGGATCAAAATTTTTAAAATAGTAAGCTGCATCTGCTCCAATCTCGGGCAAGGAAGTACAGGTTGATAAAAATACTGGCTTTCCAAAATGCATAGCTTCTATTACTGGTAAACCAAAACCCTCAGCCAATGATGGGAATAGAAAAGCCTCACAATTTTCGAGATACCAATACTTCTCCTCCTCACTGATGGAATCAGTAAATATGATTCTGTCTAAAACGCCCATGGTGGCAGCATGAGAGATAATGCGAGCTTTGTAGTCTGCACTTTGAACAATTCCACTGATTACAAGTAGCAAGTTATTTCCAACAAGTAAAGACGGTAGCACATGAAAGTTTTTCTTATCTACAATAGTGCCAATGGTAAAAAGAAAAGGAGATCCAGGTTGCTTAGAAGTATCTAAACTAGAAATAATGTTTGCAGAAATATTACAGCCATTATATATAACAGTTACAGGCTTGTTGCTTAAGTCAAAATATTTCTCAATATCTGCCTTCACATAATTTGATATTACAGTAATATGATCTGAATGCCTGATTTTTTGAGCAAGTTTTTTTAAATATTTTTCTCTTTTATGCTCAGGCTTGTCTTCATAAAGAATATTAAGATCATGAATAGTAAGCACTTTTTTTATTCTACCTCCTGAAGGAAAATAATTAGTGGCTTGATAAGTACTATGCCATATATCATATTCTTTTTTTAAAGGCATCATAAATTTATGCAATGAATGCTGCCGAATAAAAGAAAAGCCTTCTCCAAAATCCGACATAGTTTGCTCTCGTACATAAAACTTCAGCTTTTCATTTACGTCATCATGATTACGCTGAAGAGCCTGAGCCAATTGCAGACAAAAATGATATAAACCAGTATTGGGATATTTCATTCTTTCGCAATCCACAACAATTTGCATATAAGTTAAATTTATTTAATCTACCCTAACCGCTTCTACAGCAAAACAAAAATTATTGATAGGAGCAGAACGAATGCTATAACCTAAAGACTCAAGATAAGCATTCAGATTTTTGAAGTTATTTTTTTCATTATCAACATCGTGCACCTCAATAACCATTCGTTGTATTTTTCTAATAACATCAGCACTTGTATTATAAAAAATATCGTACTCACTTCCTTCGCAATCCATTTTTAAAAGATCAACCCTGTGAAGATTATTTGATTCAATAATTTTAGTAAGAGAAATACATGGAAAAATAGAGGCCGTAGTATTGTCTTTATTGAAACCATCAAAAACAGAAGCTACTACCTGGTTGCCTGATGACGCTTGCATAAACAGAGACAACTCTGCTTTCTCAGTACCAGTAACTCCCATTGGGAACAATGATATTGATTGATTCAGTACAGGATTGATATCCATAATATTTTGAAAATATTGGGCATTTGATTGCAAGGGTTCATAGGCTAATATCCTTGCCTTTTCAATCTTTGACAATAATATCACATCAAAAAAACCTGCATTAGCCCCTATATCAATTATAACGGGATTGGAAGGCAAATTACTAACCAACACATCAATATCATACACATCCTCCATGAATATTTCTTTGAATACCTGATACAAAGGCTCAGAAACAGGAAATTTAATGTTGTGCTGACGGGTAAAAAAAACTAGATCCCTCCTTTTACGCTCCCCTTTTCTCAATATATATTCCAACGGATTTGAAACGTTTCTGAATAAACTAAAGTATCTCGCAATTCCTTTTTTTGGCATGTGAAAATTATTGATAAAGTTATCAAAAATACAACCCCAAGTGGAATTTGAGAACGAAGAAGGTAATTTAATATAAGTACTGTATTTTGCAGTAGTTATTATATTATAACAATGGACCAGCTATCACTCGCTAAAAAAATAAGTTTAATTGAAAATGGATCAGAAGAGATCCTGGATATACTTGCATCTGCCAATCCTTTAAATACTCCCATCATAGGCATCACAGGCCCCCCGGGCGCTGGCAAAAGCAGCCTTGTTGATGCACTTACCCAAGTATGGGTAAATGCTGAAAAAAAAGTTGCTATCCTTTGTATCGATCCTTCTTCTCCATTTCATTCAGGAGCCTTACTAGGCGACCGAATAAGGATGAATAAATGGTTTAACAACCCCAATGTTTTTATTAGATCGCTGGCAACGCGGGGCGCTTTAGGCGGACTCCACCCCAAAATAATTGAGATTACAGAACTAGTTAAATCCTTTGGGTTTGATTATATCATTATAGAAACA
>Ga0114966_10004088_pt1 | contig 12587 bp, 10 predicted proteins | sample M_130207_XF_Meta_FD_87029 | JGI IMG/M metagenome (GOLD analysis project Ga0114966, IMG submission 87029) | Freshwater microbial communities from Lake Montjoie, Canada to study carbon cycling - M_130207_XF_MetaG | ecosystem: Environmental > Aquatic > Freshwater > Lake | place: Lake Montjoie...
CATCGAGAATCGCCACCAAACTGACTTCTGGCAAGTCCAAACCTTCTCGCAAAAGATTGATACCGACCAAAACATCAAATTCACCAAGACGTAATGCCCGCAGAATTTCAATACGTTGAATCGTGTCAATATTTGAATGCAGATACCTCACCCGCATGCCTTGTTCAAGTAAATACTCAGTGAGGTCTTCGGCCATCTTCTTGGTCAAGGTCGTCACCAAAACACGATCACCCATCGTCACTCGTTTATTCACCTGATCCATCAGGTCGTCAATTTGACCTTTGGTCGGTTTGATAATGACCTCAGGGTCGACAAGACCGGTTGGACGAATGATTTGTTCGACTACTTGAGAAGAAATGCCGATCTCATACGGACTGGGAGTTGCCGACAAGAAAACGCACTGATTCACCCGTTCAATAACTTCTTCAAAATGAAGAGGGCGATTATCGCGCGCGCTCGGCAAACGAAAACCGTGGTCGACCAAAATGTTCTTTCTACTGCGGTCGCCAGCAAACTGACCGTGTAGCTGCGGTACGGCTACATGGCTTTCGTCAATGACTAACAGGAAGTCTTTCGGGAAGTAATCGATCAGCGTGAATGGAGGTTCGCCTGGTTGACGACCATCAATATGCATTGAGTAGTTCTCAATACCGTTGCAGTAGCCAACTTCTTGCATCATTTCAAGGTCATACTGAGTTCGCATACGCAATCTCTGAGCTTCAAGAAGTTTTCCTTCACCTTCGAAAAAGGCTAAGCGCTCTTGCAACTCGCTTTCAATACCCAACACTGCTCGACGCATTCGCTCATCACCGGCCACGTAATGAGTCGCCGGAAAAACGAGAGTTTGTGTCAACTCACGGAGAGTCTCACCGGTCAAAGGGTCAATCATGGTGAGTCGTTCGACGGTGTCACCGAACATCTCAACTCTGAGAACGGATTCTTCATACGCTGGATGGATTTCAATCGTGTCTCCGCGTACCCGAAATTTGCCACGCCCAAGACTCATATCATTTCGGTCATATTGCAGATCAACAACACGGCGCAAAATACTTCGCATGTCGTAATCAACATTGATGTGAAGTTCTAATAGTTGACCGCGATACTCATCGGGATCTCCCATTCCATAAATACAAGACACCGACGCAACAACAATGGTGTCACGACGTGTTAACAACGCTGCTGTTGCCGAATGTCGCAACCGATCGATGTCATCGTTAATCGACGAATCCTTTTCAATAAAAGTGTCAGATGACGCGATGTAGGCCTCTGGTTGGTAGTAGTCGTAGTAGCTGACGAAGTACTCGACGCGGTTATCGGGGAAAAACTCCATCATCTCTTGAGCCAACTGAGCAGCAAGACTCTTGTTGGGCGCGAGTATCAATGTGGGCCGCTGAGTCTTTTCAATGGTCCATGCGATTGTTGCGCTTTTTCCCGAACCAGTAATGCCTAACAGAGTCTGAAATCTCAAACCCGAGTCGAGACCTGCCGATAATTCCGAAATTGCCTTTGGCTGATCTCCGGCTGGTGAATAATCGGAGACAACTCTGAATGGAATATTCTCTAGCTCATTCATGATGCTTCAAGATTTTGCATCAGATGACTTGGACCCAGCATTAGGAACTGGTGTCACTGGTTCGTAGTCCGGAGGGAGTTGAGGAAGTGATTTCAACCACGCCCACAATTTTTCAATCTGAGGTTCAAGTTCTTGAAGGCCTCCACTGTTATCGACGACAAAATCAGCAGTTGCAAGTCGTTGTTCACGGGTGGCCTGTCGACTCACTCGAGCGCGTGCGTCTGATTCATCAAAACCACGAAATTTGACCAGACGTTCAACTTGCACCTCAACGGGAACATCGACAACTATCTTTCCCTGCAGACCCTCTCTCGGATTCTCGGTCAAGAGAGGTATATCAAGAATGACCACATTCCGAGTAGTGCGTTGTTCAATCATCCGCCGGTTCATTTCTTTACCGACCGCGGGATGGACAATGGAGTTGAGCGCCTTAAGAGCATCGGGATCGGAAAAAACAATATTGGCGACTGCTTGCCGATCTAATGAGCCGTCTTCAGCAAGAACCTCCTGCCCAAATTTCGAAGCCAGTTCTGTCAATACTGGTGAGCCTGGCAATTGAACCTCACGAACGATTGCATCCGCGTCAAGAATGATCGCTCCTTTGACCGCGAGCAAAGAAGAAACGGTCGATTTTCCTGATCCGATACCACCGGTTAGTCCTACAAGAATCACAACATCACGATACGGCATTGGTCGGCAGGTACTCTAACTATTCGTGGACGAACGCAAGATTGCTCGAGGTCGCAAACGGCCAGCGGCCAATCATCCATCGATGCGGGCAGTTACTGGCCAGGATCAGACCGGCGAACTGTCGTGGCCATTGGTTGATCGTCGCCAACTGCAGGTTCAGCCGCCGACTGGAGTTGAGCGGCGCCAACTTGTAGACAGCGATCATCTTGAGAGGCTCTCAACAGCAAATCAGATTCTTCTTTCACTACAAAAGATTGCTATCACTCTCCCGTCGTCGTTTGATCTGGAAAAAGTATTAGATCAAGGAGTCGCACAGGTAAAAGAACTCATCGGCGCCGAGATCGTCACGGTCTTGCTGGCTAAACCTGGTGCCGCAACAATGTTGATAGTGCGAGGTCGTGGTTCTGCACAGCGCACCAATGTTGACACCAATGCCCTTCCTCAACACATCACTCAGGCACTTGAGTACAACCACAGCGTGTCCTCTGATTTGTCCGAAAAAATTCGAGGTTTCGCTGTCGAAGCGAGTATCGGTTCATATTGCGCTTTGCGTTCTCGAGGATTCGTCGTTGGGTTAATCGCTGCCGAATGGCGCGAACGGAGAGATATCACGCAACAAATGCAAATTCTGACCGGAATCTCGGATGCGTTAGGTGTTGCTGTCGATAACGCGCGCCTTTTTCACGACATTCGTCAACAGAGTGCATCTGAAGAACGTTTGAGAATCGCCCGAGATTTGCACGATCGGACCGGAAGTACGCTGGCATTCGTTGGCATTGAACTCGATCGCCTGATTCGCAATGAGAATGAATCAGAGAAGCAGATCGAACTCGCTGAGATTCGCGAGCAAGTAACTAAAACAATCAGTGAAGTTCGTGAAATGCTGTATGACCTGAGGACCGGACCAGACGGTCAGAACTCATTGAGTCAAACGGTTCAGGAATTCGTCGAGCGAGTCAACACTCGATCTCCCATCGATGTCGAATGCGATTTTCGTGTTCCCGATATCGCTGATACCTATCTGGCAAACGAAATTTGGGAAATGATTAAAGAAGCGATTCTGAATGCCGAGCATCACTCGCAAGGATCAGATCTGCTGATCTCAACATCAACTGATGAAGAATTTTGGACTGTGTCTATTAGTGACAACGGAATTGGTATGAGATCCAAAGATAAGCGCATTGATGCCTACGGCTTAACCGGCATGTTCGAGCGGGCTGAAAGCATCGGTGCGGAAGTCTCAATTGTTTCCCCATGTGCAGAGGGAAATAACGGTACCCAAATTGTCATCAGCGTCCCTCTTAATCTGATGGAACAATCACATTCGGATCACAAGCAATGAGAATTATGTTGGTAGATGATCATCACTTGTTGAGGCAGTCGTTGAAACGTCAATTCGAAGAACTTGGGCACGAAGTTGTAGCCGATGTGGCAGATGGACCAAATGCTGTCGCATCTGCTCTCAGTACCCAGCCCGACATTATCTTGATGGATATCTCTATGGGTGGAGGAGATGGAATCACTGCGTGTCGGTCCATCATGGAAGCCGACGCCCGGCAGCGCGTTCTCATGCTGACCATGCATGCCGACATTGATTTGATCCAAAAATCGCTGAAAGCAGGAGCGGTTGGATACCTCACTAAAGATGCCACGTTCGACGAAGTTTTAGAGGCTCTGCACTTGGCGTGTAACGGAGACGTCATCATCTCACCTGAATTTGCACACGCCTTGCTTCACGAAGCTGAAGCTCAGCAAGTTACGCAACATTCGGCGTTGAGCGAGCGCGAAATGGAAGTTCTGCAACTTCTTGCAGACGGCCATTCAACCCCTGAGATCTCCATCAGTCTGTTCATCAGCCAAAAGACGGTCAAGAACCATCTCGCTTCAATCTATGAAAAAATTGACGCCCGGGACCGCACTCATGCAGTCATCCGGGCGGTCAAAATGGGAATCATTAAAATCGGGCCGTAAGCCCGATTGATTAGGCCTCTGGTGCGGCTTCAGCTGCTTCTGCGGCGGCCGCAGCTGCTGCTGCACCTTCTCCGCCTTCTCCGTAGTATTCGGCCCATGTTGCTTCACGTGAAGCATCATCGGCGCCAGCTGACCAGTTGCCGTGCTCATCAACTTCGAAGTGCTTACGGTATTCCTCAGCGAGTTCTCCACCCTCGGCAGCCTGCTTGATACTGAGGCTGATGCGACGACGAGCGAGATCGAGATCGATGATCTTGACCCACAACTCTTCGCCTGGTGTCACGACTTGCTCAGGAGCTTCGACGTGCTGGGTGCTCATTTCGGAAATGTGCACAAGACCTTCGATACCTTCGCCGACCTGCACGAAACCACCGAATGGAACCAGTTTGGTGACACGGCCGTACACAAGCTGACCAACTTCGTGACCTGATGCGAAGACTTCCCACGGATCTTTTTCGGTCTGCTTGCGTGACAAGCTGATGCGCTCACGCTCATAATCGATGTCGAGAACTTTGACGGTGACCTTGTTTCCGATGGCAACAACCGAACCTGGGTGATCGACATGGTTCCATGACAATTCGCTCACGTGAATGAGTCCGTCCATGCCACCGAGGTCAACGAATGCACCGAAGGCAACAACGCTTGAAACGACACCCTCGCGGACATCGCCAACCTTGAGGTTGGTCAAGAAGCCATCGCGAGCTTCTTTTTGTGTCTCTTCGAGGAAAGCTCGACGTGACAACACAACGTTGTTGCGGTTCTTGTCGAGTTCAATGATCTTGGCCTGCAATACCTTGCCGACGTATGGCAACAGGTCGCGAACACGGCGTAATTCAACGAGTGATGCCGGCAAGAAGCCGCGCAAGCCGATGTCAACGATGAGTCCACCTTTGACGACCTCGATAACGAGGCCTTCGACCATTTCTTCGTTTTCTTTCTTCTTCTCAATCGTTCCCCAAGCACGCTCGTACTGAGCCCGCTTCTTGGAGAGGATCAAACGACCTTCTTTGTCTTCTTTAGTCAGAACTAAAGCTTCGACCTGCTCGCCGAGTTTGACGATTTCGCCGGGATCAACATCGTTACGAATGCTGAGTTCTCGTGATGGAATAACACCTTCACTCTTGTAGCCAATATCGAGAAGAACTTCTTCTTTGTCGATCTTTACAACGATTCCGAAAACGACTTGGCCGTCTTCGACTTCAACCATGGTGCCCTCAATCGCATCGGCGAATGAACCAACAAGGTCGTTTTCAGTAATTTGGCGGGGAACGTAATTTCCTTCAGCGTCAAATGTTCCCATTGCAGAGGAAACAGACGTGGAGGGGCTCAGAGTGTCGGACAAGGGATATTCACTTTCATAAGAACTTCACAACCAATATTTGGTCACGAGGTTGATTGGACAGGGACAGTTCCACCGAACGACGGAACCCTGCAAAGTTACCAGCCCAGGGGCACTATTCCCCCGCCCGATCGATTTTCTAGAGGCGTTTAGTCCTTGGTTGCTCTCACCAAAAACTCTGGCGACTCCACAGTCGGTTCTGACTTTTCATAGGCGCCAGGTTCAACAGATAAAATTGAGTTCACGGTAAAACCACATTTTGAGAGTAGAAGTCTCAACTCCCGGGGCGTGTAACAACCAGTCCAGAGGTCAACTAAGCGAACTTCTCCTGCGCTATTTCTAATCTCTGTTATTTCGTGAGATACGCCACTTAAAGCATCAAAAGTGGCGTCTTGGTGGTACTTCACTGCGAAATAGCCATTGAAGGCCGACAGCGCTAAGAGTCCACCTTGGCGAAGAGTCGCCGCCATGCCCTGAACAACAATTTCGTCATCTCCGAGAGCAGTCATTAACCCAAAGGCTCCCTGACACAGGCAGATCACCGCATCAAATCCCCGAAGATGCTCTGCGCCTCGCAAAGAACGAGCGTCAAAACGTTCAAAGGTGGATCCATCGACAGCATCCTCATTCGCGATGTCGATGAAGTCCTGGCTGATATCGATTCCATGAACTACGACCCCGCGACGGGCTAGTTCATGGGCGTGGCGACCTGGACCACAACCCACATCAAGCACTCGCTGCCCGGGCTTGAGATCCAGATGTTTCATTAAGAAGTCAACTTCTTGAACTGTTCCTTTGGTGAATGAATACCTCAGGTAGGCACGACCCATGTGGCTCGCCATTGGTTCAAACCAGTGATCAGTCATCAACAATCACCGATGCTTACGACTTCGCCTCAGCCCAAGTTGCTCCCCACGCCGAATTGACGGCAAGCGGCACGTCAAGAGCAGTTGCATTCTGCATGATCTCTAGAACGAGCGACTCAACTTTCAACCTTTCGCTACTCGGTGCTTCAACGATGACTTCATCGTGTACTTGCAAGACTAAGCGACTCGATAATGCAGCGTCACTCAGTGCTGCATCAATTCGGATCAGAGCGATCTTGAAGATGTCCGCGGCCAATCCCTGAATAGCTGCATTCATCGCTTGTCGTTCGCCCGCTTGTCGTATTCGAAAGTTCGCGTTTTCAAGTTCGGGTATTCGTCGACGACGCCCGAAAAGTGTTTCGGTATATCCCCGAGTTTTGGCTTCGGCAACAGTGCGATCCATGTACGCCTGAACATTCGGAAAGGCTACGAAATACGCATCGAGAATTTCAGCTGCTTCATCGGTACGAATGCCAAGTCGCTGTCCGAGACCAAATGCTTCCATTCCATAAGCAAGCCCATACGAAACCATTTTGGCTTTGGAACGTTGTTCATAGGTGACATCGCTTGGCAAAACACCAAAAACACGTTCTGCAGTTGCACTGTGCACGTCTTGACCGCTGGTGAAAGCCTCGATTAAGCCCGGATCATTAGCCAAGTGAGCAATACAGCGCAGTTCAATTTGGTTGTAGTCGGCGACCATCAACTCACAACCAGGTGATGCAACAAAAGCAGTTCGAAATACGCGACCTTCTTCAGTACGCGTCGGAATGTTATGGAGGTTCGGCTGATCACTTGATAGCCGACCAGTTCGCGCGACAGTCTGATTAAAAGTTGCGTGGATGCGACCATCAGAAGCGACTTCGGCAAGCAGGCCTTCTCCGTACGTGCCACGGAGCTTTTCGACTTCGCGATAACGCATCAACGGCTCTATGAATTCAGGCCAATCTTCTCGTAACTTTTCCAAGGTTGCGGCGTCTGTTGAATAGCCAGTTTTGGTTTTCTTTGGTGGAGTCAGACCACGTTCATCGAACAGAATCTTTCCGAGTTGAGCTGTCGAATTCGGGTTAAACGGATATCCAGCAAGAGATTGAATTTGTTCTGACAACTCTCGGGCCTCAGCAGTGAGGCGTGCAGCAATTGACTTCAATTGCTCACGATCAACTGCGATACCCAGATACTCCATACGAGCCAACACTCGTACGAGCGGATTCTCCATGTCGTCATACAGCGCTCGCATTCCTTGTGCATCTAGAGCTTTCAACAACTCTTCACTCACATGATGAGTCGCAAGGGCATCTCTTCCGGCCCGCTGAGCATCATCTACTCCTGTCGCATCTAAATCAAGTTGCCCTGAACTCGCAGCATCGTCATCGGGATAACGAACCCCTGAATATTTGATGACCAGATCGGCGAGTGAATACTTAGTCTGTGCTGGATCGATCAGGTAAGCAGCTATCGCTGTATCAAGAACCAAACCTTGAAGGTCGATGCCCAAATGCAACAAGCTACGCATGATTGGTTTTGCATCATGGGCTCTAAAGGAACACGATTCAAAAGCTTTTTGCACTTCACTGTCACCAAGCAACGAAGCGGGAACCCACATAATTGAAGATTGTTCAACCACATCAGATATTCCGAGACCCATCAATTCGGACCGACCTGGCTCACCAATCCATTGCGCCGACACATTGAAAATGCGATCAGATGTCAATAATGCGACGACTTCAGCGGCCGACTCGGCATTTGTCACTTCGGCATGCAGGACTTGAGTCTCGGTCACTGATGTTTCGGCAACAAAAGTGTCAATGACGGCGCTGTGTCCCAATAATTGGAGGACATCGCGAAATCGAATATGCATTGACTTGAACTCAAGGAAATCAAATAGTCGAGCAACTTCCAGGGCATTCGGCGTGACAGCCAAGTTCGTCAAATCAACGTCGATCGGCGCATCATGGCGAAGAGTCATGAGGTCTTCGTTCTTGCGAGCGAGTTGCTCGTTTTCTATGAGAGAAGCTTTCAACTTTGGAGTTTGTTCATCAGCGTGAGCGAAAATCCCGTCCAGTCCGCCATAGGTAGCGATCAGTTTTGCTGCAGTCTTTTCACCGACCCCTGGAACTCCTGGCAAGTTGTCACTTGGATCTCCACGCAAAGCGGCGTACGCGATGTACTGCTTCGGCGTGACTCCAGTTCTTTCAAAAATCCCAGCCTCGTCATACAGCGCGTAATCCGATACGCCCCGCTTGTTGTAAAGGACTCGTACATGAGGATCGCGAACGAGTTGGTAGCTATCTCGATCGCCAGTCACAATGATTACTTTGAAACCAACTTCAACCGCTTGATCGGCGACCGTTGCGATCACATCATCTGCCTCGAACCCAGAAAGTTCACAAATTGAAACTCCCATGGCCGTCAACAACTCTTTGACGATTCCCATCTGTTGCCGCAAGATATCCGGACTGGCTTCGCGCTGAGCCTTGTAAGTCGGTTCGGCGATATGACGAAAAGTTGGTTCGGGTCGATCAAAAGCGACCACGATTCCGCTTGGTCGATGATCCTTCAACAATGTCAACAGCATTGATGTCATGCCGTACACAGCATTCGTTACTTGACCACTTGCGGTCACCATGTCGGTGGGTATTCCGTAAAAGGCTCGGTAGGTCAATGAGTTGCCATCAAGAACGAGCAGTGTCTTGTCGGTGTCACTCAAGGCTGTAGATCTCCCGACAAAATCTTCTCAGCAACGTCACGCATCCGTGAACGATCCTTCATCGCGGTTCGCTGAATAAAGGAAAAAGCTTCTTGCTCTTTCATTCCGAAACCATCAATGAGGCGACCCTTGGCTTTATCGATGATTTTGCGAGCTTCAAGTTGCTCACCCAGAACTTCCATTTGACCATTGAGAGCCTGCAATTCTCTGAATCGCCCAATCGCGACTTCAATCGCAGGAATAAGGTCGCTCTTCTGGAACGGCTTCACAAGGTAAGCCAATGCACCCGCATCGCGCGCTTGTTCAATAATTTCGCGTTGACTAAATGCTGTCAGAACTAAGACTCCACAGATTTTTTCGTCGCCAATCATGCGGGCCACTTCGAGGCCGTCCATACCTGGCATCTTCACGTCAAGAATCGCCAAGTCTGGTCTGAGTTCTCTAATTAGATCGAGGGCGACGTCGCCTCTTCCAGCTTCACCGATGACTTCATAGCCCTCTTCTTCGAGGGTTTCGCGCAGGTCAAGACGAATAATGGCCTCGTCTTCAGCGATGACAACTCGAATACCCATGCTTTGTATTCAAGCACTTTTTGCTCCCCCATGCCTCAGCGATTCGGGCAATTCAGGATTCACTCATTTTGTCAAGTAACTCATCTTGAATCGCTTCAAGTTCCAGAATTGAGTTTTGGACCCGCTGTCGATGTTTACGCATTGCATCAGCGTGCAATTGCGCCTCTCGGTATTCGACTCCTGCTCCTGATGTCTCAGACACCAAGGACCGCAAGGCCTTATCGCCTGCCTCGTCGTCTAAATGACTCAACTGCTCGTCAACTACCGAGAGCTCTTCGCGAAGACGCCGAAGACGCACACCAATCCCACGTAAACGACGTTCAATCGACCGTTGCCCCACAGGGCGAGCCTACCGAAGGTATTTTCACCGAATAAACAAACTGGTGGCGAAACGGGCATGCCTGCCCGCATTCGCCACCAGAATTTATGTCGTGCCCCGGGTGGGATTTGAACCCACACCGTACGGAGTTTGAGACCGCTGCCTCTGCCGTTGGGCCACCGGGGCGACCCGAATATGTTAGCCCCGATCGTCGAAAAGGACTCACTTTCGCCTCGGTGTTCTGTCATCGTTACTCGGCGGTAGCCCCATGGGGGTCTCGCCAGCGTCTAACTTCTACACGTGCTGGCATTTACCTTTCCCGGTCAAGGATCACAGCGCCCAGGCATGGGCCGCCCATGGACCGAGCATGAGTCTTGGGAACTTGTCGAAGAAGCTTCAGACGTTTCAGGACGCGATGTCGGTCGGCTGCTTCTTGACGCAGACGCCGACGAGCTAAAAGACACCCGCAACGCACAACTCACAACATTTGTTTCGAGTTTGATGGTCTTAGATGCAGTTGAGCGGCTCGGTGTCGAACCTAGTTTTTGTGCTGGCCACAGTCTTGGCGAATACACCGCTTTGACCGCGACTGGCGCTCTAGGTTTTGACGACGGCGTCCGTCTTGTCGTTGAGCGAGCCGAGGCTATGCACGAAGCAGGTCAAAACAATCCGGGAACTATGTCAGCGATCTTGGGACTTGACGATGAACTCGTTGAAGTTGCTTGCCGCCGAGCCGACAGTGACGTTTGGGTTGCCAATTTCAATGCCCCAGGACAAATCGTGATCGCCGGATCTGCAGCCGGCGTTGCTCGTGCGGTTGAAATCGCTAAAGAACTCGGCGCGAAGAAAGCTATGTCGTTGCCGGTGTCAGGGGCTTTTCACACTCCTTTCATGACTCCTGCACGAGAACGATTACGCGAAGCCATCGCTGCTGCTCAACCACGTGACACCGAAGTACCGATCATTAGTAACGTGGACGGCATCGCGCACGATCACGGAGATGAATGGGCCAGTTTGTTGTCAGCCCAACTTTCAAGTCCGGTTCGCTGGAAGCAATGTCTCTTAACGCTCGCCGATCTAGGTGTGACTGGATTCGCCGAACTCGGTCCGGGTGGGGTGCTCACTGGGATGGCGAAGCGAACAATTGAAGGATCGCGAACAATCTCAGTTGCCACACCTGATGAACTCGACAAATTCATTGAGTGGGTAAATAACGCTGCTCCTACCGAACTACAGCAACACGAAGGCGAACATCTTTTCGCTGTTGAACGACTCGTAGTGAGTCCTGCCTCAGGCGTCTTCACACCGAAGACTTCAGTACAACAAGGTGATCGCATCTCTATTGGGCAAACTCTCGGAATGATTGGCGAGACCCCGGTGGTTTCGGTCTTCGAAGGAATTCTGCAGTCATTTATCGCTGTTGACGGAGAACGAGTCACGTTGCGCCAACCCATCGCTTGGTTAAGGACGATTTAGCATGCCTGCTACCCCGAAGGGAATACGCGGTGCTGTCATCACAGGGTGGGCCAGTGCGTTACCGCCCAAAGTTGTTACCAACGATGACCTGAGTAAAACACTTGAGACTTCCGATGAATGGATCAAAGATCGAAGTGGTATCGCAGAACGTCATATCGGCGGAACGACTGCAGAACTCAGTATTCAATCAGGCTTGGCGGCTCTCAAAATGGCCGGAGTTGATCCACTGCAAATTGATGCTCTTGTCTTGTCGACGACAACTCCTGATCGTTATGTACCAGCAACTTCAGCGACAGTTCAGCACGCACTTGGTTTGAAATGTGGTGCATTCGATGTCAATGCTGCCTGTAGCGGATTTGTTTATTCACTAACAATCGCGCACGGTCTCATAGCCATGGGCGCGACCAAAGTCTTGATTATCGGAACAGACACGCTTTCGCGAATCACCGACTGGACCGATCGCAATACTGCGGTGTTATTCGCCGATGGATCTGGAGCGGTGGTTCTTGAAGCAGTCGATGGTCCTGGACAAATGTTGGCTTGGGATATCGATGCTGATGGTTCTGCCGAAGAAGCGCTCTATGCCGAACTTGGTGGTTTCATCAAGATGGAGGGCAAAGAAGTTTTCCGTCGCGCTGTACGCATCATGGTTGATAGCGCTCAGAAATCTCTGACTGCTGCGGGATTGACTTCTGAAGATATTGATGTGGTCATTCCTCATCAAGCAAATATCCGAATTATTCAGGCAGCTTGCGATCGACTCAATATTCCCATAGAGAAAGCTGCAACTGTTTTACATTTCACGGGCAACACTTCATCGGCTTCAATTCCTTTGGCGCTTGTGCACGCTGCCGATACCGGATTGCTCAAAAAGGGTGACACCGTTTTGCTTGTTGGATTCGGGGCCGGCATGACAGCAGCTAGCGCGATCATCAAATGGGAAGGACGATGATGTCGCAAGAAACAGGACGTGTCGTTTTGATTACTGGTGGCTCTCGCGGAATCGGACTCGCGACTGCTCAACGCTTTGCGGCGCTTGGAGATCGGGTGGCAGTCACCTATAACTCGAGC